>Ga0265320_10000203_pt1 | contig 48715 bp, 36 predicted proteins | sample 4827metaG_FD_202087 | JGI IMG/M metagenome (GOLD analysis project Ga0265320, IMG submission 202087) | Rhizosphere microbial communities from Carex aquatilis grown in University of Washington, Seatle, WA, United States - 4-8-27 metaG | ecosystem: Host-associated > Plants > Roots > Rhizosphere >... | reverse complement strand
TGGTGGCCTCGACGGCCTCGGCCGTCGAGGCCACGGCGCCGGAACTGGACGAGCCGAACGGCGGAACGCCGGACGCCGGCGCCGCGCGTCGCCAAATTGCCGCTCCGAGCGACGGTCGTGCGAGCGCCGTGAACGGCGAGCGCGACGCTCCACAAAGTCGCACCGACAAACCTTCTGGTCGGATCGAGAATGGGGCTCGGCCGACGACCACCACGGCCTCCCCGGGCGGCCCCGTTCCGAACGTGAAGCTCGTGAACATCGGGCTTCACATCGGAGGTGGTCCGAACGACGCGCGCACGAAGGCGCCGTTTCTTCGCGCGCTCGGCGGCGCGTTCGACGACTTCAAGCGGTGCTACGGGCTCCTCGGTGATGCGAGCGCTCACGGCACGTTCGGCATCGATCTACTCGTGCCGGCCGCGGGTGGAATCGCGGCGACGTCGAATCCGCGCACGGCGTTTTCCAGCGCGGCGTTCCGAGCGTGCATGGTCGAAGGATTCGAGCGGGTTCACTTCGACCCACCCCAGCACGGCGCGACGAAGCTGAGCTACGCGTTGCGCATCGGAAATCCGTGACGGCTCGGCGGCGATGCGTTCGTCGGGGCCGGCTCGCGAATCTTCTTTGAACGACGGTGAGCCGTTCCGCGGCGCTCCAGGTACGCTCATCTCGTCATGATCCATCGACGATTTTTCGGGGTTCTCTTCGTCGCGGGCCTCGGTGGCGCTGCGATTGCGTGTTCGAGCAGCGGCTCGGGATCGTCTCCTGACGGAGGCAGTTCCGGCGGCGCGACGTCGAGTGGAACCGGCGCCGGCCCGAACGGCGGCGCGTCGAACGGCGGCATGTCGAGCGGCGGCGCGTCCGCGGGCTCAGGCGGAACCGGCGGAACGGCAGGGAGCACCGGGGGATCGAGCAACGGTGGAGCGGGCGGAACGGCGGGCAGCGGCGGAGTCTCGGCCAACGGCGGGGTCGGCGGAATGGCGGGCAGCGGCGGAGTGTCAGCCACCGGCGGAGCCGGCGGAACAGCGGGCAGCGGCGGCACATCGAGCAGCGGCGGCGCGGACAGCGGCACCGATCACGACGCGGGGAAGCGCGGGACGCTCCTCGGGGCGTACTGCGGCAATTCGACCACCAACCTGGTCGCATTCGAGCAATGGCTCGGGCGTCCGGTCGACGGCATCCTCGGTTACACGGGCGGCGCGAGCTGGGACGACTTCGACGGTTCCGTCGGCTACGAGACGAACCTCTGGAGTCCGCTCGATCGGCGCGTACTGTGGTCGGTGCCGCTCATTCCGACCGGCGCGACGCTCGAGGACGCGGCGGCGGGCATGTACAACGACCACTACAAGAAGGCCGCGCAGCAGCTCGCCGCGTATCGGCCGCAAGACGGCGTGCAGTACGTGCGCACGGGCTGGGAATTCAACGGCAACTGGATGACCTGGACCGCGCAGGGCAAAGCGCAGGCGTTCGTCGGCGCGTTCCAGCAATTCGTGACGACGTTTCGCTCGGTGTCGAACCGCTTCGTGTTCGAGTGGAACGTGAACGTCGGCGACGTCGGGATGAACCCCGAAGACGCGTACCCCGGCGACGCGTACGTCGACATCATCGGCATGGATTTCTACTGGAACCTTCAATACGACCCGACGGATCCGGAGCAGGCGTGGTCGGGCAAGGAAACCGAAAAATACGGGCTCGACTGGCACCAGCAATTCGCGTCGATGCACGGTAAGCCGACGGCGTATTCGGAGTGGGGCGTGATGTCCGACGGTGCCGGGCCGTACATCGATCACGTGAAGGCGTGGTTTGCGAGCCACGACGTCGTGTACGCGTCGTACTGGAACTCCAACGCCGATTTTTCCGGCGAGCTTTCCGCCGGCCAATACCCGAACGCCGGAGCGGAGTTTCAGAAGGACTTCGGGCCGTGAGCCGCGGCTAGGGACACGCGCCGCCCTGATTGGGGTCGCTCGGTGCGCAGACCAGGTACGAGGTGCAATCGCCGGTGACGTCGCATGCGGCGCCTTCGGGGCTGCACGCGTCGCCTGCTTTCTCGGTCGTGCAGAGCGGAATTCCGTTTGCGTCTCCATTTCCCGGGCCGGGTCCGCCTCCCGGGTTCACGCGACACGCGGGACCGCCGCAGGTGTGGAACCAATGATCGACCGCGGCGCTGCCGCCGCTGCCGTTCGAGCCGCCCGCTCCGGAACTGCCGCCGCTTCCCACGGCGCATGGCGGATACGCCACCTTGCACACGCCGTTGTCGCACAGCGGGTAGGCGCACGATTGCGTTCCGCCGGGGCAAATCTTGCACGTCGCCGTGACGGGGCACTGATCGTTCATCGTGCAGCCGGCGTCGGGCAGGTCGCTCGTGCCGCCGGTGCTCGTCACGCCGCCGGTGTTCGTCACGCCACCGGTGTTCGCGTGACCGCCGGTGTTCGCGTGACCGCCGGTGTTCGCGACGCCACCGGTATTCGCGTGCCCGCCGGTGCTGGTCACGCCGCCGGTATTCGCGACGCCACCCGTGTTGGCGAAGCCGCCCGTGTTCACGAAACCACCCGTGTTGGCGAAGCCGCCCGTGTTCAAGATGCCACCGGTGCCGCCGACGCCGCCGGTGCTTCCAACGCCACCGGTGTTCGCGACTCCGCCGGCGCTGCCGGCCCCACCGGTGTCCGTCGTGCCACCACTCGCGTGACCGCCGGTGCTCGTTGCGCCGCCGGTGCTTGCTGCATGGCCCCCGGTGCTCGCCGCGCCGCCCGCGCTCGGATGGCCGCCGCTGCCCGACGTGCCACTCACGCCACCGGTTTCGGCACCACCGCCTCCAGTTGAGGAAGGCTCTCCGAACGGGACGGAGTCGGTCGCCGACCCGCAACCGACCAGGACGAGAAACACGGCCCCCGCTGTCGAAAAGTGACGCATGCAAGATTCTCCGTAGGTCCGTATCCCCGGCAGAGCCGAGGTTGATCACGGGATCGCTAGTTTGCACCCGCGCCGGCTCCAGTCACAGGGGAGATGCGGCGAGTGTGCCCGTTTGCTTTCCCGCCGGCGGAAGACAGAAAGCAGAAACGGAAAGCACCGCTTACAGCGCAACGCCGAAGACTACCGTCCTGTATTCCGAGCCGTGACCTTGCGCGTAGACCACACCGCGTCCGTCTTGTTCTGAACGCGCGTCAAGCGAGCGGCTGCTCGTAGACTCGATACTTCTTGTAGATGCGACCGCCCATCGAACGAATGCCGAGGTTGATCGGTGCGTCGTCTTCACGCGTCCAGGAGAGCTCGCCCCAGGCGTAACCTTTTGCCGCTCCGCGCTTGGCGACTTCGACGTACATCGCTGCCGACAGGTAGCCGTAGCGCTTCACGTTCTTACGGATTTCTTCACGAACGCCGAGGATGATGAGCCGCGCCGAGGTCGGGTGGTGCACCTTGGTTCGATAGAGGAGCTTCGCCCAGCCGAACGGGAACAGCTTTCCGTCGAGATCGCGAATCGCTTCGTTCAAGTTCGGGATCGCGATGCACACGCCGGCGGCCTTGCCGTTGACTTCGGCGATGAACGCCATGTCCCGATCGATGACCAGCGACATGTCCGCGGCCATCTTGTCGAGCTCCGCGGACGAGATGGGGACGTAGCCCCATTTGCCGGCCCACGTCTCGTTGTAGATCTCCATGACCAGATCGAGCTCCTGCCGGAGGCGCTTGAGCTCCACCGAGCGCATCTTCACTTCGCTCATCGCCATGACTTGCTCCCAGGCCTTCTGGGTGCGCGCGTTGACGCCGTCTTTGGTGTCGTAGCGCCAAGCGTAGAGGTCCTTCTCTTTGACGAGCCCGCACGCTTCGGCGAGCGCGCCCTGATAGGCTCGCGAATGACCCATGTCGATGACCGGCGGATGCTCGAAGCCTTCGACGAGGACGCCGATGTCGTGGTTCGCCGACAGCGACATCGGCCCGTTCATCCGCTTCATCCCTTTTTCCCGGAGCCACGACGCGGCCTTCTCGAGCAGGGCACGCGCCACGTCGGGGTCGTCGATGGTGTCGAAGAAACCGAAGTGCCCCGTCGCGTCGTTCCAGGTCTCGAGCCACGTCCGATCGATCGTCGCCGACGTCCGACCGACGAGGCGCCCGTCCTTCCACGCGGTGAAGAGCGCGACCTCGCCGTGCGAGTAGAAGGGTTCCTTCTTCGGGTTCAGGCGGTCGCCGATCATCATGTGAAGCGGCGGGATCCAATTCGGATCGCCGGCGAACACGACGTTGCCCGCCTCGATGAAGTCCTTCGTGTCGCCGCCGGGCTGGTGAGTGCGAATCTCGATCCCCATGCGCGAGATTCGTAACACGACGCCCGGCGCGGCGGCGGCCAAGTACCGCCCCGCGGGATCGCCGTGTTCGTTACGCGGCGCGACGTTCGGTCGACCTGGCGGCGGCAGGCGCCGCGGTCGCGAGCTGTCGTTCGGCCTCGACGAGGAGCGCTTTTCGCTCCGCGAGCTCCTTGCCGTGCGCGGACAGGACCGGGCCCGCTTTCAGGAAGCCGGAGAGCACGTCGAACCGTCCCGTCGCGAGCGCGAGCGCCATCCACGACAGCACCGTGCCGTTCCCGATGAGCTCGGCGGGCGAGATCTGGCGATCGAGCATCAAGGCCAGTCGTCCGAGGAGGCGGGGCCGCGTCGCGAGCTTGGACATCAAGAACCGGTTGAACGGCTCGTTGAATCCGACTTCACCCTGCCGAAGCGCATCGAAGTGGAGCGGTAAGGTCGCGACGTCGCGTTCTCTCCAGTAGCGTTGATACGCTTCGGGTCGTCCGTCGAGGATGGCGGTCGAAAGTCGACGCGCGTCGAGGAAGGCATCGGCCATTCCTTGCCCGGTGACGAAATCCTTGAAGTGACCGGCGTCACCGACGAGCGCGAAGCCCGGACCGACGGCGCGTCGATAAAAGAACTTCATGGTGAGCAAGCCGAGCGTCTTCCCCACCTGTTCTTTCCCTTCGACCAACGCGGCCGTCGTCGGAGATGCCGCGAAACGCTCCATGAGCTTGGTGCGATAGTCGCGCCCCCAGCTCTGGACTTCTTTCTTCTCGCCCACGTAGACGACCGTGACGAGGTCGCCGTCGGTGCGAAACACGTAACGAATCTCCTCGCCGCGGTGCTCGAGCGTTGCGTCCCAGTTCGCTTCCCATTTGGAGGGAGCGGGGAAGTAACCCCAGTACCCCGCGCGCGTTCCCTCTTGAACGAGATACTCCTCGGCGCCCGCGAGCTTCGCGACCGTCGAGTGAGTGCCGTCGGCGCCCACGACGAGATCGGCGTGGAGCGTCACGTTGCCGTTCGGGCCGCGCGCGACGACGCCGGTCACACGCTCGCCGTCGCGAACCAGCTCGACGACCCGATGATGATCGCGCAGCTCGGCGCCGCTCTGCTCGGCGGCGTCCTGGAGCCACGGGTCGATGACCGACCGCCGCACACAATAAGCCGGGCGACCCTCGAGGCTTCTGTTGTTGACGACGACCTCGTCGAGCGCGAATCGAAACCGCGGGCTCGCCGGCGTCACCGCGCGCACTTTGTCGCCGACGCCGATGCTATCGAGCACGTCCATGCCCGGCGGCTGCACGAGGTGCGTCGACATCGGCATGTCGGTTCCGCGCGGCGATGCTTCGAGGATCAACGTGCGCACCCCTCGTTTCGCGAGCAATGCACCCAAGGTGGCCCCGGCACAGCGCGCCCCGACGATGATGACGTCCCAACGGTCTTCCATGAGAACCTCCACTTGAACGAACCAGACGGATAGTAGATACTATCCACTATCCGTTCAGTCAAGCATTACGAATGAAAGTCGCCGAACTCAGCCGAAAGTCGGGAGTGCCGCTCCCCACGATCAAATTCTACATCCGCGAGGGGCTCCTGCCCGCGGGGTCGCGGACCGGGAAGAATCAGGCGGACTATGGCCCGAGGCACCTCGAGCGCCTCGCCATGATCCGAGTCTTTCGCGACGACGTGGGCCTGCCGATCGACACGATTTCGCGCGCGCTCCGGGCGGCGGACAAAGCCGGCGAAGATTTCGTCGTCGACGCGATCGACGCGCTCGTGCCTTCCGAAAGCGCGCTCCCCCCTTCCGATCCGGAAGCGTTCGGGCGCGCGCTCGACGTCGTCGTGAAGCTCGCCAAGAAACGCGGGTGGATGGTCAATCGGGACGATGTTTCCGTACGCTACGCGGCCCGCGCGCTCGAGGCGATCGGGCGCTCGTTTTACGAAGGCACCGGGGACGATCTCGTTTTCTATGCCGAGGCCGTCGACGCGATCGCTGACTGTGAGATCCCCGACGATTGGGCGCCCGACGAATCGCCGGACGCCGCGCTTCGCTACGCCGTGCTCGGCACGGTGCTGTTCGAACCGTTCATCCTGGCGCTTCGCCGCATGGCTCACGTCGCGCGCACCCGGAAGCTCGGGCAACAACGCCGGAAGAAAGCCAAAGCGCGGGCCACGTGACGGCCCCGTGACGTCGTTTCGCGTCCCCACAATAGCGCGCGCGTCCACTCCGCGTGCCCCCCCTCAATCCAAAACGGTTCCCAAAGAATCGAGGGTCCGACAAGGCTGGCTCAGATTTTGGTCACCATGAGTCGCGAAGCGCTTCTGCTCCGAGGGCGCGCGCGGGTCCGTGCGTCGGCGCATCCCTTGCGCGTCGCGAGCGTTGCGCGCTCGGTTTGAATCGACTGGGGGTTTGGCCCGCGGGACGCACGTGGCGCCGATGGCGCGGCGCTTGCTCTCCCGACTGTGCATGAGTACCGGCAAGGGAACGACATGACGACACTCAACGCCGCCGAGCTCGCCGGAATCGACGCGTACTTTCGCGCGGCGAATTTTCTGACCGTGGGGCAGATCTATCTGCGTGAAAATCCGCTGCTCCGCGAGCCCTTGCGCGTGGAGCACATCAAACCGCGGCTCCTCGGTCACTGGGGCACTTCGCCGGGACTGAGTTTGCTCTACGCGCACATGAATCGCGCCATCCGCGCGCGTGACTTGAACGCGATTTTTCTGACCGGACCGGGTCACGGTGGACCGGCGCTCGTCGCGAACGTCTATCTCGAGGGCACGTACTCCGAGGTCTATCCGAAGGTGACCCAGGACGTGCACGGCGTCCGCGCGCTCTACCGTCAGTTTTCGACGCCCGGCGGCGTGCCGAGCCACGTCGGTCCGCAGACGCCAGGGTCGATTCACGAAGGCGGCGAGCTCGGGTACGTGCTGACGCACGCGTTCGGCGCCGTCTTCGACAATCCGAATCTGCTCGCCCTCGCCGTCGTCGGGGACGGCGAAGCCGAGACCGGTCCGCTCGAAGGGTCGTGGAAGGGGATCAGCTTCTTGAACCCCGTCCGCGACGGCGCGGTCTTACCGGTCCTGCATCTGAATGGATACAAGATCGCCGGGCCGACCGTCCTCGGTCGCGCGTCCGACGAAGATTTGACCCGCCTCCTCAGCGGTCACGGTTACGAGCCGCATTTCGTCACCGGCAGCGAACCGAAGCTCGTGCACGAGGTTCTGGCAACGACCCTGGACGCTTGTCTCGACGCCATCGCGAACATCCAGCGCGCGGCGCGCGAACGCGGACGGATCACCGAACGCCCGCGGTGGCCGGTCATCGTGATGCGAACGCCCAAGGGGTGGACGGGTCCGCGCGAAGTCGACGGCGTGCCCGTCGAGGGGACGTTTCGCGCGCATCAGGTGCCGCTCGACGGGGTGCGCACCAATCCCGCGCACCTGTCGATGCTCGAGCGGTGGATGAAGAGCTATCGCGCCGAAGAGTTGTTCGACGAAGGCGGTCGCCTGATCCCCGAGCTTGCGGCACTCGCGCCGAAAGGCGAGCGGCGCATGGGGGCGAACCCACACGCGAACGGCGGCCGTCTGACGAAGCCGCTCGATATGCCGAACTATGCCGCGTACGCCTTGCCCGTCGTGAAACCGGGTTCGGAAAAGCACGAATCGACGCGACAGCTCGGGAAGCTGATGCGCGACATTTACGTCAAAAACCCGACGAATTTCCGGCTCTTTTGCCCGGACGAGACCAACTCGAACCGCCTGGGCGCCGTGTTCGAGGTCGAGAACCGGTGTCTCGTCGAGCGCACGATCCCCGCCGACGATCACGTCGCCATCGACGGTCGCGTGATGGAGGTGCTGAGCGAGCACAATTGCGAGGGCTGGCTCGAGGCCTATGTGCTCACGGGGCGACACGGTCTCTTCGCGACGTACGAAGCCTTCGCGCTCATCGTCGCGTCCATGACGACTCAGCACGCCAAATGGCTCGAGGAGAGCTTCGACCTCGCGTGGCGCGCGCGCGTTCCATCGCTGAACATTCTTCTCACCTCGACGTGTTGGCGGAACGATCACAACGGGTTCAGTCATCAGGGGCCGGGCTTCATGGACACCGTCGTTTCCAAGAAGGGAACGGTGTCGCGCGTGTACTTGCCGCCCGACGCGAATTGCCTGCTCTCGGTCGCCGACCATTGCTTCCGGAGCAAGAGCTACGTGAACCTGATCATCATCGACAAGCAGCCGGAGCTTCAGTGGCTCGACATGGACGCGGCGCGAGAGCATTGCGCCCGCGGCGCGTCGATCTGGAATTTCGCGAGCACGTCCGGCGGCGACGCGCCGGACGTCATCCTCGCGTGCGCGGGCGACGTCGCGACGCTCGAAACCATGGCGGCCGCGGCGTGGCTCCGCGAAAAAGCGCCGTCCTTTTGCGTCCGAGTCGTCAACGTCGTCGATCTGATGTGCCTTTTTGCGCCCTCGGAGCATCCGCACGGCATGCCCGCCGAGAAATTCGACGCGCTCTTCACCACGGACACCGACGTCGTGTTCGCCTTCCACGGTTACGCGGGTGCGGTGCATCAGGTACTCCACGGGCGTCCGAAGCCGGGCCGCTTTCACGTGCGCGGCTATCGCGAAGAGGGCTCGACGACCACGCCGTTCGACATGGTCGTGCTCAACAAGACGAGCCGGTTTCACCTCGTCATCGAGGCGATCCGTCGCGCGCGCCGCCCCCTCGAGCACGGCGAGCTGCTCATGGACGAGTGCGAGGAGATGCTGAACAAGCACACGGCGTACGTGCGCGAGCACTTCGAGGACTTACCGGAGATCAGCGGCTTTACGTGGCCTTCATGAGCGACGCGAGAACGAACGACGAACACGCCACGGACGACGTCGTCCTCTGCATCAACGCCGGTTCTTCGTCGCTCAAATTCGCCATGTTCGTCGCGAGCCGCTCGGGGCCGGCGGTCGCGACCGGAGAGCCGCGCCAGATCGCGACGGGCGGCGTGGAGCGGCTCGGCGGTGACGACGGCCGTGCGTGGCTCCACGGGTTCGGCCCACCCGCCGAACGAACCGGCAAATTCGCCGACCACGCCGCGGCGCTCGACGCCTCGTTCGCGCTCCTCGAGGCGGCGCGCGCTCCGACCGCCACGGTGGTCGGACACCGGGTCGTCCACGGCGGAGCAAACCACGTTGCCCCCGCGCGCGTCGACGACGCGCTCGTGACGGAGCTGAAAGCGCTCGTGCCGCTGGCGCCGCTGCACATGCCCGCCGCCATTGCCGGCATCCAGGCCGTGTCGGCGCGATTCTCCGAGCTTCCTCAAGTGGCGTGCTTCGACACCGCGTTTCACCGGACGATGCCGGACATTGCGCGGCGCTTGCCGCTCCCCGACGCGATCGATCGCGAAGGCGTGCGTCGGTACGGCTTTCATGGTCTCTCGTACGAGTACGTCATGTCGACCTTGGGCGATGCGCCGCCGTCCCGGATCGTCATCGCCCACCTCGGCAACGGTTCGAGCCTCGTCGCCGTGAAGGACGGAAAAGCGGTCGACACGACGATGGGCTTCACGCCGGCCGGTGGCGTGATGATGGGAACGCGCACCGGCGATCTGGACCCCGGCGTGCTCGTCTATCTGCTCCGCGAAAAAAACCTGTCCGCCGATGCGCTCGAAGACCTCGTCGAGCGAAAATCCGGCCTCGCCGCGATCGGCGGCGTTTCCGACGTCAAGACGCTCTTGACGCGCGCGTCGAGCGACGACCGCGCTCGCCTCGCGCTCTCGATGTTTGCCTATTCCGTGCGCAAGGCGATCGGCGCTTTCGCCGCCGTGCTCGGCGGCATCGACCTCTTGATCTTCACGGGCGGGATCGGCGAGCACGCGGCGGCGGTTCGCGCCGACATTGGCGCCGGGCTCGAGCACCTCGGGATTCGGATCGATTCACGTCGAAATGAAGGGGCGAACGGTGACCACGAAAGGGCCGGCACCGTGATCAGCGTCGACGATAGCCGCTGCACGGTGCGCGTCGTCGCCACCGACGAAGATCTCGTCATTGCGCGACACGCGCTCGCGCTCGTGAGCGCGCGGCGCACGAGGTAGCGAGCGGAGCGCTCGTCCGGGTCACGGCAAGCGTGCGCCCGTCCACGATTCGCTCAGGAGCCACAGCCGCTCGGCGAACTCCCGATTCGTCGCCCACGGCCTCACGCCGCGCGGCTCGGGGAAATCGGCCGGCACTGCCGGGGCGATGTCCACGTCTTCGCAATAGACGCCGCCCTTGCCGTCGAGTTGAGTGCTCGTGGCGCACCAGATGCTCGTCGCGGCGCCCTGTTCGGTGGTCTTCAGGGGCGAGATCTTGTTCGAGTTGGCGACCGCGGCGGTGATCTCCTCGTCGGGCATGAACCGCATCAAGTCGGTGAGCACCGCGCCCGGGTGGACCGAGAACGCGCGGACTCCGTGCGGCACGCCTCGCGCGTCGAGTGCGACCGCGAAGAGGGCGTTCGCCGTCTTCGACTGGGCGTACGCGATCCACTTGTCGTAGGGCCGGCGCTCGAAATGCGGATCGTCGAAATCGATGCCGCTGCGGGCGTGACCCCGCGACGATAGCGAAACCACGCGCGCGCCGTTTGCCTTCGCGAGCGCCGGCCAGAGGCGCATCGTCAGCTGAAAATGCCCGATATGGTTCGTCGCGAGCTGCGACTCGAAGCCGCGTGCATCTCGCGATAGCGGAGCGGCCATGATCCCGGCGTTGTTGATGAGCATGTCGAGCGAGCGACCCGACGCCAAGAATCGCTCCGCGAACCGGTCGATCGACGCGGGCTCGCCGAGCTCGAGCACGTCGAACTCGACCCTTGCCAGACCCGAGAGCGCGGCGCGCGCCTTCTCCGGACTTCGACCGAGCACGATCACGGTGGCGCCGGCGTCCGAGAACGCGCGCGTGGTTTCCAAACCGACGCCCGCGTAGCCGCCCGTCACGACCGCGGTGAGTCCGTCGAGCCGACGCGATCCGATCACCTCGCGCGCGGTCGTTTGCGCGCCGTAGCCAGAGGGAAGGGGGGATTGAGGGGTCGTGATGAGGTCCATGATTCGATCTCCTAGTGTCCTGAGTCTGCAATTGCAGACCGCCGCAGCCGCGGCGCCGCTGCTTCGCAGCGGTCGGACACTACCTGTTTCCTCGGGGCTTCCGCCCCGAACCCCGCGCCCGCTTCGCGTTCGCTCTAGTGCCCCGAGCGCTGATTTCGTCGATGAATTCCTCGGCGAATCGACTCGGGACACTAGCGCCCCGACACGGTGTTTTCTCGAATCACTCGACGGCGAATTCCGCTCGGGGCACTACGGAGACGTCCGGATCAACCCCGGATGAAGCCGAGTAACTCCTCGTTGACCATGTCCTTGAGCGTCGTGCACATCCCGTGCGGCGCACCGGGGACGATCTTCAGCTTGGCACCTTTGACGATCTTGGCCGAGAGCAACGCGGCGTCCGCGTACGGCACGATCTGGTCGTCGTCACCGTGGAGGATGTACGTCGGAACGTCGAACTTCTTGAGATCCTCGGTCAGGTCCGTCTCCGAGAACGCTTTGATGCAGAAATACGAAGCCGGAAAGCCGCACATCATCGACTGAAGCCAGAACGACTCGCGAACCCCTTCCGAGATCTTCGCGCCAGGCCGGTTGTAGCTGTAAAAGGGCAGGCTGAGGTCTCGCCAGAACGCCGAGCGGTCCGCCTGGACGGCGCTGCGGAGCTGGTCGAACGCTTCGATCGGCGTGCCGCCCGGGTTCGACGCCGACTTGACCATGACCGGCGGGATCGCGCCGATGAGGACCGCTTTCGCCACGCGCTTCGTGCCGTGACGGCCGATGTAACGCGCCACTTCGCCGCCGCCGGTGGAGTGGCCCACGTGCACCGCTTTTTTCAGGTCGAGAGCCTCGACCAGCGTCGCGAGATCGTCGGCATAGGTGTCGAGATCGTTGCCTTCCCACGGTTGGCTCGAACGGCCGTGCCCGCGTCGATCGTGTGCGATGCAGCGGAACCCTCGCGAAGCCAGATAGAACATCTGGTCTTCGAAGGCGTCTCCGGAGAGCGGCCAGCCGTGACTGAACACGATGGGCTGTCCGCTGCCCCAATCCTTGTAATAGATCTCGGTGCCGTCTTTGGTCTTGATGGTGGCCATTCGTCGATTTCCTCGTTCGGGGTGGAGAGCGGTGGCCGCCAACACGGAGTAGCGCGGACGACCAGAGCCGGAGCTCGAGACAGCACGGGCCGTGCCGTTCGTGGCTCGCCGTTCGGCGCCCCTTGGCCGCGTCGCCTCCGACACCCGAGACCGCGCGAAATCTCACCTTTTACACGCGGGAGAGAGCGCGGCGCATGCTGCCCCGCGCGGCGACTGCGAGAACAATTTGAGCCCGGATGCTCAGTTATGGTCCTCGGCCCGCGGCCCGACGCAGGCAACGATCCGCGCCCACTCGCGCCTCCCCAGTCGACGCCGTCGCGACCAACAGGGTGGTCAGGATCACCCGTCGCGATCACACATTGCAATCAGATGTATGGACATCGAATCACGGACGTGCGAAACGCGCTGTCGAAAGTGAGGAGCGCATGAGATCCAAGTATCGTTACGTTTCGATCGTCGTGGCGGGTGGCTTTCTGGCGGGCGCGGCATTTGCGGCAATTCCGGACGCGAACGGCGTCATTCACGGTTGCTACAACTCACTCACGGGCAGCGTGAGGATCATCGATTCCGCGAGTCAGAGTTGCAACGCACTCGAACACGCGGTCACGTGGAGCCAGACTGGACCGAAGGGTGCGACTGGCGCGACCGGTGCGACGGGCGCAACCGGTGCAACCGGCGCGGCGGGACCGACGGGCGCGGCGGGGCCTGCGGGACAATCCGTGACGGGGGCATCGGTCAACGTCGGCAACGGCAATTGTCCGACCGGTGGCATCTCGCTCACGCTCGGCGGCTTCACTACGTACGTGTGCAACGGCGCTCCCGGTGCGCAGGGCCCTGCCGGTCCGGCGGGGCCGGTCGGCCCTCAGGGAACGCAAGGGCCGGCGGGTCCACAAGGGTCTCCTGGTTTGACGGGCCCGACGGGTCCTGCGGGCTCTGCGGTCATCGGGCACAGCCAGGTTTTCAGCAGCACCCCCGACGTCGGAGCGTCCAAGCTCGTCACCAATGGGCAAACCTTCACGGTGGCTCACGACGGGATCTGCATCGTGTCCGTGTCGGGCTACGTGACGACCGCGAGTGACACCGCGTCTCCGGAGACGCTCTTCGCACCCGTGCTCCAGGATCTCACGACCGCCACCAACGCGACGGACACGGAGGTCAGCTTCCGGATGAACGGACATGGAGATCCGTCCGGTTCCACGACCACCGGGTTTCCGGTGAAGGCGAACCACTCGTATGCCGTCGCGGTGACCGTCGATGCCAACGGCGACTCGGTCGGCGCCGACAAGTTCCTCTCTCTGACGACCACCTGGATCTGCCAGTAGCGTCCCCCGAAAACAGCGGACCCGGACGTGGTCGGGAAAGGTGATTTCCCTCGTTTCGGGTCCGTGTGGCGATTCTCGTCGCTCGCGGGATATGCTCCTCACCATGGGCGACCGGGTGACCGAGCTCGAACACGAGCTCGAGCGCATGCAGGCGAAGATCGATGCACTGACGGACGAGCTCGAGGAGGCCCGGCACTACCGAAATGCGGTCGAAGGCTCGCCGATCGGCATCATGAGCGTATCGGCGGCGAAGGGGCGCTATGCCTTCGTCAACGAGGCGTTCGCGCAGTTGCTCGGGAGCTCGCGAGAGGAGCTTCTGGCCAGCGATCCGTACGAAATATGGATGAAGACGACGCATGCGGACGACGTCGATCCCGGCCGTGCGGCGATGGGCCGCGTCGCCAAGGGTGAAATCGACGGCTTCCATCTCGACAAGCAGGTCATCCCTTTGCGAGGCGAAATCCGCTGGGTCACGCAGCACGCGTTTGCTTCGCGCGACGACGCGGGGCGGATGGAGTTCCTCACCGCGTTCTTCACGAGCGCCGATCGGCAGCGCGCGCTCATCGTCGCTCAGGAGAGGCTGGAAGCCGAGCTCCGCGAGGCCCAGAAACTGGGCGCGGTCGGCAAGCTCGCCGGCGGAATCGCTCACGACTTCAACAACCGATTGGTCATCGTCATGGGCTACGCCGAGCTCCTCAAACGCGGTCTGCCGTCCGACGGTGCCCTCGCGTCGCACGTCGACATGGTGCTCGCGAGTGCGAAACGGGCCGCCGAGCTCACGCGGCAATTGCTTGCGTACAGTCGCCGTCAGGTGCTCAAGCCCGAGGCGTTCGACCTGAACGAAATGACCGAGCGTGCGCGAGCGCTCCTGCAAACGGTGCTCGGCGGGGGCGTGGAGCTCGTCACGGAGCTCGGTGCGAAATGCGGGGTAGTCGCCGATCCGGGACAAATCGAGCAGGTCATTTTGAACTTGGCGCTGAACGCGCGCGACGCCATGCCCGAAGGCGGAACCCTTCGCCTCGAAACGAGAGAGGTGACGTTCGGACCCGGCGAGCATGCCGGGCTTTCCGCGGGGGCCTACGTCGCGCTCGTCGTGTCCGACAGTGGAACGGGGATCCCTCGGGACGTCTTGCCGCAGATCTTCGAGCCGTTCTTCACGACCAAGGAGCTCGGGCAGGGGACGGGTCTCGGCCTTTCGATGGTCCAGGGCATCGTGCTTCAGAGCGGCGGCGCCATCGACGTCGAGAGTTCCGTCGGCGCGGGCGCGACGTTCACGATCTACTTGCCGCACTCGGTCGCAACGCCGGCGCCGGTCCGGTCGTTCGGCGAACGCGCCCCGTCTCGCGGCGCTCCGTTCGAAACCGTGCTGGTGTGCGAGGACGATCAGGACGTGAGACTGCTCTTGGTACGCTTGCTCGAGCTCCGCGGCTATTCCGTGCTCGCCGCCAAAAACGGGATGCATGCCCTCGAGGTGGCCCGCGAACATCCGGGCTCCGTGGAACTGCTCGTGACGGACGTCGCGATGCCCGAGCTCGGTGGAATGGAGCTCGCGACCGAGTTGCGCAAACGATGCCCGGACCTCCGCGTGCTCTACATCTCCGGATACACCAAGGACGCCGAGCAGTTCTCCGTGCCGCTCGGCGAGGGTACCTATTTTCTCCCGAAGCCCTTTCTCCCCGGCGATTTTACCCACGCGGTGTCGTCGATCCTCGAAAAGCGGGCAAGCATTGCCCCTCCGGAGCTCGTTCGGCACGCCGGCGAATGACTCATTCACGCGCGTAGTTTCGCGAAGAGGCGAGCGAGCTCGGGCAGCTGGTAGTGCGCATTCAGTCCGCTCGGATTGGGGAGCACCCAGATCGTCGACGCGCCGAGCGGTTCGGGCTGCTTGCCGAGCGTCGCGTCGGGTCGCCGAAACGCCGTTCGATACGCGGTGATGCCGAGGATCGCGACGATTTTTGGCTCGAAGCGACGCACTTTGGCCGCGAGCCGTCGCGCCCCGGAGGCGAGTTCGTCGGACGAAAGCTCATCGGCGGTCGCGGTTGCGCGCGACACGACGTTGGTGATGCCGATACCGAAGTCGAGGAGCCTCCGTTCGTCGTCCGGCGAAAGGCGTTCGGGCGTCAAGCCCGCGAGCGCGAGGGTCGGCCAGAACCGATTTCCGGGGCGCGCGAAGTGATGTCCGACCGCGGCCGAGTAGAGCCCGGGATTCACGCCGACGAAGAGGATGGAGAGTCCCGGACGAATCAGATCCGGCACGCGGCGGCTTCGCGCGGCCTCGAGCGCGGCGCGCTTCATCAGTCGAAGTCGGTCGCGAGGTGGGGCGCGCGGACATGTTCGAACATGCGACGGACCTGCCCTTCGGTGTTGCGATTGAGCGACAGCGGCGGGATCTCGTTTTCGCCGAAGAATCCGAGCTCCGGCGTTTCGAAACTCGGGCGCGCTTCACCGCCGTCGATGCGACACAGAAAGAACAATTTGTAGACGCCCCACAGCTCGGAGACGGGGAAGTGGGTCGCCTTGTCGAACACCGCGAGCACTTTCAACGGCGTGACGACGTATCCGGTCTCTTCCAGGACTTCGCGCGCCGCCATTTTCGACGGCGACGTTCCCGAGTCGGCCCAACCACCCGGAAGCGCCCAGCGGCCATCGGTCGTTTCGCGGACGAAGAGGAGCTGGTCGCCGCGCGGGACGACCGCGCGGACGTCCACCTTCGGCGTCGGGTAGCCGCGCTCGAGACGCAGGATCTCGGTCACCTCGTCGAGCGACGTTCCGGTCGACGTCGCGAGAATCTCTGCGGCGAGCGCGAGAAGCTGCTGGTAGCGATCGCGGTCGAACGGGCCTTCGGAGTACGCGAGGCCCGCTTGCGCCAGGTTTCGAATGCGTTGAGCGACGGTGAGAAAGTCCACCGCTCGGTCGTACCATGAGCTCGAGCGGCGGAACCCTATTCGTCGGTATCCGGCAAGGTGACGTCGCTGAGCGATCCGCAATAGCCGAGGAATGCGTCCTGAATTTTCCGGTCCAGCGCCGCCGGGTGCACGCTTCGCGTCTTCTGATGGAAAAAATACTCGCCGGTGACGGTCGCCTGCGGATCGTCACTGACCGCGAGCCAGGCTTGGGTCACGGCGCCGAGCGCGAGATCGTCGGGAGCACCCGCGCCGCCCATCTTCGTCGGCACCCAACCGGGTTCGAGTGCGTTCGAGAGGACGTCGGGCCAACGTCGCGCCACGGCGAACGCGAGCACGACGTTCCAGAGCTTGCTGTCCGAGTACGCTTGCGAGCCGTTCCAGGCATGCTTCTTCCATTGCGGGTCGCGCAGGTCGGCTTCGCCGCTCCGGTGCAGACCCGAACTGAGATAGACGAGGCGCTTCGGCCGCGCGATGAGCGCCGTGAGCACGTAGGGCGCGAGCGCGTTGATCGCGAACACGCGCTCGATGCCATCGGTCGTTTCGAGCCGTCGCGGCTCTCGATACCCGATCGCGACATTGTGGATGACGGCGTCGAAGGGGCCCGTCGCGTTCGCTCGTTCGGACACCTGGCGCATGCCGTCGAGGGTAGCGACGTCGCCCGTGACGACGTGTTCCGCGGCGGGCAGCTTCTTCTTCGCGTCGTTCGCACGTGCGTCGTTTCGCGCGTGAAGCGTCACGCGATGTCCTTCGTCGGCGAGGCGCTTCCCCGCCAAGAGGCCGAGACCGTCGCTCGAGCCGGTGATGAAAATCCGAGCCATGGGTATTTCCTAACTCGGACATGGCACGCGGGAGCGCGCGAAGCCGCTCGAAATGCGAAAAATGGCCGATTTGAGCCGATTTTCTGCCACTTCGGTAACTCTTGCCGCATCCGGCAAGTGCCGGATACCGGAGATGCGGCGATGCCCGTACGCTGGACGGAAAGCCAGATTCGTCGAGGCTCCGGGCATGGCCATTCCACTTCGCTTCAGCGGGTTCGTCGCGGCCGTCGCGTTCTCGTGTCTTGCTTGCAGTAGCTCCACGAGCGGCGATTCGTGTGCGCCGGGCGATCAGGACGGGATCAATGAACAATCGGAGACGGTGCTCCTCACCGTGAGCGACACGGCGTTCGCCGTCGGTGGGGTCGACAGCGGATCGACGGAGCGGAACATCACGTCGCAGAACTCGAGCCTGATCACGTTGACGTTGACCAACGTCGGCACGAAGCCGCACGACCTCGTGATCGGATGCATCCCGACCGGGCTTCCCGCCGGATGCCCGACGACGTCGTGTTTTCCGAAGGGCGCGAATTTCGCGCCGCTCGCGCCCGGCGCGTCGATGACGACGTCGTTCACGACGCCGGCTGTCGAAGGGGCGTACTCGTTCACGTCCGACGTCGCTGGCGACGGCGCGCTCATCGGCGAGTTCGTACTGATGTGACGAGGCTCGGTCCTGCGCGATGGGCGACGGCGTTCGCGTTCAGCGTGGTGCTCGCGAGCGCGCCCGCGCATGCGGATCTCGTCGTGGCGGAGCCCGCGACGCCCATCGCCGTGCCGTTTCCGAGCGGCGCGCCGGAAATGGAAGCGCAGGTCGTGCTGCAGCTCGTCATCGACGCGAGCGGGCACGTCGAATCCGTCGTGGTCGCGTCGCACGCTCCGGAAAAAACGCCCGCGGCCTACGACGACGCGGCCGTGGCGGGGCTTCGCAGTTCGTCGTGGAAACCGTCGATGCGCGACGGGCAGCCCTTCCGATCGCGCGTCGAGTACGTCGTGGTGTTTCATCCGGCGCCGGTCGCCACGGCGGCGAGCGGTGCGGCCGTACCGGTGAGCGGCGCGCCTACGCTGGCAAATCCTGCAACGACGGCGAGCGGTGCGGCCGTACCGGTGAGCGGCGCGCCTACGCTGGCGAATCCTGCAACGACGGCCAGCGGTGCGGCCCCGGCGGCGACCGGCGCGACGCCCGAGAATGCGAGCGGCGCCGCGGTTTCTACGAACGAGCAGGACGAGGACTACCGGGAGGTCGTCGAGGTGCGCGGCAAGGGGTGGTCGTCACCGCGCGGGCTCGGCGATTTGCGGATCAAGCGCGAGCTCCTCGACGCATCACCGCGACAAGAGACGAGCGAGATGCTGTCGGCCGCGCCGGGGTTTTTCGTCGATCACGAAGACGGCGAAGGATTCGGCAACGACGTTTACTTGCGCGGGTTCGATCTCGATCATGGGTCGGGCATCGAGATGCGGGTCGGCAATGTGCCGATCAACAGTCCGGTGCACGTGCAGGGGCAAGGATACGCGGATGCGAATTTCATCATTCCGGAGGTGGTGCGCAGCATTCGCGTGCTCGAAGGTTCGTACGATCCGCGACAGGGCGACACCGCGATCGTAGGGAGCGCGTACTTCGACCTCGGCGTGCCGAACCGCGGCAACCTGGTGAAGGCGTCGGTTGGGTCGTTCAATCAGCTCCGTGTCGTCGGCGTCACGGCGCCGAAGGACGCGGACGAAGAGACGTTCGCGGCGTTCGCCGTGCGAAAGAGCGACGGATTCGGCCAAAATCGTGCGTCCGAGTCGGCCACCGTGAACGCGCAATACGGCTTCGACGTCGCGACGCGACAGCATTTGAGATTCCTCGCGACGGCGTACGGCGTGCGCGCGACGTTGCCCGGCGTCGTGCGACAGGACGACCTCGACGCCGGGCGCATCGGTCTTTACGACAGCTACCCGAACTACACGTCGGGACAGGGCGTGCAGACGTCGCGGGTGATCCTCGGCGCCGATTTCGACGATGTCGCTCCGAGCGGCGCGCGGTTCGAGCTCGCGCCATGGGTGATGTGGACCGACTTTCGCGCGCGGCAAAATCTGACTGGCAACATCTACAGCTCGCTCTTGAACCCGGAGCTCGCCGGCGGACAGGGCGACTTGTGGGAGAGCACGAATCAGGAAGACGCCATCGGCGTCACGTCGCGGTACCATACGGCGCCGCTCCGATTTGCGTCGTTCGGCGAGGTCGTCGCCGAACCCGGCGTGACCGTTCGCGCCGGCCACACCGATCAGACGAAGAGCCTGCTCAATCCGACCACGCTCGTCGCGTGGGATCGCCGGCTCGACGCGGGCATCGACACCCTCGACGCCGGGGCGTACCTCGACGTCGACGTGCGGCTCTGGAAACGACTTCGCATTTCGGGCGGCGTTCGCGCCGATCTGCTCGCCGTCGGCGTCGACGATCGGCTGGGCTACGACGTGCCGCCGTCGAGTCGCTCGTCGGCCATTCCCGACGCGCATCGCGGGGCACAAGGCGTCGCACTCAGCCCGCGCGTCACGGCCGAGTACGACGTGACGCGCGAAATTGCCGTGGTCGGCTCCTACGGCGAAGGGTTTCGTTCGCTCGACGCGACCGCAAATGTGGCCAGCGCGGTGGCCGCAGGCGTGAATCAGGCCACCGCTACGGCCGGACCGGGAAACCCCGGAGTCGGCCCCAGCATCCAGGAAGGCGCGAGACCGTATTCGAAGGTGCGCTCTTTCGAGGGCGGCGTGCGGGTGCAGACCAAGGAAGAACGCTACACGGCGACCGCGTCGCTCTTCGAGACCCACGTCGACAACGAGCTGGTCTTCGAAGCGACGTCGGGTGGCTTCGCGACGGAAGGGGCGAGCATTCGCCGCGGCGTCGTGAGCTCGGTGATCGCGAAACCGACGGATTTTCTCACCGGATCGGTCGCGGTGTCCGTCGCGGAAGCGACGTTCACGACGCTGGTTCCTGGCATCTCGCATTTCGTCCCGGGAGTTCCGCCGGTCCTCGTCCACGCCGACGTGAGCGCGCACGGCCCGCTGGTCACCATCCGGAGCCATCCGCTCACCGCGCGCGTGGGAGTGGGGTACACGTTTCTCGGCGGACGCCATCTCACCGACGCCATCGTCGGCCCGACGAACAACGTGCTGAACGCGGGCGGCGCGCTCCGTTATCGCGACGTCGAGCTATCGCTGGACGCTTACAACTTGCTCAATCTTCACTACGCGGACGACGAAGAATATTACGTCTCGAACTTCAGCGTGAAACCGGGCACGGCGCTCGCGTCCGCGGCGACGCATCTGTTCGCCGCGCCGCCGCTCACCGTGGTCGCGAGCCTCGCCGTCTATTTTTGACGCTGACACGCGGGCGAGCGCGCCGTGTCTGCGACGATTTCGTCGCGCCAGTTGCCCCAAAAAATGAAATGCGGCGTTCTCGCGCTTGACCCTTCGAAGTGAGGGAGCCAAGGGAAACCGGAGAGGATTTGCTCCATGCTCCAGAAATCGCCGATGTTCGCGTACCTGCCCGTGAAAGATCTCGCTCGCGCTCGAGCATTTTACGAACAGAAGCTCGGGTTCGCTCCGAAGCACGCGACCCCGGGCGGCGTCGTCTACGCTTTCGCCGCGGGTACCGAGTGCTTCATGTACCCGACGCCGAACGCCGGCACGTCGAAAGCGAGCCAGGCATTTTGGCAAGTCACGGACATCGAGAGCGAGGTCCGCGAATTGAAAGAGCGCGGCGTCGAGTTCGAGGAGTACGACTACCCGGGACTGAAAACCCACGACGGCATCGCCACCGCCGGCGGCGCGAAGAGCGCGTGGTTCAAAGACCCCGAGGGCAACATCGTCGCCATCATTCAGAGCCTTTAGGAATCATGGGTTCTGGCGGCGTCTGCTACGGCTCGGTGGAAAAGAGGTAGACGGCGCCCGACACCGGCGCGGTCATGTCGGTCGGGTCTACCATCGACCCCGACATCCCGTGGGTCGATTCCCACGGAGCACCAACGGCGAGCAAGCCTGGCGCGAGGGCGACCGAATACCCGAAAAGTTGATTCGGCGCGTCCCCCGGAGGAGGAAGCATCGAACGCCCGCGAAAAGCCGAGGTCACGTCGTCGAAGGTGAAGGTCGCGCCAAGGACCTGAGGCTTACGATTCACTTCGGGCTTCGGAGGGTCGTACGGTTCCCACATCGCACCCCCCGCGAAGCGAGTTCCGAGCAAGCTCACGTCGAAGCCGAACAAGGTGGGCACCGTGCTCACCGTCGCACAATTCGCGGTCCAGCCGGTGCTCCCCTTCGTATAGACGTACGCGGCCCCGTTGGAGGCGCCCGGCGCCTGTTCGCCGCCACACGTGAGTGCGCCAGGCGAGCCAGCTGCGAAGCGCCCGTTCGAGACCGATACCGATGCTCCGAAGAACCCCTGCTGCGCCGTAGCGTTTGGTTTGACGTACTGCTCGAAATTCCACGCGCCATCCACCAATCGATAGACGTAGACGGCGCCATCTCCTTTGGCCGAGGTATCGTTCGGGTCGGCAGTGAGCCCTTCGCCGTTGCTCGCTTCTCCAGGTGCTCCGACGACCAAGAGATCGCCCTCGAGCGACACCGACGTGCCGAACGAATCGCCGTCGTGGACGATGTCGGGTTTGAGGGAGGCGGTGGGCAGTTCGTTGAAGCCGCCGTTGTTCCGTTCGTAGAGGTACACGCGGCCGCTGTTGGCAGCGCTCCCGTCTTCACCTGGCGCGCCGACCGCGAGCCACCCGTCCGAAAGCGCAAGGCTAGTGCCGAATAGGTCGGCTGCAGCGATGGACGGCTCCTTCAAGTATTGAGGAACGCCGCTACCCGCGCGATCGAACACCCACACCGCGCCCGAATCGATCGAAGAGTTGTCGTGTGGCTCGTCGCGGACGCCGCTGTCTTCCGCCGGGAACCCGAGAACGACGGAATCGTCGTCGAGCGCGACGGGAAGCGCCACGTAGTAGTCGAACGTGGAGAATCCGGGCGGGAGATCGGCGGCGGGGATCACCGCGTCGTTCGTGCCTGACACCGGCGCCGCCAATCGAATCGGGTTTTCATCGAGGTGATCCAGGTCGTAAACGTAGGCGGCCCCCGCAATCGGCTCGAGGCCGCCATCGGCGCGTTCGCCGTTCGCGCCAGGCGACGACACTGCGAGCGTCCTGCCGTGAATCGCGAGCGCCGCACCGAAGCCTGCCGTCGGGGTCGGGGGCGATTCCTTCAACCGTGTCACGAATCGTGGCGTTGCACCCGCTTCGGGTCCGGGCGTGCCCTTCGTGGACTTGAAACGCGCGTTGGTCGAGTCGAGGAGCGCGCTGCATCCAGTACCTAAAATCGCGAGACCCGCGATCCATCCACGAGCGTTGGCTGCGAGCCCTCTCATCGTCTTTTCACCAGTCCGTGCCTACCCCCAGAAGCAAAGCACGGGCGAGGGGTCACTTTCCAGTTGGACGATATCGGAGCACGCCCAGAGGCAACCGACACAATTCGTAATGGACGGGACACTTCACTGGAGAATGCGGCGGTTAGCTTGGAACCATGACAGAAGAAGAATTTCCACGACGATTGACTCGACGCGGCGCACTGACCGCGTTCATCGGAGCAGGTGCGACGCTCGCCCTCGGGTGCGGCAATTCGTCGAGCACCGGCGGATCCGACACCGAGGGCGGCGCCGGCGCGGGTGGAACTGGAACGGGTGGCACGAAGGGCTCCGGCGGAACGACGGCGAGCGAAGGGGGTGATTGCGCCGTCACGGCCGAAGGCGAGATCGGTCCGTATTTCGCCGACGACAGCGACGCGCGGTTCAACCGCAGCAACATCGTGACGAACATCGACGGCACGAACGCGCAGACCGGCATTCCGCTCACGCTCACCGTGACGATCGTCGACACCGAGAAGGCGTGTGCGCCGTACGCCGGCGCTCAAATCGACATCTGGCACTGCAACTCGGCAGGCGTTTATTCCGACCAATCCGCCGAGAACACGACGACCGAATCGTGGCTCCGCGGCTATCAGGTCACCGACGACAACGGGCAGGTGACGTTCATCACCATCATTCCGGGTTGGTATCAGGGTCGAACGACGCACATTCATCTACGCGTGCGGTCGACGTACAGTAGCGCGTCGTCGACCTCCGACGGAACGAACACGACGCAGCTCTTCTTCGACCAGACCTTCGTCGACACGCTCGCGACCAGCGTCGCGCCGTACAGCGCCGAGGGAAAAAACTCGACGACCAACGCGAGCGACCACGTGTACACCGGCGAGACGCACGGCGAAAATCTGATGACCGTGTCCGGCGACACGACGAACGGCTACGCCGCGTCCGTCACGATCTACCTGCCGATCACGAGCGACGGCACGAGCACGACCACGGGCCCCACCGGCGGTCCCCCGGGCGGCCCCTGAAAAAAACTGTTTGGGGTTGGGGCCCCAAACTAGGGGGGCCCCGAACCGATTCACTCGGTCGGGGCGAGGGGCAGCGCCCCTCGAAGACAGGTCGCTCTAGGATTTGACTCCCTCACCGTCGTTCTGCGGCGGCGGGACGTTCATCGGCGCCGCGTTGCGATTCGACGGCGCCGTCGTCTCGGGGGTGGCCAGCGCGGTTCCGTCGGCGAGATGCAAGATGCTCGTCGGGCGCGCGAACGACGTGTGCGCCTTCTCGACGAGCTCCATGATCTCGAGGAGCAGGTTCTGCCGGAGCAACTGAAACTCGCCGAAGTCGCGGGTCTCGAAGAGGCACGAGACATCGATGTCGAGCGACGCCTGTCCGATCTGCGAAAATCGCGCGACGACGCTTTCCTTCGCGACCTTGGGTTGTTTCGCGAGGAGCGCCTCGAGCCCACTCAGGATCTCCCGCATCGCCGACGACGACGTGTCCTCGGCCAATCGGAGCGTCGTGGAAAAGAACACCTGATCGCGCGGCGCGTACGACTCGACGCGCATGTCGGCGAGCTTGCCGTTCGGTAGGGTGATCACGGTGCGATCCGGCGTTCGGATCCGGGTCGACCGAAGCCCGATGCGAAGGACGTTTCCGGTGATGCCGTCGACCTTGATGAAATCACCTTCGCGAAACGGTTCGTCGGCGCTGATCGAAAAAGCGCCGAACAGATTCTCGACCGTCTTTTGCGCCGCGAGCGCCACCGCGAGACCGCCGATCCCGAGCCCGGCGATGATGCTCGTCACCGGATAGCCGAGGGACGACAACGAAGCGACCACGGCAAATGCCACGACGACGAGCTTCGTGACCTGAACCCCGAGCGAGATGAGGCCGCGCGAGCTCAGCCGGCGCATGCCCCACGACGAGCCGAGCACCATCTCGCCGACGACGTCGATGAGCCGCGACGCGGCCCAGAAAAAATCGAAGAGCACCAGCCCACGAAGCAGCTGATGAACGAACTCTTCCGCCGGCTGGTAGAGCGACAGGTACGGAATCGCGAAGTAGGCGATGACGAGCGCCCACGCGAGCGTCGCCTGGCTCCGGAGGCGTTCGACGATCGCGTCGTCCCAGGGCGTCTTGGTGCGCTTGACGAGTGGGAGCAGCACGCGGCGCGCCGCCCAATTGACGAGGCCGCCCGCGATGCCCGAGAGGATCAACAGAATGGGCAGCGCGATCCATTGCCAGAGCAGGAGATTGCGCGGCCCGAGTCGCAAGAGGAACGGCGGGAGGTGCTCGAGGAACCACTTGTCTTCGAGCTCGTCGTACCAGCCGTCGATCTTTCCGACGGTCGCCAGCGAAAATACCCAGCGGTCGCTCTTCCCCGTTTGGCGCACGAGCAACACCGGATCTCGCGGCCCGACGCCCTCGGGGATGCCGCCGATTTTCTCGTAGTTCGACGGCAAGCCGTCCTCGAGATCGCCGCTCGGCTTCGGTGAGAGCGTGTCGGGATCGAGCCACGAGTCGCGGTCGAGCACCTCGATCAACCGACGGGCGAGCGCAGGGCCGTCGGCTTCGCGATCCTTCGGAACGTCGAGATACTGCGACGCCTCCTTGAAGTGACGGCTCCGGACGAGCTCGAGAAACCGCGTCATCGACGCGCGCGGCGAGTCCGGCGCGATCGGCTCTTCTTCTCCTTGCGCCGACGCGGAGGGCGCCGGCTCGGTCGCTTTCTTGGCGACCGACGCTAACCCCTGCGCCGTCGACGGACGCGTCGACACCGCGAATAGGGCGACGAGGGCCGCCGCGAAAAGCCGGCGAAAGAAGCGACGAGGAACGCTCACGGTCCATGCCTTAGCACGGCATATTTTCGGTTGATCGGGCCTGATTCACGGTGCTCCGCGGTGGGGCGTCTCGTCGCAGTCGACTGCGACGAAATGGCGACGCCCGCGTCGTCCGGACGGCCGCGTGCCAGCGGTTCCAACGATTTTTGCCCCCCGGACCACCCGTCGAGCAACTGCACGCGCGCCCGCACTCCAGAGAAACAAAATGAAATCGGACATCGAGCGAAAGTTAACCCGCAGCTGCATCGCGCTTCGCCTCGGAGCGATGACCGCTTCCCTCTTGGCACCCGTGGTTCTCGCGAACGCGTGCTCCTCTTCCGGCTCGGACTCGGGAGGAGCCGGCGGCACCTCGGGTGTTGGTGGCTCCACCGGCGCGACACAATCCGGAGGATCGACGGGTGTCGTCGACACGGGCGGCACCTCCGGTACGAGCGGAGCGGGCAACGGCGCGACCGGCGGAGCCAATCAGAATACCGGCGGGGAATTGCAGGGCACGGGCGGAGTCGCTGGAATGGGTGGCGCGTCGGACGCGAGCGGCGGCACGACGGCAACGGGCGGCGCGTCGGCGAGTGGTGGTGCAACGGCGAGCGGCGGCACGTCGGCGAGTGGCGGTGCGGCCCCGGATAGCGGCGGCCCCGTCAACGTGCCGCCTGGTGATGTCGCGGCGGCGGCGGGAACGCCGTTCGTCGCCGCGCATAGCATGACCCGTGCGCTCTACGCCGCCTATGCCGGCCCGCTCTTCCAGGCGAGGCGCGCGTCGGACGGAAGGACGGAAGACATGTCGCCGAAGGCCGCCGGCGGCTCGATCGATACCGACGCTTTGAACGCGTTCTGTACCGGCACGACGTGCTCCGTTTCCTTGCTCTACGATCAAAGCGGCAACGGGAACGACCTCCCGCAATCCAACCCGACGAATCAGCCGACCGTCGGATATTGGACGACGTCAGGAGGCGCCAAAGTCCCGATGGCCGTCTCCGCGAATCGGCAATGGCTCAGGAACCGAACCCACACCCACCAGATCCCGATCGGATCTGCCAGCCAGACCGAGTACATGGTCGTTCACGGCAACTATTTCAACAATGGATGCTGTTACGACTATGGAAATATGGAAACCAACGTCGGTGATGACGGCGCCGGAACCATGAGCGCGCTGTATTTCGGCTCCGACACCGACTGGACCCGGGGCGACGGCAATGGTCCCTGGGCGATGGCCGACTACGAAAATGGCCTCTTCTCCGGCAACTACGCCGACCCCAACATGGGTAGGTCGAGTGTGAACCCCAACGACCCCACCATCGCCTACCCCGGAAACAACATCGTCACCGTTCTGTCAAAGACCAACGGCACGACGAGCTGGGTCTTGAAAGCCGGAGACGCCGCAAACGGCTCGCTGAATACCTACTGGAACGGAACCTTGCCCAACGGATACAGCCCCCTCCAACAGCAAGGTGGCCTGTCCCTCGGCGAGGGCGGCGACGGTTCCAACTCCGGCACCGGTGCCTTTTCCGAAGGCGTCGTCATCGCCGCGGTGACCAGCGACGCGACGGACGACTCGATTCAGACGAATTTGACGTCCGTGTATGGGAAGTGATCACCAGGTCCAGGCAGCCTGTCGAGCGCCGGTGGCAGCGTCGTCTGGCTTTCAATCCGCGCGGCGGTGCCCGGTGCGGTCGACGCGAGCGCTGGATCAAATTCCGAAAAAGACGATCTGCGAACCCGACGTACCCACGCCCCAACCGCAGCTCGCCTGCGCTCCGCTCGACAGGAAAGGAGACGTGAACTGCACCGGGTTCGTGGTGTTCGGTTGTCCGGAGACCCAGTTCGTTCCGAAGTCGTGAAATACGTCGGAGGTGGAGGAGAACTCGCGCACGATCGTCGTGGCAACGACCGGGGAGATGATCATTTCGGGAAAGTCGTTGCAGCTGCTCGCCCAGTCGACCGGTATTTCGAGGACGAGACCCAGGGCAAAATCGGGCGGCTGCTTGATCAAAATGTCGCCGGAGTTCGCCGCGATGTTGGTGTTGTTAGAGTCGATGAATCCAGTGGTGTAGTTGCAGTTCGTTCCGAGCGAGAGGTTGCAGTTCGGCCCCGGGTTCGCCGTGTCGAGGGCAGCACCCGCGATGATCGTGTCGCCCTGCTTCACGGGAAGGATGTTGGTGATGATGCTGAACGGGTTATTGGGGTCGTGGCTCTCGGCTTCCGTGTGCATCGTCCAACCATTGACGCCGTCGTTCGCCCAACCGAGGACGGGCTGGATGATGTAGTTGCTTTTCGAGCTCTCGAACCCCGGGAAGATGGCGCTCGGGAATCTTTGCTGCCCCGACGGCGGCGAATCCGGGACTTTGATGCTACTGAGAATCGCCGTGAAGTACGAGTGTTGCCGGAATTGCGTTGCCCCCATTACCCAGTGAGTCGCCGAAGCTTCACGAGCCCCGAACAAACAAAAGCAGCTCGCAAGTACAGCCAGCGGAGTCCGCCCCACACTCATGTTCCTCATGTCGTTAGCTACTAAGTGAATGCACGACTCGAGTCAATCGGTGAAACGCGACAATGGTGTGAAAGAAGGCGTCCGGCGTCACTTTGCCGACGAGAGTGTGCACCGTTGTGCTCACACAGACATTTCAGTGTGTTCACACATGCACACTTGTCGGCGCTCTGAACGCGCGCCGTGCCGGCACGACGTGCTCCGGCTCCTCGCTCTACGATCAGAGTGGCAACGGGAACGATCTCCCGCAGAGCCATCCGAAGAATCAGCCCACCGTCGGATATTGGACCAGGTCGGGAGGGCGCCAAAGTGTCGATGGCCGTCTCCGTGAGTCGAAAGCCGGAGATGCTGCGAACGGCTCGCTGAACACGTGCTTGAACGGAACCTTGCCGAACGTCCGTGTATGGACAGTAATCGCTAGGTCCACCCCGCCGTGTCGAGCGCCGCCTTGGCGGCTTCGTTCGGATCCGTTTCCGTCGCCCAGCGCGAGGCGTCGAAGCGCTTGCCGGTGACGCCGTCCGACGCGGGGGAGGCGAGCCACAGCAGCGGCGGCACGATGATCTCCGGCGGGAGCAAGGTGCCGCGCAGATGGTCCGGAAACGAATCGGGGATCATGCCGGTCAGCGTGGCGCCCCCCGGCACGAGCGCGTTGACCGTGACGCCCGTGCCGTCGAGATCCTGAGACCAGATGAGCGTCTCGGATTCGAGCGCGGCCTTCGACGGCCCATAGGGCGAAAAACCCGCGCGACGCATCGTCGCCCGCGACACCGAGATATTGACGATGCGCCCCCAGCCCGCCGCGATCATCTGCGGCGCCACCGCGCGGGCCATCAAGAACGGACCGGTGACGTTGGTGTCGATCACCAGCTTCCACGTCGCGAGCGGCACGTTCCAGAACTGCGTCGGCTCGGTCATGAACGACTCGCTGACGTACTTCATCCCGCGCCCCGCGTTGTTCACGAGCACGTCGATGCGCCCGAACTTCTCCAGCGCAGCATCGGCCACGCGCTGACACGCGGCCTCGTCGGTGACGTCCGCCACGAGCGGCAGCGCGCGATCCGGCCCGAGCTCTGCCGCCACCGCTTCGATCTCGCCCTTTTCGCGCGCGGCAACGAGAACCACCTTGGCCCCTGCGCTTGCGAGCCCCATCGCCATGGCGCGGCCCAGGCCGCGTCCGGCGCCGGTCACGATGGCCACGCGGCCGTTCACGTCCGCGGATACGTCATTCGGCATCGGTGTTGCTCCTGTTCGCAATCCGTTCATCTAAGACCCTGTTCCGCGACCCGCAATTGCGGGGTGTCATTGCGGTCTTGTCGACACTGGTCTGCGCGCAGCGCCGGATAAAAGAGCGCCCCCAACACAAGGGAAGCGGAGCCTTGCGGAGCGAAGCGCCGCGCCGCCAGGAAGAACTCTTGCCGACGCTGTTCGGAGCTTCGCTCTCGAACAAAGAGCGCCCCCGGCAAGAGTCGAACTTGCGACCTTGGCTTTAGGAAAGCCCTGCTCTATCCAACTGAGCTACGGGGGCGATGGTCGGGGCGGCTGATTTCGCGGCCACTTCTCGCGAGGCGCGGCGGAGCATGCCGCGCGGGCATCGCGCCGTCGAGGGGGTTCGAAGGGCGAAACCATCGGGCGATTTCTGCCGTATCTTTCGGAGCATGAAGCTCCGTCGCTCGGTGGGTTTGCTCGCGTTGCTCTCGGTGGCTTGTGGGGGCGGGGGAGCACCGCCGGCCACGCCGGCGCCGGTTCCGGAGAGTGCGGTGACGGTGCCGGCGGCTCCGGCGGCGAGCGCGGCGCCATCCGGGAAGACAGCGGACTACGCGGCGATCATCGGCGCGCCGGATCGCGATCCGGAGGACAAGAAGCTCGATGCGGGGCGGCACCCGGCGGAGATGCTCGCGTACTACGGCATTGCTCCGGGCATGAAGGTCGCGGAGCTCGGCGCCGGCGGGGGCTACACGTCGGAGCTGCTCGCTCGTGCGGTTGGGCCCACGGGCGTCGTCTATGGACAGAACGCGAAGGGCATCCTCGAGCGCTTCGCGGAGAAGCCGTGGAGCGAGCGGCTCGCGAAGCCGGTCATGAAGAACGTCGTCCGGTTGAACCGCGAATTCGACGATCCGTTTCCGTCCGACGTGCACGACCTCGATGTCGTGCTCATCGTGCTCTTCTATCACGACACGGTATGGCTCAACGTCGATCGCGAGAAGATGAACCGCGCGGTGTTCGCGGCGCTTCGTCCCGGCGGCACGTACGGCATCGTCGACCACAGCGCGCGCGAAGGCTCCGGCGTTTCCGACGTGCAGACGTTCCATCGCATCGAAGAGAAGAACGTGAAAGGCGAAGTGACGGCGGCGGGCTTCACGTTCGTCGGAGAGGCGGACTTTTTGCGCAACTCGAGCGACACCCGCGACTGGAACGACTCGCCCCGAGTCGCCGGGGATCGCCGGGGAACGAGCGATCGATTCGTGCTGAAGTTTCAGAAGCCGTAACCGGACCCAATGCGCGCGCGTTGCCGAGCGTCCGAGCCGGGTCGATCGAGAAGCTCACCGGTCTTTTCCATCGATCGTGATGGTTTCTTGATCTAGCGGTCCAGAACCTTGACGACGAGGTGATCCGGGGCGGCCTAACTAAGAAGCATGCGAACCGCAGCGCGCCCGTTCCGGTCCGAAGTCCGGCGTCCCGATCGCGTCTCGAACGGCCGCAGCTCCCTCCGGAGCGACGAGCTCGACATCGCGTCCTTGATGATCGTCGCGGGGATCGCTCTGGTGGTCGGGACGCTCGTTCACGGCGGAAGGTGGGGCGTCGGCCCGACCCTCGGCGTCGTGCTCGCCGCACTGGGCGCACGGATGGTCGCGACGATCCTCGTATTGCGACGAACCAACCGCGCGCGCGAGCGAACCGCGGCACATTTTCCCCCCCACACCTGATTTTCGACGAGCGCAACTCCCTCAATTGCATCGGGAGCTATGATGCGCTTCGACGGGCCAGGACCGGGCTCGCGCTGACTCCCCCATGACCGAGCCGAATGTTCGTCCGGACCCCGATGCGCTCTTGCTGCGCGCGCATCGGGAAGAAGACCGCAAGCACCGCGCGAAGCTTCGCGTCTATCTCGGCTACGCGCCGGGAGTCGGCAAGACGTTCGCGATGCTGTCGGCGGCTCGAGACAGCCGCTCGGCGGGGCTCGTGGTCGGGCTCGCCGAAACCCACGGCCGCTACGATACGGCGGCGCTCGTTCTCGGGCTCGAGATGATGCCGCGGCGACACATCGAATACCGAGGGCGCAAGCTCGAGGAGTTCGACCTCGACGCGACGCTCACTCGAAAACCGAAGATCGTCTTGCTCGACGAGCTCGCCCACACCAACGCGCCCGGCTCTCGTCACAACAAGCGCTGGCAAGACGTGCTCGAGCTTCTCGACGCGGGCATCGACGTCTACACGACGCTCAACATCCAGCACATCGAGAGCCTGAACGACGTGGTCGCGCAGATCACCGGCGTTCGCGTCCGCGAGACGGTGCCCGATTCGATCCTCGCGCGCGCCGACGAGATCGAGCTCATCGACGTTCCGCCGGAGGAGCTCCTGAACCGTCTTCGCGAGGGTAAGGTGTACCTCTCCGAGCAGGCGGCGCGAGCGGTCGATCACTTTTTCAAGCGCGGAAACCTGCTCGCCCTGCGTGAGCTCGCCCTGCGTCGCGTCGCCGATCGCGTCGATCTCGACGTCCTCGCGCATCGGCAAGAGAACTCGATCTCGGCGACGTGGCCGACTCAGGAACGCATCCTGGTGTGCGTCGGGCCCGCGCCCGCTTCACAGCGACTCGTGCGCGCCGCGGCTCGCATGTCGGGCGGTCTGCGCGCGCCCTGGGTGGCCGCGTACGTCGAGCCCGCCACGCCCATGACCGTCGCCGCACGCGAGCGGCTCGACTCCCACCTGAAGCTCGCGGAGTCGCTCGGCGCCGATGTCGCCCGTCTCACGGGCACCCGGGTGAGCACGGCGATCATCGAGTACAGCCGACGCCACAACGTCACGCGCATCGTCATCGGCAAGCCGACGCATTGGCGAATCCGCGACGTCTTGCGGGGCTCCGTGCTCGACGAGGTCGTGCGCGGAAGCGGCGAAATCGACATTCACGTGATCTCCGGCGACGCTTCGGCGCTGCCGCAGCCGCCGGAGGTCGTCGAACGGCAACCGTCTGCGGTCGATTGGAAAGGGGCGGCGTGGGCGACGGGGCTCGTCGTCTCCGCCACGACGGTTTCGGCATTCGGCAGGAACCTCCTTGCGCTGCCCGACATCGTGATGATCTACCTGCTCGTCATCATGATCGTCGCGGTGCGCTTCAGTCGCGCGGCGTCGGTGCTCGCGGCGGTGCTCTCCGTCGCGTTCTACGACTTCTTCTTCATTCCGCCGTTCTTCACGTTCTCGGTGTCCGACGTTCGGCACACGCTCACGTTCTCGATGATGTTCGGGGTCGGTCTCGTCATCAGCGGCCTCACTCTTCGCATCCGGCGGCAAGAGCACGACGCACGCTCTCGCGAGGTTCAGACCGCGGCGCTCTACGCGCTCTCTCGCGAGATCAGCGCCGCACCCGACGAGGACACGGTCGCGACGGCCATCGTCTTGCACGCGGCCGAGGTGTTCGAGGCGGCGGCGGCAGTCGTCTTCGTGAGCGAGACGGGCACGCCGACGATCGCGGCCCAATCGGGCGAGGTGCCGTTCGGCCCGGACGAGCAAGGCGTGGCGCGCTGGGTGTTCGAACACGAGCGCCCAGCCGGTCTCGGAACCGACACGCTTCCCGGCGCGCGCGTCATGTGCTTGCCCCTTCGCGGCACCTCGCACGCGGTCGCGGTGCTCGCCCTCGCGCTACGCCCGCACTCGGGTGACTTTGCCCTCGATCGCCACTTTCGCGACGCCTATCTCCGTCAGGGAGCGATGGCGCTCGAGCGCGCGCGGCTCGCCGAGGACGCGAAGACGTCTGCGCTCCGGGCGCGAACCGAAGAGATGCGGAGCTCGCTCCTGAGCGCCGTGTCGCACGACCTCCGGACGCCGCTCGCGGCGATCACCGGCGCGGGAACGATGCTGCGCGACGACGCCGCGCGCCTCGGCACTGCCGACCGCGCCGACCTGGTCGACACCATCTGTGAAGAAGCAGAGCGACTCGAGCGGCTCGTCGGAAATCTGCTCGACATGACGCGTCTCGAATCGGGAAGCCTGAAGGTGAAGCGCGAGTGGGTGCCCGTGGAAGAGCTGGTCATTTCGGCGCTGACTCGGCTCGGTCATCGGCTCGAAGGGCGCGAAATCACGACCGACTTTCCGCGCGAAGTGCCGCTCATTTCGGTGGATCCGGTCCTGGTCGAGCAGGTGTTCGTGAACCTGTTCGAGAACGCCGTGAAATACACTCCGCCAGGAAGCCCCCTGGAGATACACGCCCGAAACGCCGACGATGGCGTCGAGATCGAGGTCGCCGATCGAGGTCCGGGGTTGCCGCCAGGCCTCGAACGCCGGCTCTTCGAGAAGTTCTTTCGCGGCCCGAACGTCAAGGGCGGCGGCGTCGGGCTCGGCCTCTCCATCTGCCGGGGAATCGTCGAAGCTCACGGCGGAACGCTGGTCGCCGAAAATCGACCTGGGGGTGGCGCGGTGTTCCGCATTACCCTTCCGAAGATGGAGGGGGCGCCCGTCGTCGTTACCGAGCCTGACGGAACCGGAGTCGAGGTGCCGTCGTGACCGGTGACGATCGCCTGGTGCTCGTCGTCGAGGACGAACCGCAGATGCTCCGCTTCCTTCGGGCGTCGCTGAGCTCGCACGGCTTCCGTCTCCTCGAGACGCGAAACGCTGCGGAGGCCACCGCCGCGGCGACGTCGTACACGCCCGAGGTCGTCTTGCTCGACCTCGGCCTTCCCGACATGGACGGGATCGAGCTCACGCGTCGGCTGCGTGAGTGGAGCCGCGTGCCCATCATCGTCATCTCCGCGCGCGGACGCGAAGAGGACAAGGTCGAAGCGCTCGACGCCGGAGCCGACGACTATCTGACGAAGCCGTTCGGCGTGAACGAGCTCCTCGCGCGCATCCGCGTCGCGCTCCGGCACGCCGAGCAATCCGGGGGCGGCCCGCAATCGCCGATCCTCGAGTTCGGCGGGCTCAGGCTCGATCTCGAGAAGCGATTCGTCGCGCTCGACGGCGTCGAGCTCCATCTGACGCCGATCGAATACCGTTTGCTGGTGCTCCTGGCGCAAAACGCCGGCAAGGTGCTGACCCATCGGCAAATCCTGAAAGAAGTGTGGGGGCCGGCGTACATGGGTCAAACGCACTACGTGCGAGTGCGCATGGCGGAGCTCCGAAAGAAGATCGAAGCGGATCCGGCGCGACCGAAGCTGCTCGTCACCGAGCCCGGTGTCGGTTACCGGTTGCGCGCCGAGCCGTCGTGACGCGTCGGCGCGCGAACGCCGAGCCGCGGTGACGCGTTACCGTTCCTTGATGGCGTGCCACCGCTTCTTGACGTCGCCGTAACCGTCCGCGCTGTATCCATCGTGAACGCGACGCTCGATCCCCTCGAATTGCCCTGCTCGGCAGCGGTTTAGGAGGGAGATTTCGCCGTCGGCGTCGCTGTCGCCTTTACATCTTCTTGATGCATTCGCGACAAGGCCAAATCGTTTGACAAGACTTGATCGGTGACAATCCGAGGGCCAATATCCCCCTCACGCCGAGTGACCGATGTGTCGGTCAACGGGGGACCCACCCGCAGGTCTGCGGTTCCTCGGGGCTAACTGCCGTCCGGAGCATGGGCTCGAGCCGGCAGCGGGCAACCTCTCCACGCCCGAGCCCGTCAGCTAACCCCGTAGGCGTCAGGAGAGGACGAGCGTTCGCCAAACGGACGAAACCGCAGTCCTCGGTGCCGTCGAAGGTTTGGCCATGTCAATTACAGCGCGAGTAAGACGCGTGGTGTTTGGCGCTCCGAAGGACGTCAAAGACCCGCACGCATTCCATAAGCTTTCCCTCGTCGCCCTACTCGCCTGGGTCGGGCTCGGCGCAGACGGGCTCTCGTCGAGCGCGTACGGCCCCGACGAAGCCTTTCGTGCCCTGGGAGTACACACCGGGCTCGCTGTGTTTCTGGCTGTCGCAACGGCGCTGACGGTCTTCATCATCAGCTACGGCTACAGCCGGATCATCGAGCAGTTTCCGTCCGGCGGCGGCGGGTACCTCGTCGCGAGCAAACTGCTCGGTCCTCGCGTCGGCGTGCTCTCGGGCGCGGCGCTGCTGGTCGACTACGTCCTGACGATCACGATCTCCATCGCATCGGGCGCCGATGCCATCTTCAGCTTTTTGCCGCCCTCGTGGCTCGCCTACAAGCTCGGGTTCGCGTTCGTCGGGCTCGCGGTGCTGTCGGTGATGAACCTTCGCGGCGTGAAGGAGTCGGTCACGGCGATCGCGCCGATCTTCTTCATCTTCGTGATCACCCACGCGCTCTTGCTCATCATCGTCATCGGACGACACGTCAACGCGATTCCGGAGGTCGCGAGCGAGGTTCACGGGAGCGTGTCGCACTCGTTCGGCGCGCTCGGCACGCTAGGGGCGCTCGCGCTCTTCGTGCGCGCGTACTCACTCGGCGGCGGTACCTATACCGGCATCGAGGCGGTCTCGAACGGCGTGGCCATGATGCGCGAGCCGCGAGTGAAGACCGCGCAGCGCACCATGGTGTTGATGGCGACGTCGCTCGCTCTCACGGCGGGCGGCATCTTGCTCGCCTACCTTCTCGTCCACGCGAAGCCCGAAGAAGGCAAGACGATGAACGCGGTGCTCTTCGACATCGTCGCGTCGGGGTGGCACGTCGGCTCGATTCCGATCGGCAAGGCCTTCATCATCATCGCGCTCGTGAGCGAGGGCGGTCTCCTGTTCGTCGCAGCGCAAGCGGGCTTCCTCGACGGGCCGCGCGTCATGGCCAACATGGCGACCGATTCGTGGCTGCCTCATCGATTTTCCGCGCTGTCCGAGCGCCTCACGATGCGAAACGGCGTCATGCTCATGGCTTTGGCGGCGTGCGCCGCGCTCCTCTACACGGGCGGCGACGTGTCGAAGCTGGTCGTCATGTACTCGATCAACGTCTTCTTGACGTTCTCGCTGTCGAACATCGGGATGACCCGCTTCTGGGTGCAGCAGCGCAAGAACGACCCGACGTGGTTCCGCCACCTATGGGCGCACATCGTCGCCGCCGGGCTGTGTCTCACGATCCTCGGGATCACGATCTTCGAGAAGTTCACCGAGGGTGGCTGGCTCACCCTGGTCATCACCGTCGGCGTGACGGGCCTCTCGTTCGTCATTCGCCGGCACTACGACCTCGTCGTGCGCGCGATTCGACGTCTCGATCGCGAGCTGCCCGGCCCCGAAGAAGGGCCCGACGCAGCACGCCTCTACGGGTGGAACGGTTCCGCGCTATCCATGGGAGAACCCTCCTCGAAGGATCCGGTGGCCATCGTGTTCGTCGGCGGGTACGGCGGACTCGGCCGGCACGCGCTCTTGACCCTGCTCCGCATGTTCCCCGGCCACTTCAAAGGCATCGTCTTCGTCGGGATCGCGGTCGTCGACTCGGACAGCTTCAAAGGCGCGAGCGAAGTCGAAGCTCTCGAACAACGGACCCGGAAAAACCTCGCGTCGTACGAGCATTTCGCGGCCGTGCTCGGCCTTCGCGCCACGAGCGCGTTCGCCGTCGGCACCGAGGTCGCCGTCGAAGCCGAGCGGCTCGCCACCGACCTCAAGGATCGGTACCCGAAGGCGCTCGTGGTCGCGGGGCAGATCATTTTCGAAGAAGACACCGCGTGGAATCGCGCGCTCCACAACGAGACGGCGTTCCTCATCCAGCGACGGCTTCAGCACAACGGAATCCCCATGGTGGTGCTGCCGGTGCAGCTCGATCTTCGTGCGACGCGAAAGAACCTGCCGCCCGAAAATCGCCGCAGCCTCGAGGCCGCAGCGCCGGAGCAGATGAAGGCGAGTGCGTAGTCGGATGTAGGTCGGGCGACGAATCGCGGTTCGCGCAATACTGCAACCGATCGCCACCTTTCCCTACATCTCTTGCCCCGCACGCGTGCGAGCACGCGCAACGTCGGCAACGAGGTGCTAAAACGGAACCACGGGGCGAGCGGAGAGCGGGTCTCTCCAACGCCGGCCGTGTTCCATGACAGCGCGATTCTCCGATCATCAGCAGGATCGATTTCGAGCAGGCTCGATCCGCGTCGCCCTGGGCGTCTTTTCAGTAGTCGCAATTCCGTTCTTCCAGCCGGTAGCGCGGACGTACGAGCCGGTGTTGCTCGGCTACCTCGTCGCGTCGATCGTCTTTCAGTTCCTCATCCGGAGGAACATCGGCGGCCCGTATCGAGTCCTCGCGGGCGGCGTGATCGACACCGCGTTCACGACGTTCCTCGTGCATCGCATGGGTTCGGGCTCGACGCCGCTGGTGGCGTCGTACCTCGTGATCGGCATGTTCAACGTGCTGGTCTCCCCGGCTTGGGCAGCGCGCCTCGTCGGGGGTCTCGGCATCGTCGCTTACGCGTCCGTGACGTACGCCGAAGCGTTGCACTTCCTCGCTTACGCCCCGGACTACCCGGTGCTCTCCGCCGCCGCGCCGGACCTCACCGTGACGACGCGCAACGTGATGTTGCTCGCGGCCCTGGTCCTCGCCTGCACGAGCGTTTCCGATCGCATCGCGCGGGCGCTCCGGACTCGCGAGCAGCAGCTTCGCGTCATGAACGGTCGCCTCGAGGAGTTGAGCCAGCGCGACCCACTCACTCAGCTCTATAACCGCCGCTACTTCGTCCACCGCGTGGACGAGGAGCTCCAGCGCGTGCGCCGCGGTCACCCCATGGCGCTCCTCATGATGGACCTCGACGGCTTCAAGCACGTCAACGACAAGCACGGGCACCTCGCCGGTGACGATTTGCTTCGTCGCATCGCGCGGGCCCTCGAAGACTCGACGCGCGCCGTGGACGTCGCGGGCCGCTTCGGCGGCGACGAATTCGTCGCGATGCTTCCGGATACCGACCTGGAGCAAGCAACCGTCGTCGCGGATCGACTCGTCAGCACGGTTCGGTCCGTCGGGTCCGAGCTCGACCCGAGGAGGCCCGTGACGGCGAGCGTCGGCGTCGCGATGGCGCGCCCGGAGGACGACGTGACTCTCCTCCTCAACGCCGCCGACGAGGCATGCTACCGAGCCAAAGCGGCCGGGGGCAGCCGCTTCGCGCATGCGTCGTCAGTGCGCAATCCACCTCAGCTCGAGAGCGGCCCGCGAGCCTCCGCGAAGGCCGGCTGAAGGCGTCGCGAGGGACTCGTCGAGCGGCGCACCCGGGCGTCGGCCGGATTGTTGAGGTGGCGCGAGAAAGCGTGCGACAGTTGGCGCCGTGGACGTCGGACAATTCCGCGAAGCGTTGCTCGCCGTGATGGAGCAGAAAAAACACTGGGGTTGGCCGCTGTTCACCTCCGGAAAAGTGCCCCGCGACCGGCTCCACGTGCACTTCGAGCAGGAGTACGCGACCTACGTCCGTGACTTCCCGGTCCTCGTCGGCCGCGCGTACGTGAAGTGCCCGATCGCCGCCGTTCGTCGCGAGCTCGCCGAAAACTTGTACGAAGAAGAGACGGGCGGGCTCGTCGCCAAGCGTCCGCATCCGGAGCTGTTTCTCGATTATCCGCGCGGCCTCGGGCTCGACGTGTCGCGCTTCGAGCACGTCGACCTCTTACCCGAGGCGCGCGCGTACCGCGACGTCCTCGACGAGTTGACCGAACGGCACGGCTGGGAAGTCGCCGCGGCCGTCACGACCCTGTTCATCGAGGGCACCGAATACGAGCGCGGCGAGGTCGACGGACGCGCGGAGCGCCGTCCGGTCCCGCCGCTCGAAAAGCATCCGCTGGTCGTGCACTACGGGCTCCCGCTCGAGGCGCTGTCGCTCACCAAAGCGCATCGCGCCGTCGAAGGGAGTCATCGGCAATCGGCGTGGCGCAACGTGCTCGATCACGTCGCGGAGCGCGTTCGTCCGAACGTCGTCGACGGCATGAAACGCGCGCTCGACGCCTGGCTCGACTACCGCGACGAAGTCTCGGTCGCGAGCGGTCTCGTTCGCCCTTGAGCCGAACTTCGTGAGCGCTTCAGAGTTTCTCGGCGAGCTTGGTCACGTCGAATGTGTCCATGAGGTCGAAGAACATGCCGTCGTTCGGAGAGTTCGCTCGATCGTTGGCGATGAAGGCGCCGGCCCCAAGGGCGGCGGTATCTGAGATGTTCAGAATCGCGCCGACGTAGGTATCGCTGATCTCGCTCGAGCCTCCGAGGTAGTCCACCATGAAGCCGACGCGGCCGGCGATGAGGGGTGTTTCGTACGCCAACATGAGTGCGCTCCGGGTGTCTTTGAATGGAAACGTCCCGTTGAACTGCCCTCGGTTGCCCGCATTCAAGCCGTAGCCTACCGTCACGCGACCGTACGACGTGGCGTCCGGTGACGCGCGCAGTGTCTTGGTCGCGGCAACGTACGTGAAGTCCATGCTGGCGAGCGCAGGAGAGATCTCCATGACCCCGACCGACACGCTCGGCGTATAGATGCCCTCGGTGATCACCCCGAGCTTGACGTTCAGCACGGGCTTTACGATCGCGCCATTCGATGTGTCGAAGGGGGTGATGACGTCGAAGCCGACCTCGAGACCCCCGAAAGAAACACCGGAATCACCGTACTTCCACTGCGGGAAAATCCCGCCTTGGATCCCAAACCAAGAGGAGCCAGGAGTGACCTTTGGAGATAAATTTACTGCACCATAGGCTAGTAGGCCCACCGTCCCGAGAGGTTTGGCTTCTCCATTCGGACTGAACACGACGGATGACGGATAGGCGAACGCAGCGACAGGAACGAAGAGGAGCGCGGACGAGAGTACGAAGATCCGCCAGATTCGCCGGGAGCGCCCACAGCTAGTCATTGCTTCCCGTCCTCGCCGAGGGCTTGTGCTTGCGCGCAAGCGGTATTCGAGCCCATCTGACACACCTTCGCGAAGAGACCGTGCGCCCGCGCCTGGTCTCGTTCGACTCCCTTGCCGGCTTCGAGGAGCACCGCTGCGTTGTAGCAACCGCCCGCGTATTTCAACTCGCACGCTTCTTCGTAGAGGGGGAACGCTCGCGAAGGATCCGCCGTGACGCCATGTCCAAACTCGTACAAGCGACCCGCCGAGACACATCCGGTTGCGCGCTTCTCGGCGCATTGGCGGACACAATCGTCGAGGGTGCTACATCCCGCGATCGTCGAGGCGACATCGACGGGCCTCGCGGCGCTGCCGTTCCGCGAGGAGGCGCTCGGTGCTCCGCAGGCCCCGAGTCCCAATGCACCGAGCAAAGCGATGATTCGGGGCGTTCGATGTTGGAGTGGGGTCTTCACTGGCGCCCCGACTCACAGCATTCCGAGGAGCAGAACGCCGCCGTTCACCACGACGTTCTCGTTTCGCTCGACACCGTTCTTGATCGGCACGTAGGTACCGTCCGCCATTTCATCGACCGCGATGGGCCGCCGTTCGAATCGAAGCTGACCCGTTGCGGTGGTTCCCACTTGAGCGAACACGACGGGCTGTTCCCCGAGCAAGAGGAGGGCCGAGCGTTTGACGGCAAATTTCTGATCGGGGTCGACGGTGATCGCCGCCGTTCCGAACATCTCGGGACGAAGCTTCTCGCCAGGATTTTCGACCGAGCAGCGCACCTTGGCAATGTGCGAAATGGGATCGAGCGCGCCGGAAATCCACTCGACGACACCGCTGAAGTTGTCGTCCGGATAGGCGAGCACTTTGACGGCAACGTCGGCCCCCTTCTTCACTCGGGCCAGGTCCATCTCATAGACGTCGGCGAGCACCCACACGCGATCGAGCTCACCGATGGTGAAGAGCTCGACGGTGGCACCGCCGGAATATTGACCTTGGACCTCGAGTCCGGGGTTTGCGCCTCGCATGATCACCTCGCCTTCGATGGGCGAGGGAAGGACATACTCCTGGGTGACCGCGTCCAAGCCAGCATTGCGGAGGAGTCTCGCCTTCCGCTCTGCGCGCTCCATCTCGGCCTTGGCGTTCAAGTACGTACTCTCGGCCATTTCGTAGTCTCTTTGAGCCGCGGCATGGAGCTCGAGCAGATCCTTCTGGCGCTTCCAGTCCGTCTGCGCCTGGAAGAGCGACGCCTGCGCTTTGGCCATGTCGGAGATCGCGCTCCCCATATCGGGTGATTGGATCACACACAATGGGTCTCCCTTTTTTACGCGTTGCCCCGGTTGTGCGAGGATCTTCGTGATTCGACCCGTCACCGGCGAAAAGACATGCCCTACGCGAAGATCGTCGAAGGTCACGCGCCCGGCGGCGTGGATGGTTCCGCCCACAGGCCGATCCGTGGCCGCCTCGAGCTCGAGATGAGCGTCCTTCACCTGCTGCGGCGTCAGCCAGACCTCTCCGGGCGGAGCCTCGGAGACCTGGGACGCTGCGGGCGCGCGCGAAATGCACCCACAGGTAAAGATGGCCATCCATGCAAAAACCGCGTTTCTCATCTTCGTCATCGTTAACTCCCTTCGAAATCCTTTGTGTTGGTGCGCTCATAGCGAGGCGAACGACGTGGGGTCGGCGTACCTCGAGATGCGCGCGATCCGCCCGTCCTTGAACTCGGCGATGTCGACGAACCGCGCGTGGATGGGACGGCCTTCGGCGAAGGCGACCCCGGGCAGCGGTGCGCGCTCCAGACCAGTGACCACGTATTCCGTCACCGCGAACGTGCGAACACCCCAAGCGTTCCTGATGACCGTATCGAGGAGACGAATCGAGCGCCGCATCGTCCGGAAGTACTCGCGCGCGGCGTTCTTTCCGCGGGTTGGCTCCGCGCGATCCAAGGTGAAGACCTCGACGTCCTCGTTCATGGTCGACAGGAACTCCGCCTCCTTGTCGTCTTCGAGCGATTGAATCATCGTGCGCATGACCGCGACGTTCGCGCTCTCTTCCGGCGTGCCGCTCCGCTCGAACACCGGGCGCGCGTCCCCGTCGGGCGACGGGGCGGCGACCTTCTGAACCGCCGCCGGGTCGCTGACCGTCACGCTGCTCGGTTGAGCGGTGCGTCCTTCACGCAGCTCGACAGGGCTTCGCTGCAATTGGGCGCGGACCACCGCCTCGTCGAAGTAAACGTGCAGCTCCGAGATGATTCCGTCGTCGTTCGTCCAGAGCAGCGTGAGCCCCCTGATGACGACCGACCTTCCCGTCGGAGCAATACCCATGAAGGCGCGCGCCTGGACGCCCGTCATCGTCCACTCGATCGCCTGCGAGTCGAGGGGTCGTGTGCTGTCCGTGAGCCAGAGTCGGCTCGTCACGAAGCGTCGCTCATCGAACGCGCCAAACATGTCTTCGTGGGCTTTCAGCACCCGCTCGCGTCCGTGGGTGCTCCGGCCGTCGAAGGCGAACTGGGCCTGCTCCTGGAGCAGGGAGCCGAGGTCGACGAAGCCTGGCGACTCGAGCGCATTGGTATAGGCATCGGCCGCCCCGCGCTCCATGTCGGTCGGCGTGGTGGGGCTCGGCGCGGGAGCGACCCCAGGCGTGGTCATGAACTGCGTCGGCGCGGCCGGCCACATCCCGACGGTCTCGCTCGAGCAACCCGCTACGAGCACACCGAGCGCCATCCAACGCGCGAGTAGTCTCCGGCGATTCATAGCGCCCACCCCACTGAAACCAAAACGCGCGGAAGGACAGCGGTGTTCGCGAAGACCTTTGCCCAGAGCATCTGGTCGGGGATGGATTTACTCGTCGTGGTGTACTGCAGCCCTGCGCCGAGACTGAGAGAAAGCCTGTCCACGACGAGCGCCTGGTAGCCGATGTCGGCCGCGACCCCATAGTCGAGGTAAGCCTTCTTGTCGCCGTTCTCCGCGGTGGCCGTGAACGACCCGAGGATGAGCGACGGGCCGGCGAAGAAACCGCGCAAGCCGCCGTGACCCGTATAGTAACGATAGCCGAGCTCGGTCCCGTAACCCCTAAATGTCTGAATGGGAAGCTGCGTGGGGTTTAGGTTATCGTCGAAGATCCGAATTGGGGTGGTACGCGTCAATACATAGAAGGGGCTGATGATGATGGCGTGATGCTCGAGCGGGGCCACGATCACGTTGGCGCTCAGCTTGCCGAGGCCCCCTTGCGCGGGTCTTTGGGGGAGCGGGCGCTCGCCCGTGTGCATGACGACGAGGGGCAGCGGATTCCATTCGATGGCGACGTATCGCCGGGGTGGCAGCTCGGCCGGAATCACGACGTCGACCGGTCCCGTCGGCACCACGTCGGGTCCACTCGATGGCGCGGTGTCGGTGGACGGCCGCGCCTGCTCGGGCGCGGTCTGTGCGCCAACGCCGCGAGGGATCGCGATCGCGACGGCGCACCCGAAGGCCGAAAGAAGCCGTGTGACTAGAGGCTTCATCGCGTTCGTTCCTTCGTGCGTTGGGCGCGACGGCGCAGAGTGCCGAGCCCAATCGCGGCCATTGCAGCGGCCACCGAAACGGGCGAAGTGACCCTTCCGTCCTCAAACCCCGGGGCGACGTTGCATGCCGTGGCTCCGGTGGTCGTGGCGCACAGTGCTTTGTTGCAGGCGAACGGGCCCTCGTCCGAGGTCCCGTCGGATGCGTCGGTCGACGAGCCACCGCGAGGCCCACCGTCGGCCACGGGCTTGCTGCCGCTTTCGATGGCGGCGTCGCGATCCGTCCCGCCATCGTCTGGCCCCGCGAAGGCCACGCGAGTCGGACCGACGGCGGTGAAGAGCGCGATCGAGAGGAGCGACACGATGAGCGGCGCTTTCATCGGAGATCCTTCCCCACGGCCGCCTCCAGTTGGAAGACCGCAGTCCAGTAGCTCGTCAAATCGCCGAGGTACTCGTTCTTGGTTGCGATGTACGTTCGGAGCGCATCGAGGTAGTCTGTGAGGTTCGCCGCTCCCTTGTCGTATTGGGTAGCGACGGCGTCGAACGCACCTTGCGCGCTCTCGAGGAGGCCTCCTCCTTCTCGGCGTGGTCCCTCCATCCGCTGGACGAGCTCCTTCGACCCATCCAACGCGGCGACCGCAGTCGTGACGTCGTTCACGACTTGCGCCGTGGTCTTCGCGTGCTGGAGCGCGTTCGTGTCGCGCTGCGCTTCGGCCTGACGCTGCTCGCCTTGAAGCTGGTAAAAGACGGGGAGCGGGGCGGAGACCGAGAACGTCACCGTGGGGCTCGCGAGCGAGTTGTCGACGGACCACCCGTTGAATCCACCCCATGCGTAGTTCAGGCCGAGCGTGATGTCGGGGATCTTCTGGCGCTTCACGAGCTCGATCTGGGCGTCCGCCGACGCGCGGAGATACGCTGCGGAGACGAGATCCGGCCGATGCTCCACCGCAGTGCGGAGCAAGCCGACCGTGCTCACGTTCTGCACCCATGCGGGCTCTGAATAGTTGAGTACTTTCGGATCCACGTCGAAATCCGGCATGTCCCCTCGGACACCTATGAGGAAGGCCAGCCCGGCGCGCGCCTGGCGTAGCGCGACCCGCGCCGTGTCGACTGCCTGAGCAGCTTCGAGCTTCTCGACCTCGATGCGCTGCAGATCGCCTTCGTTGATCGCGCCCCCCCGATAGCGATCTTGGAACTTCTTCAGCGTGGTGGCCTCGGTGGTGTCCACCTCTTTTGCGAAGACATATACGAGCTGCGCCTGGGCGACCTGCAGGTACGCAGATTTCACCTGAAGGGTCAGCGTGCGTACCGCATCGACCCGTGACATCTTGGCCGCAGCGAGCGCATTGCGGGCCACCTTCAACCGGAGGTCGCGCTTGCCGGAGAGCCAGTCCTCGAGGGCAGCAGAGTCGGAAATGCCGACCCCATAACTCCACGGCACACACAGCGCGCCGTCGTTGCTGCAATCGACCCCGCTGGCGTAGGTGTTGGACCAGGTCAGGTTTTTTCCGATGCTCGCGCTCACTACCGGGTTCTGAACGGCCCCAGCGGCAGTCACTGCACCCTCGGCACTTCTGACGCCGGCTTCAGCGATCAAGAGGTCGAGACCGTGCGCGCGAAAAAGGCGAAGCGCGTCGTTCAATGTAAGCGTCGGCGGTACCGCGGCGGCCGGTGGGATGACGTCGGCGGACGCGTCTCGGCAGAGGGCGAACGTCGTCCAGAACGCGAAAACGATCGCCATGAGGGTGCTTACCCATGGCCTTCCGCGCCTAAAGACGCCGACGTCGATGTGCGGATTCATCGAGGAGCGCTCGACGGTCGATGCGTTCGAGTCCGTCACGTCGCCTCCCGTAGCGTCTTGCGTCCCCGACGACCTTCGAGCCAATGGTAAGCAATCACGCAGAGCGGCGGCTGTACGAGTCGCGTCAGAATCATCAGTGCGAGCGCGCCTCCGATGACCACGATGGCGAGGGGCTTCTGCGATTGCGAGCCGATGCCGTTCGACAGCGCAGCCGGAAGGAGCCCGAGTATCGCGGTGAGGGTCGTCATGAGTACGGGACGGAACCGTTTCTCGGACGCTTGACGTGCGGCCTGCTCCACGGACAGCCCTTCTTTGAGATGGAGCTGTTGGAAATAGGTCACCATGAGGAGTGCGTCTTGCACGGCAATGCCGAATACCGAGACGAACCCAATCGCAGCCGATTGCGAAAAGTGCGTTCCCGTCGCGAGCAGTGCGAGCACCCCGCCCGTGCATGCGAGCGGAATGTCGACGAGGACGATGAGCAGATTGACCCACCCCTTGACCGCGAAATAGATGAGGAACGCGATCACGATGATGGTGATCGGTAAGATGACCAGCATCCGCGCCTCCGCGCTGTCCAGCTCGGCCATCTCCCCGGACCAGATGAGGTGCGTGTCGTAAGGCAGTCTGACGTTGTTTTCGATCCTCGTTTTTGCCTCTTCGATGGCGCTAGCGAGGTCGCGTCCGCGAACCGAGAACTTGACGGGAGAGAAGCGGCTCCCATCCTCGCGGAAGATGGCGAGGGGCCCCTCGACTTTGCTGACCGACGCCAGCTGACCGAGCGGGTAGAAGTTCTGGTCGGGTGACTGCAGCGGGATCTCTCGGATCGCGTCGATGCTGTCTCGATACCGCTCTTGCAAGCGGGTGGTCAGCGCGAAGAACTTCTCGCCCTCGTAAACCTGGGTGACGGGCGTGTCCCCGATCAACCCCTGCACCGTCGCGTCGATGTCTCCGGTGTTGAAGCCGTAGCGGGCGCCGATCGTTCGGTCCGGGATGATACGAACCTGGGGTTGTCCGAGTGTGCGAAAGGTGCCGATATCGGTGATGCCGTGGACCTTCGCAAGCTGATCCATGATCTGACCCGCTTTGGTCTCGTTCACCTTGAGATCGGGGCCTGTCACCTTGATGCTGTTCTCGCCTTTGACCCCGGATACGGCCTCCTCGACGTTGTCGCTGATGTATTGCGAGAAGTTGAACGTCACGCCCGGAAAGGTGTGCTCGAGCTTGCTCCGGACGACACCGGTCAGTTTTTCCTTGGTCAGGCCGTGCGGCCACTCGTCGAAGGGCTTGAGCGGGCAGAAGAACTCGACGTTGGAAAGCCCGGTGACGTCCGTGCCGTCATCGGGGCGGCCGATCTCCGAGACTACCGAGAGCACCTCGGGATAACTCGCGAGAATGCTCCGCATGTGATTGGAGTATTTGATCGATTCGTCGAGCGAGATGGACACCGGGAACGTCGAGCGAATCCAGAGGTTCCCCTCTTCGAGTTTGGGCATGAAGTCGCGCCCGAGGAACGGAAACAGGGCGAATGCGGCGAAGATGGGGATGGCGAGCAACGCCACTGCGGTTTTCGGCTTGCGCAGCGCTGCCTCGAATACTGGATTGTAGATGCGATGGAGGAACCGCATGATTCGGCTGTCTTCTTCGTCCCCATCGAAGTCCGGCTTCACGAACTTGTTCGTCAATACGGGCAAGAGGAAGGTCGCCAGCACGATCGCCCCGCCGATTGCGAACGCGTACGTCCGTGCCATCGGGGTGAAGAGAACGCCGGAGACGCCGGTCAGCGTGAACAGCGGGATGAACGCTGCGCCGATGATGATCGTCGAGATGAACATCGGGCCACCGACCTCGCCGGCGGCGGTCACGATGCGCTCGCGCATGGTGCCACTTCCATGGCGGCCCAAATGTTTGAAGATGTTCTCCATCATGATGACGGAGGAATCGACCACGATCCCGAAGTCGACGGCGCCGATCGAAAGCAAGTTTGCCGACGTACCGGTCAAAACCATTCCCGCGAAGGCCACCAGTAGCGAAAGGGGGATCACCAGAGACGTGATCATGGCGGCGCGGAAGTTGCCGAGGAACAGCAACTGAACGACCATGACCAGGAACATGCCCATCATCAGGTTCTCGAGAACCGTATGGCTGGTCACTTTCACCAGATTGTCGCGGTCGTAGTACGGCACGATGTCCATACCCGGCGGGAGAATGTGGTTCTGCCGGATGAACTCGATGCGCTTGTAAATACCTTCGAGCACGGGGCGCGTGTGCTCGCCGTAGCGCATGAGGATGATGCCTTGAACGACGTCGGACTCGTCCGCAGTGTAGGTCGAGTTACAGTTCCTTTGTGCGACCGGGTTGTCGAGCAGCTCCCGCTGGTCGCGTTCCTCTTTCGACTCCCAGAGCCGCTGCCACCAGGTCGCAGTGTGTAGCTGCAGTGGGCATCCCCCGGCCTTGCCGATGACGCCCAAGCGAGGCGAGTGGTCGATCGTGACGTCCGCGATGTCGCGCACGCGGATCGGCGTGCCAGTCGGGTTGCCGCTCTTGTCCATGGCCTCCTCGACGACGATGTCGCCGATGTCTTTCAGGCTCGTGATGAGGCCGATGCTTCGAACGTTGTACGACTGTTCGGTGATCGGCATGTAACTGCCACCCGTGTTGGCGTTTCCGTTCGCGAGCGCGGTCTGTAGCTGGTTCAGGCTGACTCCGCGAGCGCGCATCCGGTAGGGATCGACCTCGACGTGGTACTCCTTCGTTTCTCCCCCGAAGCTCGTCACGTCGATGACGCCCGGCACCTGCCGCCACTGGCGCTCGAGGGTGAAATCCTCGACCGCCTTCAGATCCTTGAGCGTGTAACCCTTCCCCTTGACGAAGTAGCGAAAGACCTCGCCGACGCCGTTCCAGGGCGAGATCTGCGCTTGCAGCCCATTCGGGAGCGGAGCGAACTGCAGCCGATTGATGACCTCCTGGCGCGCCGCCCAGTAGTCGGTGCTCCACCCGAAGTAGCATTTGATGTCGGACAGCTCGAACAGCGACTGCGAGCGAATATGCTCGAGTCCAGCCATTCCAGAGAGTCCGACCTCGAGCGGGATCGTGACGTATCGCTCGACCTCCTCGGGCGACCAACCCGGGGGTTGCACGATGGTCTCCACCAGCGGGGGTACCGGATTCGGATAAGCCTCGATCTGGAGCTGGCTGAACGCAATCAAGCCTCCGATGACGAGGGCTGCGGTCGCTAGAAACACGAAGCCCGGGACGCCGAGTGCGAAACTGACGAGTCGCTTGATCATACTGAAGGGGAAGGGTGCGT
>Ga0265320_10000202_pt1 | contig 48735 bp, 54 predicted proteins | sample 4827metaG_FD_202087 | JGI IMG/M metagenome (GOLD analysis project Ga0265320, IMG submission 202087) | Rhizosphere microbial communities from Carex aquatilis grown in University of Washington, Seatle, WA, United States - 4-8-27 metaG | ecosystem: Host-associated > Plants > Roots > Rhizosphere >... | reverse complement strand
CCAAGACCGCGCTCGACGGCCTTTTGTTCGACGGCATGACCATCATGTCGGGCGGCTTCGGCCTGTGCGGCATCCCGGAGATGCTGATCGCGGCGCTCCGCGACAGCGGCGTCAAGGGCCTCACCGTCATCTCCAACAATGCCGGCGTCGACGAGTTCGGCTTGGGTCTGCTGCTGCAGACCCGCCAGATCAAGAAGATGATTTCCTCTTACGTCGGCGAGAACGCGACCTTCGAGCGGCAATATCTTGCCGGCGAGCTGGAGCTCGAATTCAATCCGCAGGGCACGCTGGCCGAGCGCATCCGCGCCGGCGGCGCCGGCATTCCCGGCTTCTACACCAAGACCGGCGTCGGCACGCTGATCGCCGAGGGCAAGGAGCACAAGGAATTCGACGGCCACACCTTTGTCCTGGAACGCGGCCTCGTCGCCGATCTCTCCATCGTCAAGGCGTGGAAGGGCGACGCGCAAGGCAACCTCGTCTTCCGCAAGACGGCGCGCAATTTCAATCCGATGATGGCGACCGCCGGCAAGGTGACGGTGGCCGAGGTCGAGCATCTGGTGCCCGTCGGCTCGATCGACCCCGACACGATTCACACGCCCGGCATCTTCGTACAGCGCATCGTCGAAGGTGCGGCCTACGAGAAGCGCATCGAAAAGCGCACGGTGCGGGAAGGGTGAGCGCCGTGTCGCGGTCCTTCGTCCTGCGCGCGGCGGAAGAACGCGATCTGCCGGCCATCAATGCCTTGATGCATGCGTCCAGCGCCTATAAGGGCGAGTACTACGTCATCATCGAGAACTACGTCGTCACGTCCGGCGACCTTGAGCGCCACAGAGTTTTCGTGGCCGATGCGGATGGAGCGTTGATCGGCTTCTACAGTTTGATCGTCGACGGCAAGGCGGACCTCGATCTGATGTTCGTGAGCGATGCGGCGCAGGGCCTGGGTGTCGGGCGCGCGCTGTTCGATCACATGAAGCAGGTGGCGCGACGGCACGGTCATGCCACCGTGCTGATCGGGTCGCATCCGCCCTCGGTCGGGTTTTACGAACGCATGGGGGCCGTCCGGCGCGGCCTCGCACCACCCATCGGGCGCGTGACGTGGGAACGTCCGTTGCTCGAACTTGCGCTAGCGGAGAATTGACATGCCCTGGACACGCGACGATCTCGCAAAGATAGCGGCGCGCGAATTGCGCGACGGCTTCTACGTCAATCTCGGCATCGGCATCCCGACGCTGGTGGCGAACTACATTCCCGAGGGGATGGATGTGACGCTGCAGTCGGAGAACGGCATGCTCGGCATGGGGCCGTTCCCGCGCGAGAACGAGGTCGATCCCGATCTCATCAACGCCGGCAAGCAGACCATCACCGAACTCGACCGCACCTCCTACTTCTCCTCCGCCGACAGTTTCGCGATGATCCGTGGCGGCCATATCGATCTGTCGATCCTGGGTGCGATGGAGGTCTCGCAGACCGGCGACCTCGCCAACTGGATGGTGCCGGGCAAGCTGGTGAAGGGCATGGGCGGCGCGATGGATCTCGTTGCCGGCGTCAAGCGCTGCGTGGTGACGATGGATCACACCGACAAGGCGGGAAATTCCAAGCTCCTGAAAAAATGCACGCTGCCGCTGACCGGCCAGGCCTGCGTGCACCGGATCATCACCAATCTGGGCGTGTTCGACGTGGTGCCCGGCGGCCTCAAGCTGATCGAGCTGGCACCCGGCGTCGCCAAGGACGACGTCGCCGCCAAGACCGAGGCGACGCTGGTCTAGCCGCCCGGTCCGTTCACCGTCACGCCGGCGGCCTCGAGCCGGTCGAGCACGGCACCTTTGCGCAGGAACAGTCCCATCGGCATCACCACCACGGTTCGTCCCGGCGATTTCAGCGCCGCCAGGATCGCGCCGGTCTCGTCGGCGATCGCGCGCTCGCGCAGCACCGCATAGGCGGCATTCTGCTGCCAGCAATCGTCGAGCCTGATCTCGAAATAATGCGCCTTCATACCGGTGAGATCGCCCGTCGCCCAGGCCCCCGCGGCCGCCGCCGCATGCGCGCCCGCGGTATCGATGTCGTCGAGTGCAAAGCCGATGCAGGCGCGATGCGCGTCCGCCGTCATCTTCGGGATGGCGTGAATCACATCCATCGCGGGATAGTCCGCCACGACCCGCACGCGAACGCCTTCATGCCGCGCCAGGCGCTCGACCGCCTTCTGCGGCCCGTTGGGCGTCAAATGCGCGAAGCTCCAGTAGTCGCCTTCGAGCCGCAGCGCGGCGACGCCGCCGAGCAGTTCCTCGTAGCGGTCGGCGTCACGGCCAAAGCGCCTGCGCGCCGCGACGAAGCGTCCCTTGAGCGGATCGGGCAGGGTGGCTTCGAGCGTGACGCCATCCGGCTGCTCGATCGTGCTCATGCCGGTGAGGAGGAACCAAGTCCCTTCGAACACGCCCACGCTCGCGCTCGGCGGCAGAAGCAGCGCGTTGGCGCCTTTGAGCAGGCGCGCGACATTGTCGCTGTTCCAGGTCAGGTCCTCCGGCATCGGCGACACCGTCGGCAGGATCCACACCTCCGACGATCCCCGAACGATGTGCCACAGCGCCGGTCCCGCCGGGGGCGCCGTCACCACCACGGACTCGATGGCCTGGGTCCAATCCTGCACCGGCGCCGCCGGGTCCGCGGCGGCGCCCAAGATCGGCGCAGCCAAGCAGGCCGCCAGTCCGATCGCGCGCAATCGAATCGACTTCGATGCAAGGTCGTCGCGAAAGAATGGAAATTGCATCGCCGACCCTTCAACGCCCCGTAACGTGCCGCCCCCTACAAATCGACGCTAGCACATCTGGCGTAACGTACCGGGGAAGAGGCGCATGCACGTACTGGTACTGGCGTCGCAAAAGGGCGGCTCGGGGAAAACGACGCTGTCGGGTCACCTCGCGGTCGAGGCCGACCAGGCGGGCATCGGCCCCGTGGCGCTGATCGATACCGACCCGCAGGGCTCGTTGTCGCATTGGTGGAATGCGCGCCGCTCGCCGACGCCGCACTTCGCCAAGGTCGGGCTGCTCGAACTTGGTGCGGCGCTCAAGGCGCTCGCCGCGTCCGGCGTCAAGCTCGCCGTGATCGATACACCGCCCGCCATCACGGCGTCGATCTCCGAGGTTGTGGCGCATGCCGATCTCGTCGCGGTGCCGACCAGGCCCAGCCCGCATGATCTGCGCGCGGTCGGCGCCACCGTCGACATCGCCGAGCGCCACGGCAAACCCGTGCTCTTCGTCGTCAATGCCGCCACGCCGCGCGCCCGCATCACCGGCGAGGCGGCGATCGCGCTGTCGCAGCACGGCACCGTCGCGCCCGTCACGCTGCACCACCGCGTCGACTTCGCCGCCAGCATGGTCGATGGACGCACGGTGGGTGAGGTCGTGCCGAAATCGCAATCCGCGAAAGAGGTGCGCGATCTGTGGCTCTATATCCAGGACCGGCTGTCGCGCCTCACCGGCGATCCCAAATTGCTCCCGCAGGTGCGGCCCAGCCATTTCGCGACCGGCGCGCTCTCCGGATTGGGCGAGGAGCCGCCCCCGGTCGATCCGCCGCCGATCGTGCCGCCGCCGCTCGACGAGGCGCCGGCGGCGGAGCGGCGCATGCTGCTCGACCGGCGCGTCACGGCGGCGCCCTTCGGCGGCCTGGACCGCCGCGCCCATCCCTTCGGCCGCCGGGCCGCCGACCGTCCGCAATAGGAGACCGCCGTGCGTTCGCGCTTTTCTCCGATCACCGCCGACCTTTTTGTCCGCAAGGGCGATGCCGCGCCGTCCGACGCCAAGCCGTCGCTGGCCTGGACGCGCGCGCTCGCCGCGCCGCCGCCGGCCGAAGTGCCGCCGCCCGTCGCCCGGCCGCATCGCCTCATGCTCACGCTTTCGGCGCTCGAATTCGAAAAGCTCGGCATCGCAGCCGTGAAGAAGGGCCTCACGCGTCACCAGGTCCTGCGCGGCGCGCTCGACGCGCATCTGACACGCCTCAAGCGCGAATATGGCGGCTGCGGCTGCATGGCGCTGCACGATGCGTGCGGCGGCGACTGCGGCCGCGATTAGGCGCCGAACGGCACGACCTTGTTGTCCGCGTCATGGCCGATATCGGCCGGCCCCAGATAGGCGATGCCCGCTTTCCCGCACCAGTACCGCACGATCTCTTCCGGCGTCTGGCCGAACGGCGGATCGTTGTCCGGCACGTCGCTGACGCGGCCGAGCCGGATGCCGGCGATCCGGCGCAGCGGCGGATGGGACGTCACATGCACCATCATCCGATCGACGGCGTAGAGGTGCTCCGACACCTCCTCCAGCATCAGCACATGACCGCTCAGTTCCGGCATCAAGGGCGTGCCGATCAGCATGCCGAGGATCGTGAGGTTGAGCGCCGCGACGGGACGCTTGCCGTCCACCGACGGTTCCACACTCGCCTTGTCTCGGTCGACCAGGTAGGCCAGGGCGCGCCTGACCGCCGCCGCGCCGCCGTCGCGGCGGATGTCGTGCGGGATCGGTCCATGCGCCACGGACAAGCCGCGCGCATACAGTCCCGCCAGCAGGAAGCCGCAATCGCTGTAGCCGAGATAGGTCTTCGCCTTGGCGGCCGGCGTCAGCCCCGCGATCGCGCCTTGCGCGATGCGGCCCGCGCCATAGCCGCCGCGCGCGAACCACAGCGCATCGATGCCCGGGTCGTTGGCGTATTCGACGAAGGCACTCATCCGCGCCGCATCGTCGCCTGCGAAATGGCCGTCGCTCAGGAAACATTGCGGGTGGAATGTAAGCTCCGCGCGGGCGCCATAAGCCTCGCGCGCCAACGCGGCCACGTGCTCCGCCGTGTCGGGAGAAAGCCGCGAGGCCGGTGCGACGACGCCGATCTTCACCTTGCCCGCGCTCCCTTGCTTGTCACGCCTACCTCCGGCTTATAGCGTCCGGCGATGGCACCAGCGAGACCCTATTTCTTCTGCGGCATCGGCGGCAGCGGCATGCTCCCGCTCGCGCTGATCGTCAAATCGCGCGGCGGCACCGTCGCCGGCTCCGACCGCGCCCGCGACCAGGGCCGGCTGGCCGAGAAGTTCGACTATCTGCGCCGCGCCGGCGTAACGCTGTTCCCGCAGGACGGCAGCGGCGTGACGGCGCCGCAAACCATCGTCGTCACCTCGGCCGCGGTCGAAGGCACCATCCCCGACGTCCAGGCCGCCAAGCGCGTCGGCGCCACGCTCATGCTGCGCGCCGAGCTTCTGTCGCAGCTTTTCAACGAGGCGCCAAATCCCATCGGGGTCGCCGGGACCAGCGGCAAGTCCACCACCACCGGCATGATCGGCTGGGTTCTGCACGCGGCCGGATTGGATCCCACCGTGATGAACGGCGCGGTGATGGTGAACTTCGCCGGCCCCGACGCACCGTTCGCCAGCGCGCTGGTTGGCGCAAGCGACATCTTCGTCAGCGAGGTCGACGAGAGCGACGGCTCCATCGCGCGCTATCACCCCCGCATCGCGGTGTTGAACAACATCTCGCTCGACCACAAATCGATGGACGAGCTGCGCGCCCTGTTTCGCACCTTCGTCGCGCGGTCGCAGATCGCGGTGCTCAATCTCGACAACGACGAGACCGCCGCGCTTGCCGCCGAACTGCCGCCCGCGCGCCGGCTGACCTACAGCCTGGACAATCCCAAGGCCGATCTTCTCGCGACCGATCTCGAACCCAAGCCCGATGGCATTGTCTTCAAGGTCAGTGAGCGCAATTCGGCCGCGTCGGCGAGCGTGCATCTGCGCGTGCCCGGCCGGCACAACGTCTCCAACGCGCTGGCGGCGCTGGGCGCGGCGCGCGCTGCCGGTCTATCGCTGGCCGATGCGGCGCAGGCCCTGTCGGGCTTTCGCGGCGTGCGCCGGCGCCTCGAATTCGTCGGCACCGCCAACGGCGTCACGGTGATCGACGATTTCGCCCACAATCCCGACAAGATCGCCGCGACGCTCGCCACCCTGCACGACTTCCCGGGCCGGCTCCTCGTCCTGTTTCAGCCCCATGGCTACGGCCCCTTGCGCCTGATGAAGGAGCAGTTCATCGATTGTTTCGCGCGAAACCTCGGTCCTAAGGATGTTCTCGTGATGCCCGAACCGGTCTATTTCGGCGGCACGGTGGACCGCAGCGTCTCCTCGTCCGACATCGTGCGCGGCGTCGAAGCGGCGGGCCGCCAGGCTCTCGTCTTCGCCGACCGCGAGGCCTGCGGCACCGAATTGCTGAAGCGCTCCAAGCCCGGCGACCGCATCGTGGTCATGGGCGCGCGCGACGACACCCTGACGCAATTCGCCGCGACGCTGGTCGAGGCGCTGTCGCGCGGTTCGAACGCATGAGCGGACCCGCCGCGAAAAAGCTTTCGCTTTCGACCATCCTGATCTTCTCGCTCTCCAACCTGCCGATCGCCGCGATGGGTGTCGTGCCCTTCGTCTATCTGCCGCCCTATCTCTCGGGCCATCTCGGCCTCTCGCTCGGCGTGATCGGCGCGGTGTGGTTCGGTGTGCGCGCCGTCGATCTCTTCATCGACCCGGTTCTCGGCCATATCATGGATCGCACCGTCACCCGCTTCGGCCGTTATCGCGTGTGGCTCGCCGCCGGCGTGCCGCTCTTCATGCTGTCGACCTACAAGCTGTTCCTGGCGCCGCAGGGCATCGGCGGCGTCTATCTCTTCGTCTGGCTGTTCGCCTTCTATCTCGCCAATTCGGTGCTCTATCTCGCGCAATGGGCGTGGAGCGCGACCCTGGCCACGGATTATCACGAGCGCTCGCGCGTCTTCGGCGTCAGCGCCGCGGTCGGCGTCGTGGCCGTCGTCGCCTCCCTGCTGATCCCGGTCTTCGCGCCGCTCGCGGGTCTTTCGAGCGCGCAAGGCGTGCAGGCGATGGGCTGGGCGATCATCGCCATGACGCCGCTCGGGGTGGGTCTCGCGGTGTGGCGCACGCCCGAGCGCCTCAACAGAAATGCCCCCGAGCATTTCGTCGCCAAGGATTATTGGGAGATCGTCTCCAAGCCCGAGGTCATCCGCCTCTTCCTCGCCCAGGTCGCGCTGACGCTGGGCCCGGGCTGGATGAGCGCGATGTACATTTTCTATTTCCACGACGTGAAGGGCTTCACCCAGCAGGCGGCGACGATCCTGCTGCTCGCCTATATCCTGATCGGCATCGTCGGCGCGCCGCTGACCGCACGGCTCTCCGCGCGGATCGGCAAACATCGCACGCTGATGCTCACCACCGCCGCCTTCTCGGTCGGCCTGCTCACCGTTCCGCTGGTGCCGTTCGGCAATGTGCTGGGTGCCATGCCGGTGATGGCGTGGTGCGGCTTCATGGCGGCCGGCTTCGGCCTCACCATCAACGCCATGATGGCCGATGTCGGCGACGAGATCCGGCTTGCCCAAGGCCGCGAGCGCATCAGCCTGCTCTATTCGGTGCTCAGCATCGCCGGCAAGATCACCGCCGCCTTCGCCATCGGCCTCAGCCTGCCGCTGCTCGAATATTTCGGTTATGTCGCAAAAGACGGCGCGCACAACGCGCCCGGCGCGATCACCGCGCTGCAATGGTTGTTCATCACCGGCCCGATCCTGTTCGTCATGCTGGGTGGGGTGTGCGTGTGGGGCTGGCGGCTCGACGCCGCGCGCCACGCCGACGTCCGCAAGCAGCTCGACGCGCGCGACGCGTTGCTTGATCGTGCGCCCGTCGACCCCGTCCCGCCGCCTTAGGGCCGCGCGTCGTTCGCCTTGCTGGCGGCGTCGTTTGCCGGCTCGGAATTGAAGCCAGACTGGGTGATCACCACCTTGTAGACGGCGCCATCGGCCAGCGGCATGTAGTTCGCGTCGCCGAATTTACGGTCGACCGTGTAGAAATGCGCCAGCAGCCACTTCGTCCACGCTTCGGGCACATAGGCATTGACCACCGGCTTGCCCGCCAGATCGCAGGAGGTGATCGGCTTGCCGTCGCCGCGCGCCGCGTCGAAATATTTGTTGGAGAGCTGGTCGAGCGTGTAGGTCGAATCGAGGCCGAGCACGTTGGCCCACGCCTTCCACTTCTGCACCCGCCCGCTGATCAGCCATTCGTCGCCCTGCAGTGTGCACTGTTGGTCGGGGATCTGGCCGTCGAGGCGGTGCACCGTGACCTGATAGGTGCCCTTGGCCGGATCGAGCGCCTTGACGCTCACCTGCGCGACCGGGCCTTCATGCGTCAGCCGCGAAAAGAGCTGGGTGTTGAGGCCCACCAGGCTGAGCGCGAGTCCCAGTGCCGCCGCGGTCGTGCCGCCGACGACCCGGCGCGCGCCGGACGCGGGCTCGCGCCGCAGAAAGCCGGCGAAGCCGCCGACCACGAACAATACGCCCAGCACCGCGACCGCCACCGGCGCCAGCCACCAAAACAATCCCACTCTATCCTCCTGTGCGCAGAGCCCGCACTGTACGCTCAGTTTGTGGCAAAATCCCGCTTCGGCACAGGAGAGTTCCATGCAGAAGGTTGCTTTGGTTACCGGCGCCGGCAGCGGCATCGGCCGCGCCGTCGCGCTTGCCCTGGCCGGCGAGGGCTACCAGGTCGTCCTGGCCGGCCGCCGCGCGCAACCGCTGGACGAGACCGCGGCGCTGGCGCCCGGCGCGGCGGCGCTCGCGGTGCCGACCGACGTCACCGATCCGGGGCAGGTCGCCGCCCTGTTCGACCGCATTGCCGAGCGCTTCGGCCGGCTCGATCTACTGTTCAACAATGCCGGCACCGGCGCGCCGCCCGTGCCGCTCGAGGATCTGCCGTTCGAGCAATGGCAACGCGTCGTCGACACCAACCTCACGGCCAGCTTTCTGTGCACGCAGGGCGCGTTTCGCCTGATGAAGGCGCAGGCGCCGCGCGGCGGCCGCATCGTCAACAACGGCTCGATCTCCTCGCACGCGCCGCGTCCCAATTCGGCGCCCTACACCGCGACCAAGCATGCCGTCACGGGCCTCACCAAGGCGGCCGCGCTGGACGGCCGCGCCTTCGACATCGCGGTCGGCCAGATCGACATCGGCAATGCCGATACCGAGATGACGACCTTCATGAAAACCGGCGTGCCGCAGCCCAACGGCACGCTCGCGCCCGAGGCGCGGATGCGCGTGGAGGACGTGGCGCGCGCGGTGCTCTACATGGCGAGCCTGCCGCTCGACGCCAATGTGCTGACCATGACGGTGATGGCGACCAAGATGCCGTTCGTGGGACGGGGGTGATCCAAGGGCTGTTTTGATCCGTCAAAACCAAAGGTGTCACGGCCCGCGACTGCGGGCCATCCAGTTGGGTTCTGCACGCTGTACGAAAGTTCGGATGTCCACCCCACTCGCTGTTCCATGATCTTCGATCACCTGGTTGACCCGCAGTCGCGGGCCATGACATCAAATGGAACGCAACATCGCCCTGAACTTCCGGTCCCGTTTCAGGAACACCTCGCGCCGCATGGCGCCATTCCGCGTGCGGTGGCGCTCGGCATAGATCAAGGTCCACGCGCCGCCGCGCGTGAACTTGGCACCGCTGCCGCCATTGTGCTGCTCCAGCCGCCGCTCCAGATCGAGCGTCCAGCCGACATAGGTCCGCTTCGGTTTGGTTTTGCTGAGGAGGATATAGACGAATGCGGCCATCGTCAGGCGGCGAGGGCAAGCTCGTCGCGCCACAGCGCCGTCAGCGCCGCTTCCACCGCGCGCGGCTCGCTCATCCGGCACAGCCGCGACTTGGCCTCGCGCCGCGCGTCGGGTGCGATGGGAACGCCGGCGGTTTCGATGTACCAGGCCAAATGCTTGCGGAAGATCTTCAGGCCCAGCGCATCGCCATAGAACCGCAGCGAGTCGCGGAAATGCTCGAGCACGATCGCGCGCCGTTCGTCGCGCGCCGGTTCGATCGCCGCGCCGCCGTCGCGCAACGCGCTGTCGAGCGCGGCTGCGAGCCATGGCCTTCCATAGGCGCCGCGCCCGATCATCAGCGCATCGGCGCCCGATTGCGCCAGCGCCGCCCGCGCGCTTTGCGCGTCCACGATGTCGCCGTTGACGATCACCGGCACGGAGACGGCGCGCTTGACCTCGGCGACCGCGCGCCAATCGGCCTTGCCGCCGTAGAATTGCTGCCGCGTGCGGCCATGCACGGTGATCGCGCGCACCCCCAGCGCCTGGGCCCGCGCCGCCAGCTCCGGCGCGTTCCTCGACGCCTCGTCCCAGCCCAGCCGCATCTTCAGCGTCACCGGCCGGCTCGTCGCGTCCACCGTCGCGGCGATCAACGCTTCCGCGAGATGCAGATCGCGCATCAGCGCCGAGCCGGAAAGCCCGCCCGTCACGTCCTTGGCCGGGCAGCCCATGTTGATGTCGATGATGTCGGCGCCGGCGGCCTGTGCCATCCGCGCGCCCTTCGCCATCCATTCGGCGCGCCGCCCGACAAGCTGGATCACCGTCAGCGGCAGCCCGTCGCCCACCGCGGCGCGGCGCACGATGTCGGGCCGGCCTTGCGCGAACAGCTCGCACGCCACCATCTCGGTCGCGACATAGGCCGCGCCCAGGCGCGACGCGGCGCGGCGGAAGGGCAGGTCCGACACGCCGGTCATCGGCGCGATCAGCACGCGCCCGCCGATCGGCACACCGGCGATGGCGAAGCCGTGGCTCACGGCGCCTCGGCCGGATGCACGGCGATGAGCTGCATGTTGAACACCAGCGTCTGGTTCGGGGGAATGTCGGCGCCGGCGCCTTCCGCGCCATAGCCGAGATCGGCGGGGATCACGATCTGCCACTCGTCGCCCACATGCATCATGCGCAACGCCTCGACCCATCCCGGGATGAGCTGCCCCGCCGGGAAGCTGGCGGTCTGGCCGTGCTCGGTCTTGTCGAAGACATGGCCGTCGATCGTCCAGCCCTTATAGGTGACGGTGACGACGTCGCTCGGACTCGCCACCTGCTTGCCATGACCCGCCGTGATGACGCGGTATTGCAGCCCGTCCGGCAGCGTCTTGACGTCCTTGCGCGCGCCGTTGTCGGCGAGGAATTTCTGGTTGGACTCCGGCGTGAGGTCGTAATGCGGCGCCCCCGCCTGATCGCCGCAACCGGCAAGCAGGAGAGTGCCCAGGAACGCGGCGGCGGTCACGATGCGCATGGCAAATCACTCGTCGAAATCCGCGCGCCTTATAACAGAATGTCAGCCGAGCAGGGCCAGCGTTTCGCGCGTTAAGGATCGGGTGATCTCGGCCGCCGGCAGGGCGCGTCCCAGCCGTGCGGTCTGGCCGCTCCACATCTGCATATAGTCGGCCGTGCCGTGCTTCTCCGACGCCGCGCGCAGCGACGCGACGGCGGCGGCGGCGAGCGGAAAGGCGGGCGCGGCGGGCGATATCGGCCCGATCTCGCGCACGAAGCGGTTGACGATTGCCCGCGCCGGCCGGCCGGTGAAGGCGTTGGTCAGCACGGTCTGGTCCTCGTGCGTCCGCGCCAGCGCCGCGCGATAGAGCGGCGGGATCGTGGATTCGGGGCTGAAGAGGTAGATCGTGCCCGGCTGCACCGCGCTCGCGCCCAGCATCAGCGCGGCGGCGACGCCGCGCGCGTCCGCGACGCCGCCGGCCGCGATCACCGGCACTTTGACGGCGTCCACCACCTGCGGCACGAGCGCGAACGTCCCCGGCTGCATCGCCACGTCGTTGCTCAGGAAGATGCCGCGATGGCCGCCGGCCTCCGCGCCCTGGGCGATGACCGCGTCGATGCCGCGCCCCTCCAGCCATTGGGCTTCCGCCACCGTGGTTGCGGACGCGATGATCTTGGCCCCCGTCGCGCGCACCCGGCGCAGCAGGCTCTCCTGCGGCAGGCCGAAGTGAAAGCTGACGACCGCCGGCTTGTGCTCCTCGACGATGCGGCACAGCGTGTCGTCGAACGGCGCGCGGCCCGGGCCGTTATCGTCGGTCGGCGGTTCGATGCCGAGCGCGGCAAAGGCCGGCCGCAAGACATCGATCCAGCGCGCGTTCGCCTGGGCATCGGCTTGCGGCGGCGTGTGGCAGAAGAAATTCACGTTGAAGGGCTTGTCGGTCGCCGCGCGGATGGCGCGGATCTCGCTATCGACCTGCGCCGCGTTGAGCACCGCCGTCGGCAGCGCGCCCAACCCGCCGGCATCGGACACCGCGATGGCCATCGCGCTCCCCTGGCAGCCGGCCATCGGTGCCTGAAGGATCGGCGTATCGATCCCGAACAGATCCAGGATGCGTCTGTCGCGCCAGGCCATGGGAAACTCCGATACAGGAAGCCGGCGCAGTCTAGGACCTCGCGCCCCCGAATGGCGTCCTATGTGCCATGCGGCCTCGTCAGATCGCGTGCAGCGTTCAACGCGCCCGCCCGCTCAGCCGATAGACGATCAGGCCGATCCATTCGTGCAGCGCACGGTCGATGGAGACGAGCGTGTCGGCCGGCGGCCCCATGCGAAACCAGCCGCCCGAGGTGGTCGATATATAGTGAGAGGGCCACGGCACCATGCGCCATCCGATCCTGTTGGCGACCGCCATGGCGCGCGGCATGTGAAGGGCGGACGTCACCAGGATCCAGGTCTGGCCGGGCCTGGGATGGGCGAGCTTCATCGAATTCACGAGGTTCTCGCCGGTGTCGCGCGAGGTCTGCTCGAACAGCGTGCGCCCCGGCGCGATGCCGGCGATCGACAAGATGTCCTGGACGGTCGCCCGCTCCGCCGCCTTGGCGCGCGGATCGTTGGTCGAGGTTCCCGAATAGATCAGCGTCGCGGTGGGAAATCGTTTGGCGAGATCGGCACCGGCCAGGATTCGCGGCGTGCTGGAATTCTCGCCCTGGACGTGACGGTTCGTGAAAACGTCCGCCGGCACCGAGCCGTCCAGGATGACGATGCCGTCGATATGGGCCGGCAGCGGCGGGCGCGGATATTCGTTCTCCAGCGGCCGCGCCAGCAGGAGGTCGAACGGCAGGATCATGACGCAGGCCAGCAGGACCGCACCCGCGATGAGCAGGCGGTCGCGCAGGGCCTCGCGCCGGTAATGGCCCGCGACGATCGCCGCGATCATCAGGTAGAGAACCCAGGCGACCGGCTCGAACAGATAGCGCGTCAGCAGGATGTAGATCATAGCCGTTCCCCCAGACGAAAAGTGGCGGCGCGCAATCCGTGGCGCGCCGCGCTCTACAACGCTTCTACGCCGGTCGGCTTACAGCATATCGCCGCCGGTCGCCGAGGCCGTCGTGCCGAACTGCTTGAACGCCTTGATGACGTTGCGCCCCGTGGTCCATTTGTGGACCTCGTCCGGCCCGTCGACCAGCCGCTGCGAGCGGATATGCGTGTACCAGGCGGCCAGCGGCGTATCCATCGAATAGCCCAGCGCGCCGTGCAGCTGGATCGCGGTGTCGACCACCTTGTGCACCATGTTGGCGAGATAGACCTTGGCGATGCCGTTCTCGTTGCGCAGGTCCAGGCCCTTCTCCGCCTTGTAGGCGATGTGCAGGATCATCAGCCGCGCGATGTAGAGCTGGCTGGCGCATTCGGCGAGCATGAACTGCACGCCCTGGCGTTCGCTCAAGGGTTTGCCGAAGGTCGAGCGCTGGGTGACATGGCCGACCGCCAGATCGAGCGCGCGCTGCGCCATCGCGACGTTGTGCATGCCGTGGCGCAGCCGCCCATAGGCGAGGCGGTGCTGGCCCATGTTGAAGCCGTTGCCCTCGCCGCCGAGCAGGTTCTCCGCCGGCACTTCGAGGTCCTTGATCTCGATCTCGGCATGGCCGCCGCCCAGGATGTGGCTTAAGGGGCCTTCCGCCGCCATGGTCTTGATGTTGCGCTTGATCTTGTAGCCGGGGTTGGGCAACTCGACGAGAAAGGTCGAGAACTGCTGATGGCGCGGCGCGTCGGGATTGGTCTTGGCCATGACGAGCGCGATGTCGGCGACGCTGGCGGCGGACGAAAACCATTTCTCGCCGTTCAGCACATAGGCGGAGTTGCCTTTCTTCTCGGCGCGGGTCTGCATGCCGGTGGCGTCGGCGCCCGCCGCCTTCTCCGTCATCGAATAGCAGATGCGCTTTTCGCCGTTCAGCAGCGGCTTGAGGAATTTCTCCTTCTGATGCTCGGTGCCGTTCTGCAGCAGCGTCAGCATGGTCGCGTCGTCGGGGCCCTGCGTGTTCATCGACAGCGCGCCGAGATAGCTCTCGCCCAATTCCATTTGCACCAGCGCGTTGGCGAGCGGGCCCAGCCCCATGCCGCCCCATTCCTTGGGGATGAACGGGCACCACAACCCGCGCTCGCGCGCCTTCTTGCGCAGCGCGCCCAGCGTGGTCTTGTAGTCGGCGCCGGCGAGCAGCTTCTCCTGCGCCGGGATGCATTCGTCATGCACCCATTGGCGAACCTTTTCGCGGATCGCCTTGGCGTCCGCCGGAATCTCGAAGTCGATGGCCATGGTCGTTTCCCTTTTTTGTGGATGTCGGTGCGCGACATTAGGGCGAACACCGGACCGACTGCCATCGTCCCGCAAGGGAAGGTCTTGGCAGCAAGTTTTGCGGTTTGAACTTGGCTAGCTTAGGACCCGTCGCACGGCGGCAATGATTTTGGTCTTCATGGACGTGTTCTTCATGTGGCCGCCGCGCGTCACTTCAGGCGAAAAGAGGCTTTTTCCGCATACCTTGCCGCGCCTAAGACCCCAATATTCGGTTGCTCGCAAGCAAATCACGATCCGTTCGCCACGCTCAGCAGCTGGAAAAAGTTCCTCTTGCGCCCAACTCAGCGAAACGCGGCTGGATGGCAGAGCAGCGAGCAGCCCGCGGTCTTTGAAATTTTCGGCGTTATATGCGCCGATATTTAAGACAGCTATTTTCGTGCTTAGGGTCGAAGGCGTGCCGAAGCACTTGGTTCGCGACGTCCACCATTTGTAGGCTCCTTGATGTTCTTGTTCCCAAACAAGAGGGTCTTTGCCCGAGCGTCTTGAGGCGGCATGTTCAATGTCGGATTTTGTTAGTCTTTATTTTTCGTCGGGTCCGCGTCCGGGCGAAAGATAAAGCAAGACGATGGGTGCACTTTTCAATGGGCCCATGTAGCAGGCAGGTAGCCCCCGCAAGTTGAAGCCGTGCCCCTCTTTCCCCAAGCGTCGAAAAACTTCCTTGTCTGCCGGGTGGCATCGATCTTTAGGACCAATCTGACTCCAGAAATCAAAAATATCCGTCGGCATGGTGGGCCCTCAGTTTTCAATTCCCAAACATTTTACGTCAAATCGTATTCCCGCTGCCTAGCACTAGGCGGCACGACGCGGCAGAAGAAGGCCTCGACGAGAACCGGACGCCGCTCACACCTCGTAGGTCGCATCCATCGTGATGGCGGCGCGCAGCACTTTCGACACCGGGCAATTCGCCTTGGCCGTGTTGGTCGCCGCCTCGACCGCGGCGCGGTCGGCGTCCGGCGCCTGGACCGTGACGGTCAGGTGCACCGTCGGAATCTCGAAGCCGCCGCCCGCGGCCTGCGCCAGCTCGACGGTCGAGGTCGTGTCGATGGCCGCCGCCACGATATGGGCCTTGGCCAGTTCGGCCGACAGCGCCATGGAGAAACAGGCGGCATGCGCCGCGCCGATGATCTCTTCGGGATTGCTGCCCTTCTGCTCGCCGAACCGTGTCGCGAAGCCGTAGGGGATCGCCGCCAGCGCGCCGCTTTCGGTCGAGATCGTGCCCTTGCCGGTCCTGAGGTCTCCCGACCAGTGTGCCGAGCCTTTGCGTTTCATCCGTCTCTCCATCGCGGTGGGCCACGCGACGATAGCAAAGGGCAACCTCTTGAACGCGCGCCATCGGAACACATTTTTGGGTGAGGCCGGCGGCCGGCAGGGACCGGAAGGCGCGACATCTGTGCGATGTCGAAAACAATTATATTGCCGAAACCATCATAAGCATCTGTTTCAACTATATATTTCTAAATGACCGCACACGTCGGATGGACTGACAACTTGTCATTTCGGAGCGGGTGTGGCAGAGCCGCGGCACGCGAAGGGTGGAAAACCGTGGCTCTCGAACATTTCGACGTCATCATCGTGGGCGCGGGCTTGTCGGGCATCGGCGCCGGCTTTCACCTGCAGACCCGCTGCCCGGGCAAGACCTACGCGATCCTGGAAGGGCGGGGCGCCATCGGCGGCACCTGGGATCTGTTCCGCTATCCCGGCATCCGCTCCGACAGCGACATGTACACGCTGGGCTACGCCTTCAAACCCTGGACGCAGGCCAAGGCGATCGCCGACGGCCCCGCGATCCGCACTTACGTGCGCGAGACCGCGGCCGAGAACGGCATCGACAAGCGCATCCGCTTCCACCACCAGGTCAAGCGTGCCGAGTGGTCGCGTGCGCAGGCGCGCTGGACGGTGGAGGCCGAGGTCGGGCCGGGCAAGCAGCGCGCGTGCTTCACCTGCAACTTCCTCTTCATGTGCGTCGGCTATTACGACTACGCCGCCGGCCACGATCCGGAATTTCCCGGCCGCGACTCCTTCGCCGGCAAGATCGTGCATCCGCAGTTCTGGCCGGACGATCTCGACTATCGCGGCAAGAAGGTCGTGGTGATCGGCTCGGGCGCCACCGCCGTGACGCTGGTGCCCGCGATGGCGAACGACGCTGCGCATGTCACGATGCTGCAGCGCTCGCCGACCTATGTCGTGTCGCGTCCCGGCGAAGATGCGTTCGCCAACTGGCTGCGCGCCAGGCTGCCGGCGATGCTGGCCTATGGCATCACGCGCTGGCGCAACGTGCTGATGCAGCTCTTCTTCTTCCGCATGATGCGCAAGAATCCGCAGAAGTCGAAGGCCGGCCTGATCGACATGGTCAGCAAGGAGCTGGGTCCGGACTACGACGTCGCCACCCATTTCACGCCGCGCTACAATCCCTGGGACCAGCGGCTGTGCCTGGTGCCCGACAGCGATCTGTTCCGCGCGATCAAGAGCGGCAAGGCTTCGGTCGTCACCGATCATATCGAACGCTTCACGCCCGGCGGCATCCTGCTCAAGTCCGGGCAGGCGATCGAGGCGGACGTCGTCGTCACGGCCACCGGCCTCAAGATGCAGCTTTTGAGCGGGATCAAGATTGCGATCGACGGCGTGGGCAAGGACATGTCCAAGACCATGTCCTACAAGGGCATGATGTATTCCGACGTGCCCAACCTTGCCGCGGCCTTCGGTTATACCAATGCGTCCTGGACGCTGAAATGCGACCTGACCTGCGAATATGTCTGCCGCATGCTCAATCACATGGACCGCAAGGGCTATGAGATCGCCACCCCGGTGCGCGACCCCAAGGTGGCGGAGCTGCCCTGGCTCGACTTTTCTTCGGGCTATGTCCAGCGCGCGCTCGACATCCTGCCCAAGCAGGGCGCGACGAAGCCTTGGCGGCTGTATCAGAACTACGCGCTCGATCTGATCACGCTGCGCTTCGGCGCGGTCGATGACGGCACGATGCGGTTCGAAAAGGCCCATCCCGCCCTGGCGCGGGTACCGGAACGGCTCGCGGCGGAATAGAGCCCGCGCCGCCGGATTCACCGCTCGTTAAGACATCGCTGCCAGCCTGAAAGGGCAAGCGGGTGTCCCCATGTCCCAGACCGTCTCTTTGTCCGATGCCGCCGGCTTCGCGCCGGCCGCCGACGCCGCCAAGTGGTCGCCGGCCAGGACGCTGGGCTTCGTCTTCGCCACCTGCGGCGGCTTCTGGCTGATCGCCGCCGCCGCCTTCCTCGTCTTTCACTGATCGGGCGGAAAGCGCCTGCTCAAAAAGCGCGACCCGACAAGGCCGAAGCGGCGCATGCGCTCCACCGCCTTGGTGAGGCCGATGCGCTTGCCGATCTGCACCTCGACCTTCGCCGGCCCGCGATAGAGCGCGAAGGGCGGGGCATAGAGCGAGTGCCCGCTCTGCGCGCCGCTGACGCCCAGCGCCTGGCAGAGCTTCCCCGGTCCGCTGCACAGAAGCGCCGCCACATCCGTCCCGCGCCGCCGCTGCATTCTCTCGATCCCGTGCGTGGGTTCGAGCGCCCGGATCAAGACCGCGCTCGCATGACCGCAGACCAGATTGAGGCACCAATGGATGCCGTAGGAACGATAGACATAGGCATGACCCGGCCCCGCGAACATCGCTTCGTTGCGCGGCGTGCGGCGCCGGCCATAGGTGTGCGAGGCCGGATCGTCGCTGTCATAGCTCTCGGTCTCGACGATGATGCCGCCGACGCCGTCCACCGTCAGCACCGCGCCGATCAGCGCCCGCGCCACGACGTCGACGTCGCGCGCGAAGAATCTCCGGCCGATGGGGCGCGGGTCGGGCTTGGGCGGCGCGGGCAAGTTCTTCTCCGGACGGGATTCGCGCGGTTATTGTAAACCGGGGCCGGAGCGCCTATACATTGGGCACGTGGTTCTTACGTCCCGTCAGGCGAAGCGCTTCTGTTGTTACGACCCGCCCCGAAGCGCGCCGAGCCAGCCGGAAAACTTCACCCCCTGATGCTTTCGTTTCTTCCGCGTCCGTTCGCGCCTGTCGCGCGCGCGGCATTTCGTCAGTACAGGAAAATGCAATGACTATCGGTACCGTTAAGTTCTTCAACGCCAACAAGGGCTTCGGCTTCATCGCGCCGGAGGGCGGCGCCAAGGACGTGTTCGTTCACGTCTCCGCCGTCGAAGCGGCCGGCCTGCGCAGTCTCGCCGAGGGCCAGAAGGTGTCGTTCGACATCCAGCCCGACGCGCGCGGCGCCAAGGCAGCGAACCTCAAGCTCGTCTAAAGTGGGTTTCGGGCGGCGGTCGCTCCGCCGCCCGATCCTTTGTCACTTGACGTCGTCCGATACTTCAATAATCTATGAAGTATGGAAACTGAAGCCGCCGTCAAACGCCTGTCCGCCATCGCCCAGGAGGCGCGGCTGGAGGTCTTCCGCCTGCTGGTCAAGGCGGGGCCGCAAGGCATGGCGGCGGGCGACATTGCCCGCACGCTCGGCGTCGCCGCCAACACGATGTCGGCGCAGCTTCTCGTGCTCGCCAATGCCGGCCTGGTCCGCGCGCGGCGCGATGGCCGCTCCATCATCTACGCTATCGATTACGACGCCATGCGCGATCTTCTGGTGTTCCTGACCGAGGATTGCTGCGGCGGTCGCGCCGAAATGTGCGCGCCGCTGACCGCCAAAACCAATTGCTGCGACGTCGACCCGGGAGCCAAACATGAAACGCCTGCACGTTCACGTCGCCGTGGTTGAGCACCGTTGATGCGCGCCGATCAACCCGCGCGGCCCTACAACGTGCTGTTCCTTTGCACGGGCAATTCGGCGCGTTCCATTCTGGGCGAAGCGATCCTGAACAGGATCGGTCGCGGCAAGTTCGTCGCCTATTCGGCCGGCTCGCAGCCGAAGGGCGCGGTGCATCCGCAAGCCATTGCGCTGCTGCAGCGCCTGGGCTTTCCCACCGAGGGTCTGCGCTCCAAAAGCTGGGACGCGTTTGCGGCCGCGCCGCCGCTCGATTTCGTCCTGACCGTCTGCGACAACGCCGCGAACGAGGTCTGTCCGATCTGGCCGGGTCAGCCGATGACGGCGCATTGGGGCGTCCCCGATCCGGCGGCCGTCCAGGGCAACGAGGCCGAGATCGTCGCGGCGTTCCGCGACGCGTTCCACCGCCTGGAGCGGCGCATCGAGGTGTTCGCCAATCTGCCGGTGCGCAGCCTGGATCGCATGTCGCTGCAGAAGCGGCTGGACGACATCGGCAAGACCGCGGACGAGAAGACGCGGGCGTGATCGCGCGCCGACTTGTCGCCGAGGCGCTGGGCACCGCGTTCCTGCTGGCTGCCGTCGTCGGCTCCGGCATCATGGGCGAGCGGCTGGCGGGCGGCAATGTCGCCATCGCGCTCCTGGCCAACGCCATCGCGACGGGCGCGGCGCTCGTCGTTCTCATTTCCATTTTCGGCCCGGTGAGCGGCGCGCATTTCAATCCGGCGGTGACGCTGGTCTTCGCCCTGCGCCGCGAAATCCCGCCGCGCCTCGCCGCCGCTTATGCCGCCGCGCAATTCATGGGCGCGGTCGCCGGTGTGTGGGCCGCGCACGCGATGTTCGCGCTCCCCATTCTTGAAGTCTCGACGAAGCTGCGCGACGGTCCCGCGCAATGGTGGTCCGAAGGCGTCGCGACCTTCGGATTGATCCTGACGATCGCCGGCGCGCTGCGCTCAGCGCCCGGCGCCGTGGCCCATCTCGTCGGGCTCTACATCGCCGCGGCGTACTGGTTCACGGCATCGACATCCTTCGCCAATCCGGCGGTCACCGTCGCGCGCGCCCTCAGCGACACCTTCGCCGGCATCGCGCCGCACGCCGTGCCGGGCTTCCTCGCCGCGCAATTGACCGCGACGGTCGTCGCGGCGCCCGTCGCGCACTGGCTCTTCGCCACCCGCGACGCATCCGCGATCTGACGCGCAATCCGTCTCGAATTTCTTCATCAGGAATGGCGGAGGACTAGGCACTGGAAACGAACATTTTCCAGCCCTCCCACGCCAAGGCTTCGGAGGGCATCCGCCGCAGGGTTGGCTCGCCTCGTCCGCCGTCGCTTTGGCGAAGGCGGATGGCGATGAAGCCCTCTTCGACGACGCGCTCAACACCAACTACAGCGCGGTCGAGATTTTGGATGACGAAGCCCTCCTCATCATCGCCCTCGAGCCCGTGGTGACGGCCGCGAAAGCGTCCGCGCGCATTTGCGAGTGATGGTGAAGCGAATACTGCAAAAATACGCCCACCCCCGGACCTACAGAAACAGGCAACGCAGACGGGTTTAGAGCAAGCTGTAATGCTCTGTACTGGTTGGGTGGGCCAGCGACGAAACGTCAAGCAGAGACCATATCACATTGCCCTTTAGCGCACGAGCCATCAGATTAACGCCGAAATTGACCGATCATCGTTTGGGGGCATGGATGGAGGGTGACTGGGCGCTTCGGCTCATGAACGAGATGCTGTGGAACGGCATGCTCATCGCGGGACCGGTCTTGATTGCGGCGCTCGCGACCGGGCTTCTCGTCAGCATTCTGCAGGTCGTGACGCAACTCCAGGAAATGACACTCAGTTACGTGCCGAAATTGTTCGTGTCGGCCGCCGTGCTGCTGCTTCTCGGCTCGTGGATGATGCATCGCGTCACGCAATTCGCGATGGAGATGATCGCGCTCATTCCCGATTTGAACTGATGGCCTTGACCCAGACCGCTCTGACGAACTGGGTCGCCGCGTGCATGTTGTTGGCGCTGCGCATCGCGCCCGTCTTCGCTTTTGCGCCGCCTTTCAATATGGTTCAACTTCCCCGCTTGTTTCGAGTGTTGTTCGGTCTTGGTCTGTCTATCTGTCTGGTCTGCGCCTTTCCGGCGGCGACGGCATTGTCGGACACCAGTCTTCACGGACTTGTGACCGCCGCCGCCCGCGAGCTGATGCTGGGATCGATCTTCGTGCTCGCCTTCCAACTCGCTTTTGGCGCGCTCTATTTCGCCGGGCGGACGATCGACATCCAGGCCGGGTTCGGCATTGCGTTGCTGATAGATCCGGCGACGCAAACCCAGACTCCGCTGGCCGGGATGCTCTTCGCCTACGCCGCCGGCGCCGTCTTTTTCGCCTTCAACGGTCACATCGAATTGCTGCGACTCTTTGCAGCGTCGCTGGACGCTATTCCGCTCGGTGGCTGGACGATGCCGCAGTCGATCGAACGCCTGACGGCATTCATCGCTATCGTATTCACCTATGCGCTCGGCGTCGGCGGCGCGACGATCCTCACTCTTTTCCTGGTCGACGTCACGATCGCTGTCTTGTCGCGCACCGTGCCGCAAATGAATGTGCTCATCCTGGGATTTCAGGTGAAAGTCATTGTCTTTTTGCTGGTTCTTCCGGTTTCATTCGGCATCGCCGGCGCCCTGATCGTTCACATCATGGCGACGACGATCCAGAATCTGCCGCGATTGTTTTAGCCGCGCGCGCGGACCTATTCGAGCTCCCATATTGATCCTCCGCTGGCACGTTTATTTTGCGCTTCCAAAACTCGCCGCGAACGTACTAAATATTCGCGGGTTGGGGTCGGCTTAATGGAAGATACGGATCAGGATCGGACAGAAGAGCCGACATCCTACAAATTGACTCGGGCGCGCCGAAAGGGCACGGTCGCGCGCGGGCTCGACCTCGGCTTCTTTGCCGGGCTTTTGGCGTTCGCCGGCTACGCTTGGATACTTGGTCCCCATCTGGCCAGTATCGTTACGCGCGCTTCGCACGATGCGCTGCTGGGCGCCGGCACGGTGCCCGATGGCCGCTATTCGGTCGTCGCAGCGGCGTCCGTCCTGTTTTCGCCCGTCGTCGAACCGCTCGTCCTGATGGGTGCGCTGATCTTTTTCGCCGTGCTGTTGGTCGAACTGCTCCAGACCGGCGTGGTGTTCTCCGCCGAACCGCTCAAGCCCGATTTCAATCGTCTGAACCCGTCACGCTGGTTCAAGCGCTTTTTCAGCGTGCGGCTGTTGATCGAAACCGTGAAGAACCTGCTGAAGCTCGCAGCCTATGCGACGGCCGGTTATCTCGTCATCCGCCAGATGCTGAAGATCGACATCGCCTCCGTGATCGATGGGCGCGGTCTGGCGGGTCTCATGGCGCGCAGCGGCTTCCGCTTGCTGACATACGCCATCGGCATCGCTTTTCTGTTCGCCATCGTCGACCAGCTGATCGTGCGCCGCGATTTCTGGCGGAGGATGCGCATGAGCCGCCGCGAATTGCGTCGTGAACTGCGTGAGCGTGAAGGTGAGCCGCATTTGAAGCGAAAGCGCAAACAGCTGCACGCCGAGTTCGCAAAGGCAAGTCAGAGCCTGCGGAACCTGCGCGGCGCCGACGTCCTCATCGTGAATCCTCGGCACATCGCATTGGCGCTGCGATACGACCGTCGCACGATGTCGGCACCCGTCGTCGTGTCGATGGGCACAAACCGCTTTGCGCTCAGGTTAAAGCGGCTCGCCTTCATCTACAGCGTTCCGGTCATCGAGAATCCGACGCTGGCGCGGGAGCTCATTCGGCGCGCCGCGTTGAACAGGCCGATCCCCGATCATTGCTTCCGGCCCGTGGCGGACATCTACAACGCGCTTCGTGCCAAGATGAGGACCGGCCATGGTTAGCATCGCCGGCGCTTTCTTCGGCCGGAATCGCGATCTCGCGCTGGTCTTCGGGGTGATCGGGATCCTGCTGGTCCTGTTCGCGCCAATTCCACCGGCGTTGCTCGATCTTCTGATCATCCTGAATTTCGCCTTCGGGCTGACGATCTTGTTGCTCACCTTTTACGTCGCGCGGCCCGTGGAGTTCTCGACTTTTCCGTCGCTTCTGCTGATCGCAACGCTGTTCCGGCTGTCGCTCAACGTCGCCGCGACGAGGCTCATTTTGACCCACGCCAATGCCGGCGAGGTGATCGGCTCCATCGGCACGTTCGCGGTGCAGGGCAATTTCGTCATCGGCCTGGTCGTGTTCTTCATCCTGGTCGTCGTGCAATATGTCGTCGTGACGTCGGGCGCGCAGCGCGTTTCCGAAGTGGCCGCGCGGTTCGTGCTGGATTCGGTTCCCGGGCAGCAGATGAGCATCGACGCCGACCTGAACATGGGTCTCATAGACCAGACCGAAGCCAAGCGCAGGCGGCGCAATCTCGAGAAGGAGGCGGCATTCTACGGCGCGATGGACGGCGCCAGCAAATTCGTCAAGGGCGATGCCGTTGCCGGCATCATCATTCTGCTGATCGACATAGTTGCCGGCTGGATCGTTGGCGTTGCCCAAATGGACATGTCCTGGAAGGACGCGCTTGCGACCTTCACGCTTCTCACCATCGGCGACGGCATCGTGACACAGGTTCCGGCGCTGATTATCTCGGTCGCCACCGGCATCATCATCACGCGTTCCTCGGCCGATCGGCAGCTCAGCACGGAGGTCTTCAGCCAGCTTGCTTCTGTCCCGAAGATTCCGCTGATCGTTCTGGGTACTCTGCTCCTGCTGCTCCTCCTGCCGGGAATGCCGAAATGGCCGATCGCCTTGCTGATCATGATTGCCGTTACTGCGTATTTCGCATCGCAAAATCGCAAGGAGACGGAAGAGGCACAGAGCGGGTTCGCCGCGTTGGAAGCGACGCGGGTGCAACAGCCGATTGGTCGTGCCGCGCCGCCGATCGAGATCCTTCTGGGCGCGGAGCTCGGCCGCCAGTGGATGGCGGTCAAGCCGCTGTTGAGCGAGCGCATCGCGACGCTGCGCGCCGAACGGGAAGAGTCGACCGGGTTCGTGATTCCACAGGTCCTGCTTGTCGATGGCAATCGGCTCGGTCCGAACGACTATGAAATCCTGTTCTATGGCGCGCGTCACGGATTCTCCCAGATCTATCCGGACAGAAGTCTGGCGGTGCGCGCCTCGGAAGGCGGGGAAACGCTACCCGGACTGCAAGTCCGCGATCCTGCCTTCGGTTTGCCGGCGACCTGGATCGACTCGGATACGACCGATCGCGCGCGGGAGGCCGGCTATACGTTGATCGACCCGCTAACGGTGTTGATGACACATTTGGGCGAATTGCTGCGCCGCGAGGCAGCGCTTCTTCTTTCGCGGGCCGACGTCGTTGCCTTGCTCGAGGGTGTCCGCGGTCGCCAACAAGGCTTGATCGAAGAACTCATCCCCGCCGTCATGACCGTGTCGGACATCCAGCGCGTGCTTCAGAATCTGCTCGCGGAAAATGTGTCGATCCGCAATCTGGACCAGATCTGCGAAGCGTTGGTCGATCAGGGTCGGACGATGAAAGACCCGATGGAGCTGACGGAGGCCGTGCGCCAGCGTCTCAGCTACGGCATATGCCACGCCTTGCGTGGCAGCCATGAGCAGCTCTCCGTCATGAGCCTGGATCCACGGCTGGAAGCGCAGCTATCCGACAGCATACGGCGCGCCGATCCAACGAAAGGGTTCGTGTTGGATCCGCGTTTGGCCGACAAACTGATTCGCAAGTTGATCCCGGCGGTCGAGAACATGATGCGGCGGAGCCTCGCGCCCGTCCTGCTTTGCAGTCCCGAGCTTCGTCGTCACTTGAAAACGTTCACGCGCCGCAGCGCACCGCGCCTTTCGGTCGTTTCGATCAACGAGATTCCACATACTGTGGACATAATTTCATTTTCGGTCATCAAGGTAGATTGAATCGAATTTCAAATTCGTCGTTGACTGCGAAGTCTCCCCATTGCCAATTCTTCGCGACGACCCTACTGTTTGGCCATGGGCGGGATTGATGGGGCTGGTTCAATTCTATCAGGCGCGATGCAACGAATTGATGTTGCAGCGCAGAATTTGGCGAACCTGACAACGCCGGGTTATAAGGCACGTCGTGCCTTTTCCGATTTTCTGACAGATGGTCAATTGACCTTGGCGGATACGGCACTGCAACCTTCACGTGCTCCGGTTATTGATGCTAGTCCTGGGAAACTCCGCAGCACCGGAAACTCCTTTGACTTGGCCATATCGGGGCGAGGGTTCTTCGTCGTGAAGTCCGCCGACGTGACCTACTACACGCGCGACGGTCAATTCGATCGCGATTCCGACGGCCGTCTGGTCACCGGCGACGGCATGGTTCTTCAATCTTCGGCGGGCGATGTGACCGTGAGCGGCGCGAATCTCACGGTCTCGCAGGACGGTACGATTCTGGACCAAGGTGAGCCCGTTGCGCGGCTGACGATCGCGGACTTTGGCGATGCCAAGTCTTTGCAGCCGGCCGGCGGCAATGTCTTCACAGCGGCCACGTCGCCGCAGGATGTCGCCAGTCCGACGATCCGCCAGGGCATGCTGGAAACGTCGAACGTATCGCAAGCTGACGAGATGATATCCATCATGGGCGCGCTGCGCGGCGCTCAATCGGGGCAACAGATGATGCAGGTCTACGACGAGTTGATGGATCGTGCCACGGCGGCATTCGGGCAGGCGGCTTGAGGCAAGACGAAGTTCTGGGGCTGGAGACTGGGGATGAACGGGGCGTTCTATATCGGCGCGGTGGGCCTTGACGCGCAGCAGCGCGCGCTGGACGTCGTGGCCAACAATATCGCGAACCTGAACACGACGGCCTTCAAGCGGTCTGCGGTGCAATTTTCGGATTTGGTCGCACCGGTTCGCGACGGTGCAGACCAGCCGATGGCGGCGCCCGATCCGATCGCCGGTCTGACCGGCGCCGTCGCCGACACGGCGACGCGCATCTGGACCATGGGTCCGCTGCGCCAGACCGGCCAGCCGCTGGATGTGGCGATCAACGGCGATGGGTTCATCGAGCTCTTGGGACCGGCCGGCCGCTCCTTGTTGTGGCGCGGCGGTACGCTCGAGGTGAATTCCGACGGAGCCCTCGCGACCTCCGACGGCACGCCCCTGCGCGCGGCGATCTCGGTGCCGCAATCGGCCACGAGCTTGACGATCGCGCAGGACGGCACGGTTTCGGCGATGGTGGGTGGTACCAGTCAGAAGCTCGGGCAGATCGAATTGGCGATGGTCAAATCGCCGGATGAATTGGTCGATGATGGTAACGGATATTACGAGACGACCGATTCCTCCAGCGTGACGTCGGTACAGGCCGGACAGGACGGAAGCGGGCTGTTCGTCCAGGGATCGCTCGAATCCTCGAACGTGCAGTTGTCCGATGAGATGACGTCGCTGCTGCTGATCCAGCGCGCTTATGCGGCCAATGCGGAAGTGGTGCAGGCGGGCGATCAGTTGATGTCCATTGTGAATGGGTTGAGACATTAGTTTTGGGTCTGGGGCATGCGTAGGGGGCAGGTTGTTGTCGGTGCGCTTTGCGTGCTGGTTGGGCTCGTCCGACCGGCGCCGGCGTCCGAGTTGCTCGCGACGGGACACGCGTCCTGCCTCAGGGCGCTCGTCGATCTGTCCGCTGGCACCACACCGGATGCGGCAAGCTTTGAATCGGCGCCTTGTCCTCAAGCTCCCCTGTCTCCCACGTTTCGCTACGACCCTCAGCGAAGGGCGGCGGTTCTTACGACGGCGATCGTGCGCGGCGGCATTGTGCGCGCCTTTGCCGATTTCGATGCCGGCGCGATCGAACCGGGCCAGACACTGCATCTGGTCGTGACCTTCGGCGCCGCTCGCATCGAGCGTCCGGTGCAAGCCCTGCAGTCCGCGCGCCCGGGCGAGCGCCTCTTCGTCAAATGCGAAGATGGGACGATCTTGTCGGTCCGCTATGAGAAGGCCGTGCAATGATCGACTTGCGCACCTTGCCCGTTTTTCTGGCGGTCCTGCTGGCGCTCGACGCGCCGGCCGGTGCCGCGGATCTCTACAATCACGATTCCTGGCCGGCCCTCGCTTCCGACCGCACGGCGCACAAGTCGGGCGATGTGCTCACCGTGCTGGTCTACGAAAGCGCCGCGGCAACGGACACGGCGAGCAGCGGCTCGACTCGCGACAGCAAGGTCGGCGGCGAACTTTCCGCCGGAACGACGTTCGACAAATCGGCGAGCCTCGGCTTGTCCGGCGAGTCCGACGATACCGGCTCGATCGGGCGCAGCGGCGGCATGGTCGCGCAAATCAGCGTGACCGTGGATGGTGTTCTGCCCAATGGCGATCTTCACATCGCGGGCCAGCAGGTGATGAACATCAACGGCGAGAAGACAAAGATCCAGATAAAGGGCCGCGTCCGGCTCGCCGATATCTCGCCCGCCAATACAGTTTTGTCGAGCCGAATTGCCGATGCGGCGATTGACTACGACGGCTCCGGCTTCGTCACGCGAAGTGCTCAAGCGGGTCTGCTTACGCGGGTCTTCAATTGGTTGGGCATCCCATGAGACGCGCCCAGTTCGCTCGCGTTGTCGCTGTATCGTTATTGGCATTCGTCGCGCCATGTAGCGCAACTGCTCCCGCGGAAACCGTGCGCTTGAAGGATTTGGGCCGTTTTCTTGGTTGGCGCGACAACGCGCTCATTGGGTACGGCATCGTCACGGGCCTTGCCGGGTCTGGCGATTCACCGCGCAGCGTCGCCACACGCCAAGCCTTGAGCAATGCGCTCAGCCGTCTGGGCGCGAGCGTCGCGCCTGACGATCTGCAAAGCCGCAACGTCGCTGCCGTCGTGGTCACGGCGACGTTGCCGCCAGCTGCGAGTATCGGCGATCGGATCGATGTGACGGTTACATCGGTTGGAGATGCACGCAGCCTGGCTGGCGGGACGCTGCTGATGACGCCGCTGCTGGGTCCGGACCATCGCGATTACGCTCTAGCGCAGGGCGCGCTCGTCGCCGGCGGATACAATTTCCGCGACAACGCCAATTTGCGTCAGAAAAACTATCCCGCGAGCGGCGTCGTGACCGACGGCGCCACGGTGGAAACTCCGGTCGACGCGAATCTCGTCAACAAGGACGGTCAATTGACCTTCGTTCTTCAGGATCCCGACTTCACGACGGCACAGCGCGTCGCCGACTCGCTGAATCAGGCGCTGTCCGCCAACGTTGCCCGGGCGAAAAGCGCAGAGGCCATCGTCATCGACACCGGGGGCGGCGACGTCAATCGGTTCATCGCGTCCATCGAGAACGTATCGGTCAGCCCCGATCAGATCGCGCGCGTCGTCATCAATGAACGCTCGGGCACGGTGGTTGCCGGCGGGCTGGTGAAGATTTCCAGCGTGGTGGTCGCCCAGGGCGACATCAAGGTCTCCATCAGCGTCGATAATCAGGCGCCGCAGCCCTACCTCTATGGCGGCTATACGCCCAAGGGACGCGATCTGATCGCCACGAACACCAAGTTGGAAGTGTCCGACGCGTCGGACGACGTCGTGGCGCGCTTTCCCAATACCACGGTCGCCGATCTGGTGCGCGGCTTGGCCCGCGCCCGGGTCGCGACGCGCGACATGATCGCGATATTGCAGGCCATCAAGGCGGCGGGCGCATTGCACGCGCAAATCGTTGTGCAGTAGGGGCGGATGATGGAAAGCAGCACGGCCGTATTGGCGATCAAGGCGCTGGACCTTCTGGACCAGCGTGCCGCGGTAACGGCCGAGAACATCGCCAATGCGGGGACGCCGGGCTATCGGCCGCTGCGATTAAGTTTCGAGGATGCCCTGAAAGCCGCCGCCGCCCAGGGCGATGACGCCGTGCGGCAGTTACAGCCCACCGTTGAGCGAACGGTCACCAATACCGGCAACGGCGAATTGCGTGCCGATCTCGAGATGGCAACGGCCTCCGCGACGGCGGGCCGCTATTCGGCGCTGGTCGAAGTGCTCAATCGCGAATTGCAGATCGATTCGCTCGCCATTACGGGGAACAGCTGACATGCGCGCCGCCGAAATCAGTTTAACGGGCCTGGACGTCGAGTGGCGCCGTCTGGAGGTCATCACGGAGAATCTCGCCAACGTCAACACGACGCGGGTCGGTCAAGGCGGGCCGTATCGGGCGCAGCATCTGGTGTCGGGTCCGCGCGCGGGATTCGATGCGCACTTGCATCACGCGCCCGGCGCTGCGGCCGATGCAACCGGCACCGATCCGAGCCGTCTCGACGGCGTGATGGTCTATGGCATCGAAGCGGACGACGCGCCGCCGCGGATGGTGCACGAGCCCGCCAATCCCGACGCCAATGCGCAGGGTTACGTGGCCTACCCGAATATCGATCATGCCGAACAGATGACGCTGATGGTCAAAACCACGCGCGCCTATGAGGCGAATATCGTTGCAATGAACGCCGCGCATCAAATGTATGCCAAGGCGCTCGAACTGGGGAGGCGCTCGTGACCGTGCTTCCGGTTCCCATCGTCGGACAAATGGCACCGCTTGCGCAGCTTGCCACTCCCGCACCGCCGGTCGCGGCGGCGCCTCAGGCGCAGGTGTCCTTCGCGCAATTGCTGAGCACCGGCGTGGACCGGGTCAATGCCGATGTCATGCATGCTGATCAAATGGTCCGCGCCTTCGTGCTGGACGATTCGGTGCCGGTGCATCAGGTGACGTTCGCGCTGTCGCAGGCGCAGCTCTCGTTGGATCTCATGCTGCAAATTCGCAGCCGCCTGCTCGACTCGTATCAACAGCTTGCCAACATGCAATTGTAGTCTGGGGCACCTCTCTTGTTTGATCGTTTCCGCGCATGGCCTGTTGACCGCCAAATTCTGGCGAGCGTGATCGGCGTGCTCATCATCGGTTGCGTGCTGGCCGGCGCTTGGTACGCGTTCCTTTATACGCCGTATCAGCCTCTGTTCGGCGGCCTCCGGGTGGCGGACGCGGCGACGATCGTCGCCGAGCTCGACCGCAGGAAAATTCCCTATCATCTCGCGGATGGCGGCAGCGCGATCCTGGTTCCGGCTGATCTCGTCGATGCGACGCGTCTGAATGTGATGGGCGAGGATCTGCCGCTGAAGGGCACTGTGGGTCTCGAACTGTTCGACAAGTCGGACATGGGCCTGACCGATTTCGCGCAGAAGATAAACTATCAGCGCGCGCTCCAGGGCGAGCTTGAACGTACGATCATGAGCCTCGACGGCGTCGAGGCCGCGCGCGTGCATCTGTCGATGGGCGAAGACCGCATATTCCGGGACGACCAGGTCCCGCCCAAGGCGTCGGTTACGGTTCGGATGCGCCGGGGTGCGGTGCTCTCACCGAGTGCTGCGCAAGGGGTGAGGCGCCTCGTGGCGGCGGCCGTTCCCAAGCTCGACATCGCCAATGTCGTGATCCTGAATGAAGAGGGTCAGATCGTCGGCACCGCGCAGTCCGCTGCGCCGCCTGGTGAGACCGTAGCGCCGGCGGTGGAGGAAAAGCGGGCTATCGAGCAATATTACGAGGCGCGAATTCGCGACGTACTCGCGCGCGGTCATTGGCCGGTGCCGATCGGCGTGAGCGTGGAGGCGGAAGTTGCGATGTCGCCCGAAAATTCCGCGCCGGCCGACGCGCTTGCGACTTGGTCACCGGCATCGCGCCAGTTTCCGCTCCAGGTGACGCTGTCGTCGACCCCGCTGCTCGAGACCGCGACGCAAGCGACCGTCCGCGACCTCGTGTCGTCTGCCGTGGCGGCGCAACCGCAAGACGCCGTTTCCTTCGCGGCCGACGGTCCGGCGCCACGCCAGCCCGAACCGGGGCCGTCTGCGCCCATGGCGCGGCCGGCCGTGACGGCACCTGCGTCGATCGCCGACGACGGCTACGATTGGTTCGGCGAAGCCGCGGTGACGCTGCTTCTTCTCCTGCTCATCCTGGCGGCCGTCTATGTCGTGCTGCGGCAGGCCCGCGCGCCGCGCCGGCTCACCGCGCAGGAGCGGGCCGATCTCGCGCTTCGCCTTCGTGCCGCGCTCAATCGGGAGGACGAGCATGCCGCCATCGGCTCCTGAACGTGACCTGCGCCGCATCGTCGCCGAGCTCGCCGGTCTGCATGGCGATGATCTCGCGGCCATTCTCGCCGAATTGGGCGCCGACGAGCGTCGGACGGTCGAGACGCTGCTGCACGAATATAAAGTGGGGACCTCCGCTGTCGATGCCGCGCCGCCCGTTCAGGACCCTATGTTCGACGCGACGCGCCTCTCGCCTTGGCTGGCGGCGCGGATGAGGGACACCCATGGCGTCACGCCGCACGCCCGTCGAACGCTTCAGGCCTGCGCCGCGCGGATTTGCCCGGCGCCGCAGCCTTCCGCGCCGACCTCCCGAATCCGCGGCGGGCGTTCTTCCTCGCGGGCCACACGATGAGCAGCATCATCAAATCGGACAGCCATGATGAACTTGCGGCGGTCCGCACCATAGCCGCACTGCCGATCGCGCCGCCCGCGCCGGTCGTCGATGTCGAGCGCGAACGCCTGAAGCGGCGCGTTGCGGAACTGGACGGCGTGCTGCGCCAGCGCGAGTCGGAGATCGCCGAACTGGGCCGCGACGTGGAACGCGCCTATGCGCGCGGCAGGATCGAAGGCCACGAAGAAGGTTTGGCCGATGCGCAGGATCGGCAGGACGACCGCCTAAGAGTCCTCGAGAACGCCGTGCGCGACGCCCAGACATCTTTGGAAAATCAGCTTAAAGCCACCGAAAGCCTCGCGGCGTTGCTGGCGCGCGACGGCTTGGAAGTGCTTTTCGGCGACGCTGCCGGGCGCGGCGAGATGGTCGAAGCGATCATCCGGACGCAAATCGAAGAACTCGACAAGGATCTCGTGCTCGGCGTGGAGGTCTCCGCGGAAGACTTTGCGGACGCAGGCGCATTGCCGTTGCTAACGCAGCGGCTTGGCCTCCCCGCCGCATCGCTGATTCGGGTCGAAGCGCCGTCCGGTCACTGCGTCATGAACCTGCGGCTTGGCCGCGTGGATGCTGGGCTTGATCGGCAGTGGGGCGTTCTGCGCGCCTTGCTCGCCGGGATGGCGCATCGGACGGAAGCGACATGACCCTGCATCCGCTTCGCAGCCGTCTGCGTTCGGTCGACCCTGTGCTGCGCACCGGCCGGGTCCGCAAGATCATGCCCACCCATATCGAGGCGGATGGCCCCAATATCGCGATCGGCACGATGTGCACGATCGAAACGCGCTCCGACGCCGGCCTTGAAAGCATTTGCGCCGAAGTCGTGCAGGTGGACCGCGAGAGCATTGTCCTGTCGCCGCTGGAAGAGGGCGCTCCGACATTCGCCGGCGCGCTGGTGACGGCCTGCGCCGATGCTGGTTCGGTCCCAGTCGGCGCGGCGCTTCTCGGGCGCGCCGTCGATGCGCTGGCGCGGCCGATCGACGGCTTGGGCACGCTTCGAGGCGCTCTGTATCGTCCTATGCGTGGCGAGATCGTCTCGCCGCTGGATCGCGCTTCGCCCGCGCAGATTTTCGAAACCGGCCTGAGGGCGGTCGACGGGCTGCTGACTCTCGGTGAGGGCCAGCGCATCGGGATTTTTGCCGCCAGCGGAGTCGGTAAGACATCCCTGATGACGCAGATCGCCCGACAGGCAAAGGCAGATGTGACGATCCTGTGTCTTGTCGGCGAGCGCGGCCGCGAGGTCGAATCCATTTGGAACCAGGGGTTCGATGCGCAGGCCCGCGCACGCTCTGTTCTCGTGGCGGCGACGTCAGACCAGTCCGCGGCGATGCGCGTTCGTGCCGGTCATTATGCGCTCGCGCTGGCGGATTATTGGCGCGGCGAGGGCAAGCAGGTTCTCCTGGTGCTCGATTCGGTCACCCGACTCGCCATGGCGATGCGCGAAATCGGACTGGCGGCCGGCGAGCCGCCGACGGTCCGCGCCTATACGCCCAATGTCTTCGCGGCGATCCCGAAGATGGTGGAGCGTTGCGGTGCGTTGCGCGCCGGCGGCGCGATCACGGCGGTGATCACAGTTCTCAGCGAGAACGACGAGGTCGATGATCCGATCTGCGAGCTGATGAAATCGCTGCTCGACGGGCACATCATCCTGTCGCGGACACTGGCGGAACGGGGACATTTCCCGGCGATCGATTGCACCCGCAGCATCAGCCGCCAAGCGGCCGACCTGGTCTCGGACGACCAGAACCGGCAGGCCACGCAGGTGACGGAATGGCTCAGCGTTCACGAAGCGTCGCGGACGCTGATCGAAACCGGCCTCTATGCCAAGGGCAGCAACGCGGGCATTGATCGCGCGGTCGAACGCTACCCCGAGATCATGCGTTTCTTGCGCCAGGACCGCGGCGAGCGGATTGACGTTGCGTCCACAGCGGTCGCGCTGGCGCTTGTTGCCGAGGGTGGGACATAGCCATGTCGCACAAACATCAGGCGGAGAGCTTGCGTCAGGTTGTGCGCATCCGCGATTTGCAGCGCGCGGGCGCTGAGGCGGCGGCGGCGCGGGCGCGCGTGCGTCTGCGCGAAACGGCCGAGGCCGTCATCGAGCAGGAGAACGCGCGTCGGGCGGCGGAGGCCGATTGGCTCGAGGCACTGTCCGTGCCCTGCCCATGCCTTGAGATCTTGCCGCTGTTCTCCGGCGCGCTTGTCCGCCGCGACGTGCTTGTGCGGCGCGCCGAAGCCGAGGCAACGGACGCATCCGAATATCTGTCGAATCGGATGACGTTGTGGCGCGAGGCGATCCATCGTCACGACGCGGCGCGGGCGTCGGCGCGCAAGGTCGCCAAGCGACTGGCGCGACAGGATGAGGAAGAGGCGCTGCAAGACGGCGCGGATATGTTCCTGCAACGATGGGGCAGGCGATGACGGCCATCGCAAACTTGAATCCCCTGCTCGGCCAATACACGAGGGCGGATTCGCATCCGATTCTGCAGGATGCCGCATCGTCGGCGCGTTTCGCCGAACTGCTGGCCGATCGCCGCGACGGCGATATGGCCGAACGTCCGCCCGGGCAGATCTTGAACGCCGTGACCTCGGCGAGTTCCTCCGGAACGATCGCTTCGCCCCAAATCTCGGAAGCCGTCTCTGGAGCGCTGCCCGGCAATGCGGCGGATGCGCGATCGCCGGAAGACGTCGGCCCGACATACCAATTCGCGGAGCTGGGCATGTTCGGCCGTTTTGCTGCCCAAAGCTGGGACGGCGTCTCCACGGTCTCCGCGCCGGCGACATTCGCCGGCCTCGGCCCTCGAGGCGCGGAGATCGCTCCAAAAGATGCGGCCACGCCGACGTCGGTGCTCGATGTCCAATCGGACGCGTTTGTGCCGTTCGAGCCGTCGGCAGGCGTCGTGACGGCGCCTCCCGAGCCATCGGCTCCGGCGATGCTCTTGGGCGGCGGGCTGCCGGCCATGGCAACGTTTCTTGCGCCGGCAAGCGGAAACGCCCAGGAGGTCGGGCCGTTCGAACCAATCGGATCGGCGGGCCAAGTTGCGCCGGATTATCGTCCCGCGCCGGCGAACGCGTCTCCCGCGACCAGCGAACTCGCGATGACGGCGGATGGCACTGGGTTGAACATTGTCGCGCGCGGTGCCGATCTTTCCGAAGCCGATGCTGCCGGCGTTCGCCGGATGCTGGAGGCCGCCGCCGCCGAATTCGGCATGCAGGTCTCCGAGTTGCACCTGAACGGCGCCTCTGTCGCGCCATCCTCATCTCGCTTGGGAGGCCTTGATGGTCACCGCACCCGTTAGCTCGGTCTCTCCGGCCACCGCGCAAAGCGCGTTCGGCCTCGATTTCCAATCGCTGCTCAGCATCATTCTGACGCAGCTCACCTACCAGGATCCCCTGAAGCCGGTCGACAATTTCGAATTCGTTTCGCAGCTGGGTCAGTTCGCCCAGCTGCAACAGACGCAATCGCTCAACGACCTGTTGACGAACATGCTGTCATCCCAGGCTGCCACGCAGGCAACCGGCCTTCTCGGAAAGACCGTCGACGTCACTTCCTCGACGGACGGCACCACGACATCGGGTCAGGTGACCGCCGTTTCGTTCGCGACAGGCACGCCGCAACTGACTCTGAACACCACCGACGGACAGACGGTCAGTGGAATTTCCATCGCAAACATCTCGCAAGTTCGTTGACCGCAAGGAGAAACACGATGCTAGGCGCAATTTATGTGGGTCTGAGTGGCATGGACGCCTTTTCGACGGGGCTCCAGATGATCGCCAACAATGTGGCCAATTTGAACACGCCGGGCTTCAAGGCGCAGACGGTGCAGTTCAGCGATCTGTTCGACCAGGGCGGCAGCGGGGGTCTGACATTTCTGGGCAGCGGATTTTCGCGCGCGACCGGCAATGGCGTGCAGATCGGTGCTTCGCAAATCGACTATACCGAGGGGACGCTGCAACAGACCGGCAACCCGCTCGACCTTGCCATTCAGGGCAGCGGTTTCTTGACGCTGCTGAATGGCGGTCAGACCTATTATACCCGCACCGGCAGCTTTCAGGTGGACAACGACGGATACATCTCGCAGCAGGGTACCGGCTATCATTTGGCCGTGCTGGATTCGACCGGCCATGCCGTGCCGCTGAAGATCGACGCGCTGCGCACCAGCCCGCCCGCCGCTACGACAAAGATATCCTTCTCCAGCAACCTGTCGTCATCCGCGACGACGGCATCGGTTGCCAATATCGACGTGTATGACGACCGCGGCGGGTTGCAGGTCTGGACGGCGAATTTCACGAAGTCGACCGCTGCCGGGCAAAGCGATCAGTGGGATGTGAGCGTCGTGGACGCGAACGGCAATTCCATCGGATCGGGGACCTTGAATTTCATCGGCAGCGAGCCGGACCCGACGGCCGACACCATCACCATCAACAACTCGCCGGTGGGCGCCGATCCGCTTTCCGTTGTCTTGGACTTCTCCTCGGGCGTCACGTCGTTTTCCTCGGGCACGACCTCTACGCTCCAGACGTCCTCGGTCGATGGCAATGCCGAAGGCAATCTGAGCACGGTCACGATCGACGACACGGGGCAGGTCTTGTTGACCTATTCCAACAAGCAAACGCAGCAGGAAGGCGCGGTGGCGATCGCGGACTTCCGCAATCCGCAGGGGCTCGAGCAGTTGAGCGGCGGCCTGTTCCGCAACACCGACGGCGGCGAGCTTCGACTTTTGTCCAGCGGCAGCGACGGGATCGGAACGCTCGTGTCGCAGCAAGTCGAGGCTTCGAATGTCGACCTGTCCAAGGAGTTCGGCGATCTCATTCTGGTCCAGCGCGGCTATCAAGCCTGCTCGGAGGTGCTCAGCATCTCCAACGACATGATCCAGCAGCTGTTCGGCATCCGAGGGCAGGGGTGACACAGGAGGTTGAAGACTGGCTTCCGGAAGACGCCTTCACCGATGAAAGGGTGACAGCGATCTTGTCCAAACCTCTTCTGGCCTGGCGCGAGCGTTGGTTGCCGGCCGGGTCGGCGTGCACGCTGTCGCTGCTCGACACGGACGGGGCTGCGCCCGCCCATCCATCCGCGACGCTGGCAAGAGGATCGTTTGCGGACGCGGAGTTGAGTGGGGACGGCCTGCGCGCCCTGGTGAAATCGGTCCTGGATCTGGATCCGACGCAACAAGAGGCGAACGCGGACGACCGCGCCGTGTTGGACGGCTTCGCCCGAGAGGTGATGCGCGACCTGGTTTCCACCCTGGAAGTCGCGCTTCCGGCAAGCGGGCAAGGGGCGGGACGGTCGTATCTCGCGGTCGATCTAAAGCTCGAAGGCGACTCGGTCGCGGTGCTGTGGCTCGGTGCTGGACAGGTGGCCGCGCTGATCAGGAAGACCGCCGCGGCCGCGCGGCCCTCACGTCAGCCGATCGGCGCGCGATCCGACGCGATCAGGGCGACGCCGGTGACGCTTGTGGGCCATTTGGGCAATATCGAACTTGCATTGGATGATCTGCAGGGCATCGGCGTTGGAGATGTCCTGGTCCTCGATCGCGCGGCCCACGAACCGGTCGAGCTGCGTTTATCGCAAGGCTCTCAGGCATTGGCACGCGGCCGGCTGTCAAAAAAAGACGGGTGCGCCGCGATCCAACTCTAGCGGCAGGAACATCAGCAAGTTGAGCACGGAATTGGATACGAACAAGAAAATCGACGAGACCCTCGCGCCCGCGGCTCCCGCGACGCTGGTCCGCATCAACGGCGAGCTTCTTCGCGGCCTCCGGGTGTCGCTGGAGGCGCGCCTCGGCGAGGCCAGGATGACGGTCGAGCAGCTGATGGCTCTCAAGCAGGGCAGCGTGGTGACACTCGAAACGAGTCTGGCCGATCGCGTCGAACTCTTCCTGAACGACGCGCTTGTCGCACGGGGTGAGATTGTGGCAGTCGGCGAAAAGTTCGGCGTACGTATCGTCGAAATCGCCCAAAAGCCGTGAGCGGCCCGACCACGCGCCCGCGCGACGGGAAAGCCTGGCGGATTGCTGTCGGTGCCGGGGGTGCGCTGGTCGGCACGGTGGGCACCGCCTGTGCGCAGACGCTTGGCCACGGGCCGCCGGACGATATCTCCCTGTGGCGCGTCGCCATGGCATTGATCCTCTGTCTGGTGCTTGCGGTCGGTGCCGCCTTCGCCGTGAAGGCCGGGGGCGGCCGATGGCGGCTCCCGTTCGTCGCAAACGACGCAAGCCGCCGGCTCAAGCTTCGTGAATCGCTGCGCCTCGGCCATCAGGTGGATTTGTGCATCGTAGCGTGCGACGGCCGAGATCTGCTCGTGTCGGTGAGCGCCCAGGGCGTACGGCTCTTGGACAGATTGCCGGCACCGGACGGCCGCGACGGTCAAATGCCATGATGCGTACGCTGCTTCTGGTCATCGCCGCGGCATTCCTGATCCTGTCGACGCAAGCCGCGTGCGCAAGGCCGTCGCCGCCCGTAGCTGCGCCTGCACCGGGGGTCGCCACCGCGCCACTCGCCGCTCTCACAGCCAAGGACGATACCAAGACCGCTGAGGTCGTTCGCATCGCACTCATCCTCTCGCTGATGGCGCTGCTGCCAAGCATCCTTGTGTGCACAACGTCCTTCGTACGGATTGCCGTCGTCCTGGCCATGGTACGTCATGCCTTCGGGATGCCGGAGACGCCACCCAACTTGGTTCTTGTCAGCCTGGCGATCTTCCTTACGGCGTTCTCGATGCTGCCGACCTTCGAGGCGATCGACGGCCAGGCGCTGGAGCCGTTCCTCAGCGGCCGGTTTTCGGTGGCCCAGGCGATCGACAAGGGCAGCGGACCCGTGCGCGATTTCATGCTGCGGCAAGTGCGCGATCAGGACATCCAGACGATGTACGACATCTCGCACAAGCCTCTCCCATCGCGCGCGGCCGACGTCGATTTGATGCAGCTGGTCCCCGCCTTCATGCTCAACGAACTGCGCGTGTCCTTCCGCATCGGTTTTGTGATTCTCCTGCCATTTCTCTTGATCGATATCGTGGTCGCCAGCGTTCTTCTCGCGCTGGGTATGCTGATGGTGCCTCCGGCCACGCTGTCGTTGCCGATCAAGGTGCTCATGTTCGTCCTGATCGACGGCTGGAGCCTGGTGCTGCAAGGCGTGCTCGGCAGTTTCCGGTGAATGACGGATGGGCGCGGCCGCAAACACCGAAGGAACGAGCGACGAGGAAACGACCTTGTGGGTCGCCTTCAAGTCCGGTGCCTCGATGGACGCACGCGAGCAGCTGTTCACGCGGCACGCCGCGTTCGCCCGCAATATCGCGCATCGGCATTTTCGCGAGCGCTCACGCGGCGACCTCGAGATCGCGGATCTGCATCAGCTCGCCTATACCGGACTATTGGAGGCGCTAGACCGTTTCGACCCGGCGCGCGGCGTTCCTTTCCGTCCCTATGCCGCCCATCGAATCTCGGGCAGCATCAGCGACGGCATCGCGCGGACCAACGAGGTGCGCGAGCAGATCGGCTGGCGCCAGCGCGTGAACCGGGAACGGCTGCAATCTCTATCCGATGGCGATGGTGATAACCTGCGCACCGCCGACGCCATGGAGCAACTGGCGCAGGTGGCGGTCGGCCTCGCGCTGGGGTTCATTCTCGAAGGTACGGGCCTGTTTGCGCAACCCTCCAAGGACGACGTACCGTCCAGCTCCGCGACGGGCTATGAGAGCTTGGCGTGGAAGGAGGTCATCGCGCAGGTCAACGCCGAACTCGATGCCTTGCCGCAGCGCGAGCGGACGATTTTGACACAGCACTACCTGATGGGCGTAGATTTCGACCGGATCGGGTCGCTGCTGTCGCTCAGCAAGGGCCGTGTGTCGCAATTGCATCGGGCAGCGCTCTCGCTCCTGCGCAAGCGCATGGCCCAACGCGGGCATTTTCGATTGGGAGGATGAGATGGCCGAACGCAGCAATGGCACGCTTTGTCCGGACGACAGACTGTCCGGCCTTGTTCTGGCGCTCGGCGCCGATCGCGCTCGCGGTCTGCGCGATCTGGACTCGATGATCGCGAGTTTTCCTGCAGATCCGAGGCTGCATTTCCTGAAGGGTTCGATGCTGGCGAGCAGTCAGGATTATGCCGCGGCCCGCACCGCGATGCACCACGCCGTCGAACTTGCGCCGGACTATGCTGTGGCGCGCTTTCAGCTCGGCTTGCTTTTGTTGACGAGCGCGGAACCTTATGCGGCACAGGAGGTCTGGGGACCACTTCATGCGCTTCCTGACGACAATCCGCTCAGGATTTTCGTCGCCGGATTGACCCATCTGATAGCCGATCGCTTCGACGACGCGGTTCTCGATCTTGAGCGGGGTATCGTACTGAACCGCAAGAACGCGGCGATGAACAACGACATGCAGCTGATCGTCGACGAGGTTCGCCGCCGGCGCGGGGCTCAAAAGGAGGATGGCGCGGCGTTTTCCTCTGTCGACATTTTGCTGCAGCAGGCCGCATTGAAATCCACCAGGCATTAGCGCGCGGACGCGGCGGGAAGAGGCCCGATGGACCCGATATCGAACGCCGATCGCCTTGTTCTTTTGCTGCGGCGGAAGTTGCAGGAACGCGCAAAAGCGGGCGCCGGCGCCAATGCGCTCGCCCGGAGCGGCGTCCAGGCGCCGGCGGAGCCGTCGGGCCTGCATGCCCTGGCGGCCGTTGAGGGTGCCGACGAACGGCTCTTGCGCCGCGCGCTGATTCAAAACCTGTTGGCCGATCAGCTTGGGCCGGCATTGCTCAACGATGCGCAATTCCAGCAGATCGTCTCTCGCGTCACCCAGGCGATCGAAGAAGACGATGCGACGTCGCGCCTGTTGTCGCGCCTGATCGCCGACCTTCGACCATCCTGATTGGCTAGTTGCGCCGGTTTGCCGCCATACCGACAAGCACCTGTGCGAGTGTCTCGCCCTTCGGTCCGATCGGACGAGACAGGGCGATGTCGCGTATCCGTTGCGCCATCTGCGTGTGGCCTTTGACGTCCAGAAGCATCGACTGCGCCAACGCCGCGCCGAAACAATTGCGGTCGAGCCGAAGCGCTGTCTCGCAGCGCTTGCGCGCGCCGGCGACGTCGCCGGAAAGCACATCCAGCACCGCGAGGCCGCCATGGATCTCGGCGAAGTTGGGGTCCACGGCAAGGGCACGTTCGAAGCGCGCGCGCGCCGTCGCATTGTCGCCGGCGATGAAGTAAGCCCAAGCCGCCGCCACCCACGATCCAAGATGATCCTGGAAGAGTTCCGCTCCGTGATCCAAGGCCTGTGTCGCCGCGGCGGCGTTGCCCGAAGCGAGGAGGCTCAGTCCCTTGCCGATCCAGGCCCGCGCGTTGGAAGGCTGCGCCGCGATGGACGCCTCGAACATGCCAAACGCGCGGGCCGCATCCTTGTCGCCCAGCGTCAGCATGCCGAGCGTGGCGCGGCCCATCGGGTCATCGCCCGCGCGCTCAGCATAAAGCAACGCCAGATCGGCTCTTTCGGCATCCATGGCAAGGCTCGCCAGCGCGCCCATGAGCTGCGCGTTGTCGGGATAGCGCTGCGCCAGGTCCTTCCCCGCGGCGAGCGCATCGTCGAAAAGCCCCAGGTGATGCATCATCTCGATCTTTAGCGACGGCGCGCGTTGCGACATCGCCAGCGTCGCGTCGTCAAGCAGGTCCAGCGCCTCGCGATGGGCGCCCAGCATGGCTTTTGCCCAGGCGAGATTGAAGCGCAATGCGGGATCGTCGGCACCGGCCGCCCGCAATCCTTGGAACGTCGTCGCCGCGTCCTCGAAACGTTGTCCCGCAAGCGCGGCCAAGCCTTGCAGATTCAAAAGTTCCGGCGGCAGCGCCGCCACCGCGCCGTAGCGCGCGAGCAATTCAGCAGTCCGGCCGAATTCCTGGGCGTCATAGGCGGCATGCGCGGCATCGGATAGAAGCGACGGGTTTGTGGGATCGCGCTCCAGATAGCGCAGCAGGCGATCCAGCCGCGAATCGGAACGGGTCGTTGCTTCTGCCGGCATATCGCACCGTTTGGATCGGACGAGTTGGCGTCAGGGTACCGGCGAGATGGCACGGGCGCAACTCGGCAGGGCCAAAAGTGCAAGAGAAATAAGGCCTTTTGCCGCCAGAGCGCATTTTGCGCCGTCGCCGAAGAAATCGCTAAACGAAATCCCAGCCGTGCCGATCAGGATCGATATGGGGTGCTTTGCAGGCTGCTGCCCTGTGGATCGGAAGGGGTGGTCGAGATGGTGGCGATCGTCACGGGTTTGGGCCTTGGTGTCGAACGCAGTTCGGGCTGGGTCCTGGGTTCGCGCGGGCAGTTGGGCGATTCCACGTTCGGCCGCTACGGCGAGAACGTCTACGTCAACGCGGCGACGGGCAATCTGGCGATCGACCGGACGGACGAGATCCTGATCGGCCAGGGTCCCGACAGCGTCATCTCGCGGGCTTATAACAGCCAGGGCAATCTGTCCGACGACAACGGCGACAATTGGCAGCTCAACGCGCAGCGCCGCGTGGTCGGCCTGACGGGCACGGTCAACACGTCCGGCTCGACGGTGACGCTGATCGACTGGGACGGTTCGGACACTCTTTATACCTATGACGCGAGCCGGGGCGCCTATGTCTCCACGGGCGGCAGCGGCGCCTATGACACGTTGAGCTTCGCCTCGAACGTCTGGACCTGGACGGATGGTGACACGCGGCAAGTCGATACCTATGACGCCACCAATGGCGGCCGGATCGTCGCGAGCATAGACGGCTCCGGCAACCAACTGACATATTCCTATACCGGCAGCCTGCTGACGCGGGTGACGACGCAGGACGGCGAGCACACCGATCTGACCTGGTCGGGCAACAATCTGATGCAGATCACGACAACCCTCGCGGACAGCTCGACGCTGACGCGCACGCGTTACACCTATGACGGCTCGAACCGGCTGTCGGCGGTGACGACGGATCTGTCGCCGAACGACAATTCCATCGCCGACGGCAATGTCGTCGTGACCACCTATACCTATGACGGTTCGAGCACACGCGTGGCCTCGATCAGCCAGACCGGCGGCGCCTATCTCGCCATCACCTATGACGGCAGCGGCCGCGTCGCCACGCTGGCGCAGACCCAGGCGAGCGGCATCACCAGCACGACGACGCTCAGCTACGACACCGTCGATGGGATCACCACGGTCACCGACAATCTGGGCAACGCGACCAAGCTCTATTACGACGCGAACAACCAGCTGACCCAGATCCTGCTGCCCCCGGCCCAGTCGGGCGCCACAGCGCAGAGCATCACCTACACCTACGACGCGAATGGCAACGTCACCTCGGCGACCGATGCGAGCGGCAATGCCACGGTCTATCAGTACGACGCCGACGGCAATTTGACGCTGCAGCGCGACGCCGCCGGCAACACGGTCACCTATACCTACGACACCACCGATTCCAACCCGCTGCTGATCAACAAGCTATTGACCGCGACGACGTATGCCGTGCCCGATCCGGACGGCGCCGGCTCGGGTCAGCCCAGCCAGCCCAGCACCACGCGCTATGTCTACGATTCGACCGGCAGTCTTCGATATGTGGTCAGCCCGCTGGGCGAGGTGAGCTTCTACGTGTTCAATTCTGCGGGCCAGCAGATCATGGCGATGGCGGTCAACGACAATACCTATAACTTGAGCGGTCTTGGTCCCACCGATCCGATCTCGTTTTCCTCGATGGTCAGTTGGATCACGGGTCTCTCCGATTTCAGCACATCGGCGCGGGTCCAAACGACCTACGACTTCCGCGGCAATGTCAGCACCGTGACCACCTACACTGCGCTGGCGGCCGATAGTACGGGCCTGACCACGTCGCCCTATACGGTGGAGACCTACACCTACGATCAGTTCGGCAATCTGCTGACCAAGAGCACGAGCGGGATCTCCAACAGCCAGAGCTTCATCTATGACGGATTGGGTCGGATGATCGGCTCCACCGACCTCAACGCCGGCACCACCACCGTCGCCTTCACCGACAGCGCGAACACGTCGGTGGTGACCCTGGCCAACGGTTTGACCGAGACCTCGCTCTACAACGATGCCGGCCAACTCATCAGCTACGCCAAGGCCGGCACCGGCGTCACGACCGCCACGACCAGCTATGCCTACGATACGCTGGGCAATCTGCGCATGGTCACGGATGCGACCGGCAACAAGACCTACTATCTCTACGACAATGTCGGACGGAAGATCGCCGACATCGCGGCCGACGGGTCGATCAGCGAGTACCGCTACGATCAGAGCGACCGGCTGGTGGCGACTATCGATTATGCCACCAAGCTGACCTCGGCAAATCTGGCCGCGCTGGTCGACGGCAGCGGCAATCCGGCCAATATCGCCCTGAGTTCGATCCGCCCTTCATCCAACGCGGCGGATGTGTGGACCTGGCGGATCTACGACACCGCCGACCGGCTGATCGAGACCATCGACGGCGATGGCGATGCGACGGTGATCGCGTATGACGGCATGGGCAATGTGGTCGGGACCACCGCTTACGCCAATGTCATCGCGGCCGCCACCGTCACCGGATTCAAGACCACGCCACCGACGACCCTGCAGCTGCCCACCGCGAACGCGACCAAGGACCAGGTCACGCGCAGTTTCTACGACGCGGACGGAAGGCTGATCGGCAGCTTGAACGGCGACGGCTATCTGACCCAGATCCTCTACGACGCCGAGGGGCGCAAGACCGAGACTATCGCCTATGCCGCCGCCGCGTCCTCCGGCCTTTGGGCCAGCGGCACCTTCGCGGCGCTTCTGGCCAGCGTCGGCACCAGTGCGGCGGACATCCACAATCGTTACTTCTACGACGACGAAGGCAATCTGCGCTACACGCTCGACGCCAATCTGCGCCCGACCGAGTATGTCTATGATTCGTCCGGTCGCCTTATACACACGATCGACTACGGCGCTTCGATCGGCGCGACGTCGACCTATACGTCGAGCTATGTCGCCGGCCAGATCAGCACGCTGGGTCTCGCGTCCAACGCCAACACCCGCACCGGCTACGCGGTCTACGACACCGCCACCGGCAATCTCGCCTATGCGATCGATCCCACCGGCGCCGTCACGAGCTACGCTTACGATTCGGTCGGCAATGTCGTCAAACAGGTGCAATACGCCACACTGGATTCCCTGAGCGCCGATCCCAGCCAGGCCGCCATGGTCAGCTGGGTCGCCGCCAATGCGAGCAGCACCTTCGATCGCGTCACGCGCACGGTCTATAATGTCCTGGGACAGCAGGTCTACGGCGTCGACCCGGAAGGCTATGTCACCGAGACCCGCTACGACGCCGCCGGGCGCGTCACGCTCACGATCCGCTATGCCGGCGTCTACAGCGTCTCCGACGGGGTCACCCAGGCGAGCATGCAGGCGCTCATCCCGTCGATCCCGTCCAGCGCGGTGCAGAACAGCTTTGCCTATGACGTCGACGGCCGGCTGGTCGACAGCTATGACGGCAACGGCGTGCGCACCAACCGCGTCTACGACGCGCTCGGCCGTTTGACCGACAGCACGCTGGCATACGGCACGTCCGATGCGGCGACGACGCATTATGTCTACGACGCGGCCAACCGGGTCGCCAGCATGACCGCCGCTTACGGCACGGCGGACGCCTCGACCACGGCTTACACCTATGACGGCTTGGGCCATGTCCTGTCGCTCACCGACGGGCGCGGCTACACCACCACCTACACCTACGATGCCTTGGGCCAGGTGCTGACGAGCACCGTCCCGATCGACGGGACGACCAACGCCGTCACCACCAATCAGTACGACGCCTTCGGCAATGTGGTCAAAACCACCGATCCGCGCGGCGCCAACGCCTACTTCTACTACGACAAGCTCGATCGCCTCACCCTGCAGATCGATCCCGACGGATATGCCACCGCAACCACCTACACCATCGGCAATGCCGTCGCCTCCGTCACGCACTATGCCACGGCGGTCACCGGAACGATCGTCGTCGGCACGCCGCCCACGATCACGACCAATGCCGCCGACGCGACGACGACGTTCACGCACGACAAGCTGGATCGTGTGACGCAGGCGAGCGACGCGGAAGGCTATTACGAGCAATACACGCTGGACGCGTTCGGCGACCAGGTGTCGGTGCGCAACAAGCTTGGGGGCGTCACGACCAACACCTTCGACCGCCGCGGCCTGCTCAAGTCCGAGACCTTGCCCATGAGTTCGGTCCGGGCGGACGGCACGACCGAGGCCGCAAGCGTCACCAACACCTATGCCTACGATGCGCGGGGCAACCTTCTGGCGAAGGTCGAGGCGTACGGCCTCAGCGAGCAGAGGACGACGAGCTATACCTACGACAAGATGGATCGGCTGACCGCGACGGCAGGCGACGCGGTGTCGGTCGTCTCGACCACCGACCTTCAGACCACCACCAGCGTGACGCCGACCACCCATGTCGTCTACGACAACCGCGGCAACGTCATCGAGCAGGATGACGCCAACGGCGCGCGCACCCTGTTCTACTACAACGCCCTGAACCAGAAGATCGCGCAGGTCAGCGCCGTCGGCACGCTGTCGGCCTGGACCTATGATCATGACGGCGATGTCGCGTCCGTCACCGTCTATGGCGATGCCGTGACGCTGCCGGGAAGCCCGGGCGGAACGCCGCCCTCGCCCGTCAATCCCTCCAACTACCGCCAGACGACCTACACCTATGATCGCGCCGACCGGCTGTCGACGACGACGGTCGCATCGGTGCGCACCGGCCAATACACCTCGTCCTACGCCACCTCGGTCGGCGCCGTCACGATCACGAACTACTACGACCTGGCCGGCAACGTCGTGTGCCAGACCGACGGGCGCGGCAACGGTGCCTGGTATTACTACGACGCCGCGGGCGGCAAGATCGCGCAGGTCGACCAGGAGGGTTACCTCACCACCTATGCGCTCGACGCCAACGGCAACGTCACGACCGAGACGCGATACGCCACCAAGCTCTCCTCGCTGCCGTCCGTGCCGCCGTCCTCGACGCCGCCGACGCAGTCCACGACGTCCGACGACCGCGTCACCACCTTCACCTATGACCGCAACGGCCAAAGGCTGACCGAGACCCGCACCGGCGTCACCGCCTGGACCGTCAACACCAGCACCGGCGCGCTCACCGCCGCCTCGACCAGCTCCACCGTCACCTATGCCTATAACGGGCTGGGCGAGGTCACGCGCAAGACCGAGGCGACGGGCGACTACACCGACTACGTCTACGACACGGCCGGCCGCCAGACCCAGGAGAAAGACGCCGGCTTCACCGACTACACCGGCGCCTCCGTCCAGAACATCGTCGCCTATTCCTATGACGGGCTGAACGACGTGACGCGCACCGTGCAGGATTCCAGCCGGGTGACGACGTTCAGCTATGGCGCGGGCGGGCGGCTTGCCACGATGACCGACGCCTCGGGCTTCGCACGGACCTATCAATACGATGCCGACGGCCAGACCCTGAAGGTCAGCTACACCCGCGCCAAGTCCGACGGCACCTCCGTCACCGAGGCGCAGGCCACGCGCTACGACGCGGCCGGCCGCGCCGTGTTCAACGCCGTCGCCACCTGGAACGGCTCCGCCTGGACCTTCGGCGATTCCTCGCAGACCCAGTACGACACCTATGGCGAAGTCAGCGCCCGGGGCGTCAACGGGATGTGGCAGGAGACGTTCTCCTACGACAATGCCGGCCGCGTGTGGCGCTCCACCGCCGGCGACGGCACGGTCAAGCTCTACGCCTACGACGCCGACGGCAACCAGAGCCTGGAGATCGACACCACCGGCGCGGCGCTGCCCACCGGCTACAGCTGGTCGACCCTCACGCTCGACCAGGCGATCACCCTTCTGACCAACAGCGGCGCCGGCGCGATCGGCACGGTCAACGTCGCCGGCCTGATCGTCACCATGACCGCTTACGACAAGCGCGGCGAGGCCACGCAGGTCGTGCAGCCCTTCCGACAGCTCAGCAGCACGAGCACCACCACCATCACCACCGCCAAATCCTACAACGCGTTCGGCGAGGTCAAGCAGCAGACGGACGCGCGCGGCTACGTCACCGACTTCGCCTACAACACGATGGGCAAGCTGATCCAGCAGCAGAACCCCACCGTCTCCTACACGGCCGAGAACGGCGGCGTCTCGTCGGCGCGGCCCACCACCACCAACTATTACGATCTCTCCGGCCGCCTCGTGGGCGTTCGCGACGCCGACAACAACCTCAACACCCGCAGCCTGCTCGCCGGCACCGGCTATGGCGGCGCCGATCCGACGGTGCTCAAGGAGTTCCACGCCGACACCGGCGTGTTCGTGAGCGCCTACGACGTGTTCGGCGACCTGCGCCAGACCACCAACGAGGTCGGCGACGTCGAGACCTTCACCTACGACGCGATGGACCGCCTCCTCACCGACGCCCATCCCACGCGCCCCTCCGGCACGCCGGGCAACGCCAGCGGCGCGGCGCAGACCCTCACCGACACCTACGCCTATGACGGGCTGGGCCGCCGCATCGTCCACACCAACTCCCAGCTCGGCTCCTCCGTCAAGGAAACCACCGACTACGACGCGCAGGGGCGCGTCGCGCGCACCGCCGACTTCGACGGCCACGTCACCACCTATGCCTATGCCTGGAGCGGCAGCATCGCGACCACGGGCCTGGGCACCTTCGGCGGCTGGACCAAGACGACGGTCAACGCGTCCGGCCTCACCGCAACCGAAAACGACGACTACTTCGGGCGCAATGTCGGCGAGACCAATTTCGGCGGCCAGGCCTATACCGATACTTTCGACCTGGCGGGCCGTCTGATCAACGTCGTGCCGACCGGCTGGACCAACGGCAATCACACCGCCTATACTTATTACAATACGGGCAACCTGGCGACGATGTTCTCCGGCTACAAGCACGGCGAATATGGCGACGGCGACGACAGCTATGCCGACTAGGTCTCGGCGAGCTATCAATACGACGCGTCCGGCAACCGCACCTTCGAGGGTTACACCACCGACCGCTTCACCGTGACCATCACGCACGACCACGAAGGCGAGCCGATCTACACCAATCACGGCG
>Ga0265320_10000198_pt1 | contig 49357 bp, 37 predicted proteins | sample 4827metaG_FD_202087 | JGI IMG/M metagenome (GOLD analysis project Ga0265320, IMG submission 202087) | Rhizosphere microbial communities from Carex aquatilis grown in University of Washington, Seatle, WA, United States - 4-8-27 metaG | ecosystem: Host-associated > Plants > Roots > Rhizosphere >... | reverse complement strand
GGCTCGGCTCCAAGGTCGCGCTGAAGTTCATCCGGCCGGACCTGCGGGTGGCCGACGCGGACGAACGGCTCCTCGACGAAGCGCGAGCTCAAGCTCTCCTCGAGCATGCCGCCATCGCCAAAGTGTTCGACTTCGGGTGCACTAGCGAAGGCGCGCCGTTCATCGTCATGGAATTGCTCGAGGGTCGCAGCCTTGCCGATGTGCTCGCCGAACGGCGTCGGGTCGCGTGCACGGTGGCCTGCCAGATCCTCCTGCCGGTCATCGACGCTCTCGCTTTCCTGCACGAGAGCGGCGTCGTGCACCGCGACTTGAAGCCGGAGAATATTTTCCTTTCACACGACGGAAAGCGAACGCAGCCGAAGCTCGTCGACTTCGGCGTCGCAAAGCTCGAGAAACACCTCGCTGGAACCCGCAGCATCACCGAAGAAGGCACCGTGTTCGGAAGCCCGGCATACATGGCGCCCGAGCAAGCACGGGGCTGCGCGGACGCCGACTACCGCGTCGATATCTGGGCGATCTCCGTCGTGTTGTTCGAGGCGGTCACCGGCGACTTCGCGTTTCAAGGCAACGACTACCCGGCGCTGCTCCGCTCCGTCATCGAGGACGATATTGCTCCTCCGGCGGAGCTCGTCACGGCATTTCCCGGTCTTTTCCGCATCATCCGGCGCGGGCTCGAGAAGGACAGAACTCTTCGGTGGCAGTCGATGCGAGACCTCGGGCGAGCGATGGCGGCGTGGCTCCTCGACCAGCACGTGACGACCGACATCCGTGGAGAATCCCTTCGCGACAACTGGCTCGGCGGCGGCCAGACCGACGGGCATTTCCCGAGTTTCTTGGGGCTGCCCGCACCGAGCTATGCGGCCATTCCGTTGGTTCGAACGGTGAACCCGCACCTCTCCACGGGCCCCTCGTCCGCGACGTCGAGGATCGCGGGTCTGCCGCGAAAGCATCGCGGCGCGCGAGTGGCGTTCATCGCGGCAACGATCGCCGCTGGCGCGGTGTTGCTCGGAGCGCTGTTGGCATCTAAAGAGCCAGGCATGAGCACGACAGGAGTCGGGGGTGCAACGCTCGGCAGAGAGGGGACGGCCGCGAGCACCGGCGTGACGACGACGCCCCTCCGATCGGCGCCGGTAATTCAGCAACGCGAGCAACCGGCGGACGCGCTCGTGCCGTCGTTGCGGCGCCACGACGGCGAAACGACGTTGCTCGCGCAGGCGGTCCGTCGCGCCGAATCGGATCGCAAACCGATGGCTCGCCGCGACGCGCGCGCCCGGACGCGCCTCGAAGGGTCGTCCAGCTTCCCCGCGCCAGCGACATCTCCGGTGGTCGCAGCGGCGAACGCGCCAATCGCCGTCGCGTCGCCGATCGCGGCCGCGGAACCGGTAAACGACGCGCCCGCGCCATCTCCGGCCAGCACCGCGAGGAGCCAAGACTCCGTCGTGTACCCGCCCCTCGAACGCACCACGCCGGACCTCAAGGACCCGTATTGATGACCCGCCTGGATGGCGCACGACGCGCGCGCTCTCTCTGCGTGCTCGTCGTGCTGGGGCAAGCGGTGGCCGCGTCCTCCGCCTTCGCGGACGGCGCGGCGCCGCTCTCTCCGAGGGCCGAAGCCAAGCAACGCTACGAGGCGGGTGTCGCGGCGTACGAGGCGAAGCGATACGGCGACGCGATCGATTCATTTCTCGAAGCCGACCGCATCTCGCCGAGCGCCGTCCTCTCGTTCGACATCGCGCGTGCCTACGAGAAGCTCGACGACGTGCCGAACGCGCTCCTCTGGTACCGCGACTTTCTGCGGCGTACGACCAACCCGTCCGATCAGGCCCAGGCCAATCGTGCGATCGCGTCCCTCGAGGCGAGACTCCACGAGGAAAAGCAAACCGGACACGCGGCGATCTCGTCGTCCCCGCCGGGAGCGGAGGTGACTCTCGACGGGCGCTCGACGGGAAACACGCCGTGGTCCGGCGATCTCGAACCGGGTTCGCATCACGTCTCGGTGCACTTGCCGGGTTACGTCGACGCCGAGCGCGATTTCGGAGTGACGGCGAACGGCCAGACGGACCTCGAGCTGAGGATGACCGAAGCGCCCGAACCGGCAACGACGTCGCTCCCGACGACGCCGGCTCCGGTGAGTGAGTCGCACCGGTCACCGCTTCCCACGATCGGCTTCGTGACGCTCGGCGTAGGCGGCGCAGCGCTCGGCGGTGCGCTGATCTTCGAGTTGCTCCGCAGGAGCGCGGAGAGCGCGGCGAAGAAGGACGAGAACGGTACCCAAGTCGCGTTCGTGGACGACTACAACCGGATGCAAGCGCGGCAGACGGCGGCGCGCGTGTTCACCGGAGTCGGCGGCGGGCTCCTACTCGCCGGAGGCGTCATGATCTTCATCGGCGCGCGACACAATTCCGAGAGCCCGACGACGCAGGTCTCGTTCGGATGTTCTCCGACGACATGCGGTGGAACCCTCGGACGGAGGTTCTGAATCTTGTCTTTCGCTCGCCTTCTTCTCCGGTGGTTCGTCTCGAGCCGACGCGCCACGCTGGCGTTCGTGGTGCTCGGGCTCGCGACGCTCGGGCTCGCGACGGCGTCCTGCGAAAACTCGCTCGAGCGCGATCTTTCCGACAAGCACTGCACGACCGACGGGCTTTGCGTCAGTGGTTACGTGTGCCAGCACTCGACGAATCTCTGCGTGCCCGCGGGGGGCTTCTCGGAGACGGGCGGCTTCTCCGGAGGAGGCGCCACGGCGGGGGGCGGCGCCGCGTCCGGGACGGGCAGCTCCGCCGCGATGGGCGGAGCGTCGGGCGGCGCGGCGAGCAGCGGCGGGGGCGGCGAGCCGGAGGGCACGGGCGGGGACACCCTCGGCGGCGGCGGTTCGGGCAGCGGGACTGGACATCCGATTGTCCCCGACTCGGGCTCGATGTGCGACGATGGTCTCGTCGATTGCGCAGGCGCTTGCGTCGACACGGCGACGGACGAGGCGAACTGTGGCGCGTGTGGCGCGTCGTGCTCGGCGCCGAATGGAGGCACGCCGCTGTGCACCGGCTCGGCTTGCCGTTTCGTTTGCGGAGGGGCGCTCTCGCCGTGCGACGTGACCTGCGCCAACCTGGCGAACGACGCGAAGAACTGCGGCGCCTGTGGGAACGCCTGTGGCGACGCTCCGAACGGCACGCGCACCTGCGCGACGGGAAAGTGCGTGACGACGTGCGCCGCCAAGTTCACGAGCTGCGCGAACGGCTGCGCGAATCTCACGAACGATCCGAAAAACTGCGGCACTTGCGGGACCTCCTGCGACGTCGGACAAGTGTGTGCTTCCGGAAAGTGCACGACCCAGTGCACGGCGCCTCAGAAAGCCTGTTCCGGCGCCTGCGCAGATCTCACGAGCGACGTTTCGCACTGCGGCTCCTGCACCAACGAATGCGCGACTCCGACCCACGGCACCGCGACCTGCACGGCGAGCCGGTGCGGCATCGCGTGCGGCGCCGGCTATCAAGCGTGCGACTCGTCCTGCGTCGACACCAACGACGACCCGAACAACTGCGGCGCGTGTAGTCACGCGTGCAATTCGCCCGCTTTCGGCGCGCCGACCTGCACCAAGGGCACCTGCGGCTTTGCGTGCGACCTCGGGTTCACGAAATGCGGGAGCTCCTGCGTCTCGACCGCGACGGACCCCTCCAATTGCGGCGGTTGCGGGAAGACCTGCACCTCCAACGAGGCGTGCGCGCTCGGCACCTGCGTGAGCACGTGCCCCGCCGGCACGTCCGAGTGTTCGGCGGCTTGCGTGAACACATCGACCAGCGCCTCCAACTGCGGCGCCTGCGGGCGTTCGTGTCCGGTACCGAGTAACGGCACCGCCGTCTGCACGAAGAGCGCCTGCGGGATCGCCTGCAACACCGGATTTTCTCCGTGCAACGGCGCGTGCATCCGCGTCGACGACGATCCGTCGAACTGCGGCGCTTGCGGCGCCGCCTGCAACAAGCCGGACAACGGCGCGCCCACCTGCGTGACCGGACACTGCGGCGTCGCGTGCAACGCCGGCTACACGACGTGCGGCGCGGCGTGCGTCGACGTCACCTCCGACAACGGCAACTGCGGCGCCTGCGGCAAGATGTGTCCCACCGGGCAGACCTGCCAGTCCGGTACGTGCACCTTGACGTGCACAGCGCCGAAGGTGAATTGCTCGGGCTCGTGCGTCGCGACCGCGAGCGACACGTCGAACTGCGGTACGTGCGGGGTCGTGTGCGCGGGACCGCAAAATAGCTCGCCGACTTGTGCGGCGGGCAATTGTGGCTTCGTTTGCACCGCCGGCTTGAGCGCGTGCTCCGGAGATTGCGTCGACGAGAAGACCGACGTGAACAACTGCGGGGCCTGCGCGAAAATCTGTCCGTCGCCCGCGCTCGGAACCGGGACGTGCACGAACGGACAATGCGAAGTGTCGTGCAATGCGGGGCTGTCGAACTGCAGCGGAGCCTGCGTCGATACGACCTCGGACCCGTCGAACTGCGGCGCTTGCAAGGCGCCCTGCAAGCCGTCCCAGACCTGCACCAAGGGCGTCTGCTTGAGCCCGGGCGGCTGAGCCCTCGTCGCTGGCGACACCGACGAATCGCGCGTCAGAGTCCGAGCGCGTTCCGGTGGACCCAGCCCTTGTCGCCCTTGGCGTCGTATTTCACGAGGTACCAGTTGCCGCGCCGTCCGGCGACGACGACGCGCGTGCCGTAGCGAAGCCGCGTCTCGATTTTGCCGGACTCGGGGGCGTCGCGAACGACGGCGACGTCCCAGCTCACCGTCGCGAGCCCACTCGCGTCCGTCGTCGCCTCTTCCGCAGCGGCGGCGTGCGCCGCTTCGACGACCGTCCCCGCCGGCACGAACTCGACGAAATAGAACACGGTATATTTCGCATGTTCGTGATCGAGTCCGTCGAGTCGCACACTTTCGAATTCTTTTTTCGCGCACGCGACGAGGTCTCTCGCCTTGTCCTTCGGGAACGTCGTGCTCTTGCCCGAAAAAACATCGGCGATGGTCTTCTCGTCGAAGTCGAGCTCGAACCCGATCGACAGCGTCTCGGAGGCTCCCTTAGCGGCGTCGCACGCGGCGAGCGCCGCGAGCGGCCCCCGAGCCAGCGGATCGAAAGCGACCTTGTCGCAATTGTCACTTTTCTTCGATTTTCCGTCGCGACAGGCAAAGACCTGAAGCTCGCCCACCTTCACGGATTCGTCGCGGGTGCGCGCGGGCGCCGGCTCGGGCGGCGAATCGCCCGGATCGGCCCCGGAGGATCCTGAGCTCGCCGGTGCCGGCGCCCCCGACGCCTGCGACGGCGCTGCCGACGGCGATTCGACGGCGTCGTCGCTCGGCGGACTCGGAACGAGATGCACGTCCGCGAGCCACGGCCACGCAACGCCGATCCCAAAGCCCACCGCTGCGATGACGCCGACCCTGCCGAGCGGAGGACGATCCTGTCCCGGCTTCGGCACGTCCACTTTGAGATTCTGCTCGCGTCGCGCTGCCAAATTCGAGGCGCTTCCCGGGTTCGACGGCCCCTGTCGATCGGGGCTCGAGCATCCGCGAAACGCTCTTACCACGGAGTCGTCGAATAATGGTCGCGCGCCCAGATCGCACGAATTTGCCCGCGAAAGGGACGCGAGTTCGACGCGATGAGGCTGGACGCATCGAGGCGCGAAGGCATCGACGCAGAGGAACGGCGCCGCGGTGTGATCCCACCGTCAGGGGATGCAATGCGCCTCACGATGCCCTCCGTGCACCTCAATAGGCGCGATCGCGGGGTGGATCCTCGAGACGCGATCGCCATGACGATTCGAGGCGCGCGCGGATATGACAGGGTGGTCATACGCGAGCGCCGGACTAGACCTGTCGGATGGACACTTCGACGATCGTCGGCCCTCCAACCGAACGCTGGGATTCGACCTCCGATCGGAGTGCGGGAGGCGCCTCGCTTCGTCGGTTCTCGCGAGAGGCCACGCGCGCGCCTAGACCGCCGACACCGCAGGGAAATCACGCGATCGACCAAGGTCGCGGATGCGTCGATCGCAATTCGATGGGTTGGCCAGCAGGGCTAATTCCGGTCGAGCGACTCGAAACGTTGAATCGTGACCGCGCAGTTTCGTCTGCACAGTATTGGCCCGGATCGTGAAAAGGAATTGCGCTTCCTTGAAGGGGCCGTCTAGGCTGGCGCGCCCGCGGGGGAAGACGTCCCAGAAGAAGCTGGGTTTTGGAGGTTATTGATGACTCGTAGAATCATGCACTTTGGTATTCCGGTTGTGACGAGCGCGATGCTCTCGTTTGCTTTGTACGCTTGCTCGAGCAGCAGCAACAACGGCGGCAGCCCTGACAGTTCAGTGGGTACCGGCGGTACGACGGCTACCGGCGGCACGACAGCCACCGGCGGCACGACGGCCACCGGCGGCACCACGGCCACTGGCGGCACCACGGCCACTGGCGGCACCACGGCCACCGGCGGCACGACGAGCACGGACGCGGGCCTCTCGCTCGGCTACGAGTGTCTCGCCAAGGCACCGGCGATCGATCCCGGTGGAACCGGTACCGACGGCGCCACCTGCTGTAGCGGCCTGGGCAAGTGCGCGACGGCAGCGCAGATCAGCGCGGCGGGCGACGCGGGTCCCTCAGCGGCGTCGTACGGACACGACACGTGCACGAAGAGCGACGGCGCAGGCGATCTCAAGTGCGCGCCCGATGCGACGGCGGTTGGCGGCGTCACGGGCGTGTTCGCCAAGTGCACGACGGACTTCGGCGCCACCGGCGGTCCGGCCGCCGAGGGACGCTGCGTGCCGGGCTGCTTCGTTGCGGGCAACCCCAACGCGAGCCAGCTCTCTCAGGGCACGTGCAAGGCGAACCTGATTTGTTCGCCCTGCTACAACCCCGTCGACGGCACGAGCACGGGCGCTTGCTTCACGGCTCCCGGCGACAAGCCGACCACTCCGGCGCCCACGCCGTACAAGTCCTGCGGCACGTACGACGGCGGCCCGGCTGGCGGAATCTGCGTTCCCCAGGCGATCGCGCTCGCATCGGGCAACCCGGCAGCACCGGGCCTGAAGCAGGACGAGTGCGACACTGGCGACGTGTGCACGCCGACCTTGAAGGCCAACGGCGTCAACGCCTGCTTCGCGGCATGCACCACGGCGCTTACCGCGCCGTACCACATCGGCGCGTGCGTGCCGGACTTCGTCGTGCGTGACATCAACCCGGCGGCCATCGGCACCGTGGTGAAGCAGGGCACCTGCGGAGCGAACGAGCTCTGCGCGCCCTGCGCGGATCCGACGCACGCCGGAATGCCGAGCCACTCCTGCCAGTGAGCTCGCGCGGTTTGGGCCGGGCTTAGCTCGGCCCAAATTGCGACGTTCGGGCGCGGTCGAAAGGCCGCGCCCGAATGCTTTTGTGCGCCGTCGAACAGCCGCCGCTCATGCGCCGCTGAACAGCCGCGCGCCGGGAGACGGGCCCTTATTCGGCCGGGTCTTCGGCGGGCTCGGGCTCGGACGAGGCGTGCGCCTGAGCCTTGGCTCGCGCGCCCGCGTCTTGATGCTTGAGGCGAAGCGAGACGAGCGTGTCTCCGCCGACCGCCACCTGCGGTGCCTTCTTCCCGATCGGCCGGTACTTGGCGATGTACGTGCAGTACTCGATGCCCGTGCGCACGGCCTCGATGGGGGACATGTCCGTGAAGAGCGGCCAGAACAGGTTACAGGTGCCGCACGGTTCGATTTCGCGGCGGCGACCCGACGCATGGAGGTCGCGGTACTTCTTGGCCGTGGCGTGCCGGTAGAGCTCGAGCACCGACTGCTCGCGGACGTCGCCCCAGCCGTATTGGCCGTCTTGATCCATACAGCACAAGGTGATCTTCCCGCTCGCGAGAATGTCGAGGCGAGTGACGTGCTCACAGCCGTAGCGGGGGACCGGCAAGCTGCTGTTGATGTCGCCCTTGTAGTTGAAGAGGCCGACGATGAAGTGACGGACGCCCTTCTCGTCGCAGTAACGAACGAAGTCGTCCTGCTCTTGAAGAGTCGTGTCGCCGAGGCGGGTCATCCGGAACGTGATCTTGTTCGCGATGCGACGCCGGCGGACGGGGTCCGAGAGATACTCGAGGTTGTCGAGGGTCCGCTTGAGCGGAATCCCCATCACCGAGCGGTATTTCTCGGGGTTCAGCGTGTTGACGCTCACGTAGAGGTGGTCGATGCCGAGATCGAGCATCTGGTCGATCTTCTTCGGCGTCATGCCGTACCCGTTCGTGTAGAGGCGAAGCTTCGTCTTCGGGAGCCGGCTCCGGATGTGCTCGAGCCGCGGAAGGATCTTTGGATCCGAGAACGGGTCGCCCTGGATGAACGGCTCGATCGCGTCGAGGGGAAACTCCCGGCAGTCTTCGATGATCTTCTCGAACACGTCGTCCGCCATCGGACCCTTGTCGCGCGCCAGGGCGTTGTTCGGACAGAACACGCACTTCGCGTTGCAATGGTTCGTCGTTTCGACTGCAACGAGCCGCGGGTAGTCGCCCCCGTTCCCGGTCTTCAGCAGAGCCACGCTGTGAAACCTAGGCCCGGGAACCGAGTCCGGGCAAGTTGATTCAGGTCGCGGGCGAAAACATGAGGGGGTACGTCACCCGCACGATTCCGTCCTTCGGAGGCGGAAACGACAGCGACGTGTATGCGCGGAGGACGCACGAAACGACCCGCGCGTCGGGCAAATCGGTACCGCCGGACTGCACGCTCGCGACCGAGCCGTCGCGCGAAATCACGAAGCGCGCGGTCACGCGACCCTCCAGATTCGGGTTTTGACGCAAGCCGTCCTCATAGCAACCCCGGAATCGACCGAAGTTCTGGCGGACGATCCGCTGAATGATGTCGGGAGGCAGCGAGCCGTTCACCGTGGTGTCGCCGTTCTGACGAAGCCGCGGGACGGCGGTCGGGTGATCGCGATGAGCGAGCGCGGTCGACACGCCGAACCCGCCCGGGCCCATCCCGGCGCAGTGCCCCGTCGAGCACGTGCCGATTCCGCCCAGCGCGATCCCGTCGCCGCGCTGTCCGCCGCCCTCGCCGAGCCCGGCGAGGGTCAGCCCACCGCTGCCGTGGCTCTCCCCGATGTCGCCGAAGAAGCCGCCGGCGACGGCGATGGGCCCCGCGCCTTCGTCGTCCCAGGGAGCGGAGGTGGGTCGAAGCGAGCTCGACGACAAGAGACCGATGACGCCGAAGTTCTCCGCGGCTTGCACTTCTTCCAATCGCGACGTCGCCGGACGCGGTTCGCCGGGTGCAGCGCCGCTCGCGCGGTGGTTTTGCTGTCGCGAATCGACCTTGCCGAGCGCGCCGGCTTCCTTCGACGCTGCGGCCGCGCTCGGGCCGCCGCCGCCCTTCGCCGCGTCGCCCGGCGACTCTTCGAGCACATGTTCACGTTCCGCCGAAGCGTCCAGGTACTGCTCCATCAAATAGACGCGATTGCGATCCAGGGAGTCGTCGTCGGTGAGCCCGAAGGGCGGCATCGACCACGCCAGCGCCCCGACGAGCGCGGCGACGGCGGTGAGCGACACGCCGAAGTACGTGATCGGCCGCGCGTCGCTGTCGCCGAGAAGCGTTCGCGGGCACCTCGCCTCGCGACGGCCGAGTCGCACCGAAAATCGAACACTGCCGACCTGAACGTCGATGCTCTCGCCGCGAGCGAGCAAGGTGGGACCCGTCGACGGAGCGATCGCGACCGACGACTCGTTCCCGGCTTCTTCGGGGGCACCCTGCGCGCCGTTCGGCGGCGCAAAGAGCCAGGGGAGCATCCGACCAGCCGTGTGGTCGATGATGACGCTCTCGGCGCGAGCCTCGACGCGCGGGAGCGACTTGCGTCGAACGGCGTGGGCGCCTTCGGGCACGTGCACGAAGACGTCGCCGTGCTCGACGCTGATCAGCGAAAATCCTCTGGCGAAGAGCGCGTCGCGTTCGGGGAGCACGAAGTCCGGTGGTCCGCTCTCGGCGGAGCCGACCACGAACGCCCGCGGTGGCGAGAGCTCGACGAATTCGAGCAGAGCATCCCCCCAAGAAATCGAAACTTCGACGGAGCGCTCGGCCGCCCGTGACGTGCCGATGATGTAGGACGAAGACGGTGATTCGATGATGGTCGATGACATGGGCCCTCCGGAAAAGCGCCGGGTTGCGGCGCGCATCCGTGCGGACGTCCGCGCGGATGGCTCGGGAAATGCGCGCTCGCGTCGTCGACGGAGCGTCGCTGTCGGATCGAGCCGACCCGGCGCCGGGGCCGCGGTATTTCCGCGGCAAGCGTCGTTCAGTCGTGCTCGCTACGAATAGACAGCGACCTCACGGCGAAGTTCCCGAGAGTCGCGCGGACCCGCTCTGTCGGGCCGTTCGGGCGAGCGAGCGGCGGTGAACCTGGGCTGCCGCTCAGAGTTCGATCTGCGCGCCGATCTCGACGACGCGGCTCGCCGGGATTCCGAAAAATGCCGTGGCCGGTTGCGCATTTCGCGCGAGGAACGCGAAGAGGCGCTCGCGCCAGAGCGCCATGCCGTGACCCTTCGCCGGCAAGACCGTCTCCTTGCCGAGGAAGAACGTCACGTAGTCGATTGAATAATCTTTCAGCTCCGGTCGCTCGAGGAGCGTCGGGATGTCGGGCGTTTCCATGAACCCGAACCGAGCCACGGCGCGCCTGAAGCCGTGCTCCAATTCTTCGACGCGGACGCGCTCTTCCGGGGGAACGCGCGAGACGCTCTCGGTGATGATCGTGAGCAGCACGACGTGCTCGTGCACGACGCGGTTGTGCAAGAAATTGTGAAGCAACGCGGGCGGCGTTCCGTCGGAGTTCCCGGTCATGAACACCGCCGTGCCGGGGACGCGAGCCGGGATCTCGACGCGCATCAGCTCGTAGAAATCCTCGAGCGGGACGATGCGCTCCTGGAAGCGCTGATAGAGGAGCTCGCGACCGCGGCGCCACGTCGTGAACAACGTGAAGAGGAGAACGCCCACGGCGAGAGGGAACCATCCGCCATCCGCCACCTTCGCGAGATTCGACGTCATGAACGTCAGCTCGGGAGTCAAAAAGAGGATCGAGACCGCGGCGGTGGCCGGGATGCTCCACTTCCAGCGCCGGCGCGCGACGACGTACGCGAGAATCGTCGTGATCACCATGTTCAGCGTCACTGCGACGCCGTACGCGGCCGCGAGCGCGCTCGACGATTTGAACCCGAACACGAGCGCCAGGGTCGCGAGCATCAAGAGCCAGTTGACCGTCGGGACGTAGATCTGACCAATGTGGTGGGCGGACGTGTGCTCCACGCTCACGCGCGGCAGGTAACCGAGCATGAGCGCCTGTCGCGACAGCGAGAACGCGCCGGAGATCAGCGCCTGCGACGCGATGACCGTCGCGACCGTCGACAGGATCACCATCGGGTAGAGGCCCCACGCGGGAACCGCCTTGAAGAACGGATTTTCGACCGCTTCGGGCTGCCGCAAGAGGAGCGCGCCTTGCCCGAAGTAGTTCAGGACGAGCGCCGGCAACGTCACGACGAACCACCCGACGCGCATCGGCCGCGCCCCGAAATGACCCATGTCGGCGTAGAGCGCTTCGCCGCCGGTGACGGCGAGGAACACCGAACCGAGCACCAGAAAGCCGCGGTGTCCGGTGTGCAGGAGAAACGAAAGCCCGTAGAGGGGGTTGAGCGCCGCGAGCACCGCCGGGTGCATCAAGATTTGCCGAAGGCCGATCGCGCCGAGCGTGGTGAACCAAACCACCATGATCGGTCCGAACACCGCGCCGACCCCACCCGTCCCGCGCTTCTGCACCCTAAACAAAACGATGAGGATCGCGATGGAGAGCGGCACCACGAACGGATCGAATCGCGGCGTCGCGACGCCGAGGCCCTCGACGGCGCTGAGCACCGAGATCGCGGGCGTGATCACGCCGTCGCCGAAGAGCAGCGCGGCCCCGAAGAGACCGAGCATCACCGCGATCCGGCGAGCGCGCGGCGGCAAGACGTTGCCCTGGGTGACCAGCGCCATCAACGCGAGGATGCCGCCTTCGCCCTGATTGTCCGCGCGGAGGATGTAGCCAACGTACTTGACCGAGATGATCAGCGTGAGCGCCCAGAAAATCAGCGAGAGGACGCCGAGCACGCTCGCGTGACTGACGCCGATCCCGTGCTCGCCGTGCAAACACTCGCGGACGGCGTAGAGCGGGCTCGTTCCGATGTCACCGAACACCACGCCGAGGGCGCCGAGGGCGAGCACGGCGAGCTTTCGACCGTGCGGCGCCTCCGTATGGCCATCAGACGCAGCGTGTTCGGCAGCGAGCTCGGACATGTCTTCCTTTAGCCGTATTGGGCCCGAGAGCGCACGAATTCTCGCCGCTTTGGCCCCCCGATTGAACGCGACCAGGGGCGCGGTCAGACGCCCGACTCACCCGACCGTCGCTAGGCGGCAGCGCGGGGTTCCGAACGAGCCCGGAACGCTTCGATGACCGCCGGGATCAGGGAAATGACGATGATCGCGATGACGACGAGGTGGAACCGGCTCTTAACCGCAGGAATGTTTCCGAAACAATACCCCGCGGTAACGAAACTCCCCACCCACGCGACGCCACCGCCGATGTTGTACGCCAAGAAGCGCGCATAAGACATTTGCCCGACGCCCGCGACGAAGGGCGCGAACGTGCGAAGGATCGGTGCGAAGCGCGCGAGCACGATCGCCTTGCCGCCGTGTCGTTCGTAGAACTCCTTCGTGCGCTCGAGGTGCTTCTGCTTGATGAACCGAAACTCACCGGCGAACGCGCGGGCACCGATCGTCTTTCCGATACGGTAATTGACGGTGTCGCCGAGGATCGCCGCGAGCATGAGCACCGCGGTCACGACGAGGATTTGAATCGACGCGCTCGGCATCGCCGCGAGCGCACCCACGGCGAAGAGGAGCGAGTCGCCGGGAAGAAACGGCGTCACGACGAGCCCCGTCTCGCAGAAGACGACGAGGAAGAGCACCGCGTAGAGAGAGGGCCCGAGCGCCGAGGACCACGCTGCGAGGTGGGTATCGAGGTGGAGAACGACGTCGAGGATAGTGTGAAGCATGCTGCGTTCGAGCGGGCTAGCAGGCGTGCAAACCGGCGACAAGGCCGTACTTTTCCGGCTCGCACCCTGATCTCACACGTCATCCACCGCTCGTTTGCGAAAAAAAGCGAGCGTTTCCGCATGCCGCGCGGACTCGAGCGGGCCCCCGACCCAGCCGATTTGTGTTCTCCTCGGAGACTCGGAGCGGCCCTCATCACCATGGCGGAAACGGAGCGCGATCGCGTCTTGGAACGGCTCACTACCGACGCCGCCGGTGCCCGCCGTGAGCTCGTCACGCTCTCCGTCGATTACGTCCTCGGCCGGCCCCTGCGCGAGCTCGTGGACCTCGACGCGCTCCACGCGATCGTCGTCGAAGCGCTGACGGTCGACAACGTCGGTCGCTTCGTGGAGCGACATCTCGCGCCCGGGTTTCGTCGCTACGCCTACTACGTCGCGAGGTCCGACGAGACCGTCGGCGCGTTCGTGCCCGAGCCGGCTCGGAAGAAAATCGTCGCGCTCGCTCGCGCCGCCGGCATTCCGCGGGCGCGCTGGAGCGACGGACTCGTCGATCAAACGTTGCTCAGGAAGTTGCTCGCGCCGGTGTGGGCCGGCGTCCTCGTCAATTTTGCGAAGCGGTTACCGGTGCCGGGAATGGGCGGCGCGGATTCCGCGAGCGCGTCCGCGGTCGGACGCGGCGTGAACGCCATCGCCGGTCGCATCGGGCGCAGCGTGCAGGAGCGCGCCGAGAAACTCGTCGACGCGGGGCGCGCCGTCATGGGCGGACTCGGCGCCGAAGTAGAAAAGCGACTGAACGCCGCCGCCGCGGAGTTCAGCGACGGCGCGGCGACCTTGTTTCGCGACGCACTCCGCGTGCGGCTCGAGAGCGACGAAGGCAAGCGCATCGTCGGCGAGCTCGTGAGCCACGGCGTCGCGCACGTCATGGCGACCGAGCTCCGCGCCCTGCACGAAGACGTCGCGGCGCTCCCGATCGACGACGTCTTGTCGGTCGTTCCGGCGGTCGTGCACCGTGGCGCGCCGCGGGAGTTCGTGAGGGGGCTCGTGGAGCGCGAGATCCGCGCGTTCCTCGACGTGGAGGGCGCTCGAACCTTGCGCGAGCTCCTCGACGAGACGGGGTCTCTCGATCGCACGCGCACCGTCGCCCTCGAACGCGTCGAGTCCGTCGCGCAGGGCATTTTCTCGTCGCCCGCGTTCGGCGATTGGCTCGCGCGCTTGCTCGCATGACGTCCCTCACGGGATTCGTCGGTCGTCTCGACGCGCGGCGAGTCGTCTGGCTCGTGCTCATCGCCGCGCTCGTCGCGTTCTTGCCGAGCATCGCCGATGGCTTCGTGTTCGACGACGCGCAGCTCATCGTTCGAAATCCGTTCGCGCATCATTTTCACTTCGTGGGTCGCTGCTTCACGACCGATCTCTGGGACATCCCGGAGCGTCCGATCGCCGCCGGCTCGAGCAAGTTCTATCGCCCGCTGGTCTGCGCGAGTTACATCGCGAACTTCCAGCTCGGCGGCGGTGCGGCGTGGACATTTCATCTCGTGAACGTGCTCCTTCACGCGGCGGCTTCGGCGCTCGCGGCGCGGATCGCACTCCGCTGGACGGGGTCCCCGATCGCCGCGCTCGTCGCGGCCCTCGTGTTCGCCGTCCATCCGAGCCGGACCGAGAACGTCGAGTGGATTTCCGGGCGCACCGATGTGCTCATGGTGCTGTTTCTCTTCGCCGCGCACGAGCTCGCCGTCTCGTCGGCGCGGCGCGGTTCCGTCGCGCGAGCGGCGCTCTCGGCGACGGCGTTCGTCGCCGCACTCCTCTCGAAAGAATTCGCCGTCGCATGGCCGCTCCTGCTCGGCGTCGAGTGCGTCCTCGCGCGGGAACGACGCGGCAACTCGCCTGGCGAATCCAGACGGCTCTGGCTCGCGCTCGGAGGGTCGCTCGCGGCGTCCGCCGTTTACCTCGGACTCCGCTCGGCATTTTTCCCCATTCGTCCTCCCGAGGTCGATCAAATGGCGCTGCCGCTCGGCCTTCACGTCGCGTACGTATTTCTGTCGCTCGGGTACTACGCGGAGCGCATCGCGCTGCCGTGGCCGCAGACGTTCCACTTTCGTCCGGTTGCGATCATCGGCGGCGCGCCCGTCTTGTTCACGCCGTCGATCGTCGTGGGCGTCGTGGTCGCCGTCGCCGTCGCCGTCTGGAGCGCGCGCGCGAAAAAACGCGACCCGACGCTCGCCGCCCTCCTGGCGACGACGGTCGTCTTGTTTTTGCCGATCATCAACGTCTCGTACACCGGCTTCCCTGGAACGACGGCGGACCGATTCCTCTACTTGCCGCTCTTTCCGCTCGCGGTGGCGGTGTGCCGGCAAACGCGCGACGCGCTCACGCGCTACGCCGAACGGTCGCGCCTCGCGCCGCTGGTCGTCGGCGCGGGGACCTTGCTTCCCACGGCCGTCGATTGGGTCCGAAGCCTCGATTACGCCTCGAACGAGACCGTGTGGCGCCACGAGCTCGAAGTGAATCCCCATAATCCGCAGGCCTTGGGAGGACTCGCCGAGGTGCTCGCGACCGGCAACGATCCGAGGCCCGCCGTGGAGCTCCTTCGGCGTGCCTCGTCGCCGGACGCCGCTCAATTCGGGCTTCTCGCAAGCCCGACCCGCGTATACATCGCGCTCCTCGAGCTGGAAGCGCGGCGCGTTCCGGACGGCGACGAAGCGACGCTCGGTGCACTCCTCGGGGCCGTCGCTTCGATCTCCGAAGGGCGCATGCCGAGCGCCGTGCTGCATCTTCCGGATCTCGAGCTCGCGCCTCCCGCGAGCGATCCGAACTTCGTCGTCCTCGCCGAGAACGCCAACGCCCACCTCTTGGTACTGGGCGCCGTCCTCGCATCGCGGCTCGGCAACGACGGGCTCGCGCGGGCGATGACGAAACGACTCGGCGACGAGGCGCCGGTCGACGGAGCCGCGCGGTACAATCTCGCGCTCGCGCTCGCACGAGGAGCCGACTACGACGGGGCGCGACGCGAGCTCGCTCTCGGGGTCTCGCTCGATGCGGACGCCGAGTTCATGGGGGCGGCCGACGAGCTCGGAAGTCGCCTCGCGCGCCTCCGGGCGTTCGCGGCCGGCCCTGGCTCGGCCCCCACTACCGCGGGCGTTCTCGTTCGCGCCAAAGTCTTCTTCGATCTCGGCGCGTATCTGCGCGCGGCACGAATGCTCCGCCCGCTCTATCTCGCCGATCCGACGAACTCCGACGTCTATCGGGCGTACGCCGAAGCCCTGACCTGGGCGCGCCTCGACGACGACGCTGCCGCCGTGATCGTGCGCTCCTTCGGGCCGGCAGCGGCTCCAGCAGAAATCGATGCGCGGCAGAGAGCGCTCTCGCTGCACACCGCGAGCCTTCCAAAGGCGCCCGCCAATCCGCGCTACTGGACGATCGCGCCGTGAGGCGAGCCTCGCTCGAAATCGGCGCGGTTACGACGCGCGCTTCGTAGCTCGTGAGCCGATGAGCAGAGCCGGGAGCGCGAGCACCGCGGCAAGAATGGTGGTCACTTCCCCCATCGCGGCCGCGAGCCCGAAGCTCCTCACCGCCTGGTTGATCGAGAGCATGAGCGCGAAGTAGCCGAGCATCGTCGTGAGCGAACAGAGGATCACCGCGCCGCCGGTCTCGATCACGACGTGAGGGATCGGCTCATCAGGACGCGTTTCTCGCCGCGTCATCATGTTCAGGGCGTAGTCCGCACCCACGCCGATGCTGATCGGCAGCGCGACGAAGTTCAAGAAATTGAGCTTCACGTGATCGAGCGCCAAAAAGAGGACGAGCCACGACAACTCACCAACGGCGATGAGCATGACCGAAAAAATGACCGGGTCGCCGGAGCCCCGAATGACGTCGCCGTTCGGCAAGCGCACTTCACGCGTAGAGGCCTTCGTGATCGCGAAAAAATTGCTGGAGCCGTCGCGGACCGTCGTCGACGCCGACGACGAGGTTCGGCCCGAGTGCCAGGATTTTCGGAACGACGTGGTCGGCGAAGGTCTCGAGTGCTTCCGTCTTCTCGCCCTCGGCGACCAAGGTGAGCGTCGCATTGCCGGGCAAGCGCTCGCTCACGCGCCGCATCTCGACGACGCTCGGTTTGCTGTCGGGCAAGAGCTCGGTGAAGCTCGTTCGCAACGTGAGCTTCGACGCCGCGCGACCGGCCGGCAACAAAGTCGAAAAGACCAGAAGGATGATCCACCACGGTCGTCGGAGCTGCAGCTCTCCGAGTCGGACGAGCAGGGATTCGATCACGGTCAGGCGTTTGGCGGCGCGCTACGACGTGCGGGTTCGATGGCGTTGAGGATCGCGACCTGGATTTCGAGGCGACGGGCGCTGACGATCGCGCTGCCGTCGAACTCGAGCACTCGAAATCGATCGAGCACCTTGTCTTCCACCGTGCGAACTTCGGACTCGACGATCTGCACGCGCTGCCCGAAGAGCGCGCTCGCGAGCGAGTACAAAAGGCCCGAGCGATCGGTCGTCTCGACCTCGAGCGTCGCGAGCCCGCCGGCTTCGTCGCCGACGAAGCGCACCGTCGCGTTCATCGGTTTCGGCGGCGTGGCCGCGGTCTGCTCGGCGATGCGTTTCTCGACTTCCGAACGCGGATCGGTGCCGCCGAGGTAACGGAGCAGCGTCGCTTCGACGCGTTCGACGTCGGCTTGAACGAGCCGCGTTCCCGGCGCCACGTCGAGTTTTCTCACCCAAAACAGGTCGACGGCTTCACGATGGCCGCCCGTCTTCCGCGTGAACACTTCGGCGGCGTTCACGTCCATACGGCACACGACGAGCGACGCGCTGATGAGCGCGAGGAGCCCCGGACGATCTTCGGCGACGACGCAGAGCCCGTTCCCGGCGCGAGCAAAGAGCCCGACCTTCGCCGGCGCGTCCGCGCGCGCCGCCGCGACGGTCGCGTGCGCGACGACCACGTCCGGGTCGTACTTTTCCGCGTACGCCTTCGGAAGCGATTCGGCGAACGCCGTCGTGTACTCGAAGGAAACCTTGCGCGACATGGGAGTTCGGTGCGGAACGACGGACTAGTGAGGGGACTCGAATCTGAGTTTCGTGCAAGTCACCCGAAGGCATCAAGGCAATGACGACGGTCGACTCGGCGGCGCCGTCGCGGTGGGTGTGGCCGTGGGCGCGGCGGTCGGCGCGGGGGCCGGCGGCGCGGTCCCCGGAAAATTGATTCCGGGGATCTGCGGAATGAATGGTGGCAGGGACGACGGAATCAATCCCGATGGGATCGCCGGGATGAACGAGCTGGGAATTGGGGGGAACGGAAAGGGGAAATTCGGCGCCGCGGTGGGGGCCTTCGGCGGGCCCTCCGGCGACGGCGGTCGGCGCCCCGGAACCGGGGGCTCCGGCGACACGCGCGGCGGGGGAGGCACCACGCGACGCGTGTTCGGCTCCAATACGGGCGCGATGTTCGTCACGCCCGAGTCGGCCCCTGCGTGCTGAGACGGCGAATTCGGCATCGGTCCGGGCATCGGCGGGAGCACGTCGTCTTCGAACACGGAGGGATTCATGTACGCCCAGGCGCCCGCGCCGGCGAGGACCGCGCCCACGCCGAGAAGCGTGATCACGAGCCCCGTGCGACGGCGCGGCGGCCGCAGATTCGGCGCCGGCGAAAGATACGACTGCGGCTGAGCGGCGGAGTGGACGGGGATCGAAACCGTCGCGATGGGGGCGGCGCGCGACGGCAGATTCGGCGCCGCCGCCATCATTTCCGTCTTCGCTTTTCCGCTCGGAAGCGCCGCGCTCGCACGCGCGACGTCGGCGTCGCTGCCGCGGCTCGTGAACGGCGGCGCGGCGTGATCCGCGGGCGGCAGGGTGTTCACGACGCCGTTCGGCGTGGCGCCGCTCACCGCCGACGCGATCGACGAGGCGCTCGACCGAGCGAACCGCGACAGCTCGGTTCGGACGATCGACGCGTTGGCGGGGCGCGCGTCGGGGTTCGGCGCGACGAGACGATCGACGAGTGCGCCCAGGGCCGGCGGGATGCGCGCGTTGCGCGACGCGAGCGTGTGCACGTCACCGCGCACGAGGTGCTCGAGGATTTCGCGCGGGTCGTCGGAATCGACGGGGCGCGCGCCGCTCAGCATTTCGTACAGGATGACGCCGAACGAATAGAGATCGGCGCGGTGATCGACCTGGTCGGCGCTGATGGCCTGTTCGGGCGCCATGTATGCCGGCGTCCCCATCATCGACCCCGGACGGGTCGTCACTTCCTGGAACTCGTTCGACACCTTGAGCTTCGCGATCCCGAAGTCGAGGAGCTTCACGTGGGGGCCCGCGAGACCCGGCGTCAGCCAGACGTTGTCCGGTTTGAGATCGCGATGGACGATGTTGCGCGCGTGCGCCGCTTCGAGCGCGGACAGGATCTGCACGCCGATGTCGACCGCGTCGAAAACCGGTAAGGGTTTTTCGTATTGGAGACGCTCTTCGAGCGTTTGCCCTTCGAGGAGCTCCATCACCAGGTACGCCGCGCCGTCGGCCGTTTGGTCCACGTCGACGACTTGCACGACGTGCGGACTCCGGATCGACGCCGAGACGCGGGCTTCCTGGAGAAACCGCGCCACGAGCTGGCTTCGCTCGGCGAGCTCCGGTTGCAAGAACTTCAGCGCGACGAGGTTCCCGAGGTGTTCGTGGCGGGCCTCGTACACGACGCCCATTCCGCCTTCGCCGATCAGCCGAAGGACGCGGTACTTCCCGCCGACGAGATCGCCGGGACGCGGCAAGAAGGCGGTCATGACGCTCGGCCGCCGAAGAAGGGCGCCGTCATGATTCGGCGCCGTCGCGAACGCGCTCCGCGAGGGGGACGTACCGGTCGTACTCGCGAAGGAACGTCAAGGTGTTGGGGTCGGCTCGGTCGATGAACAGCTTGCCGTGCAGGTGATCCGTCTCGTGCTGGATGACCGACGCAAGCGGGCCCTCGAGCACCATCTCGAACGGACGACCTTCGCGGTCGAGCGCGGTGACCAGCGCCTTGCGAGGACGCCGCACGCGCCCGCGGATGCCGGGCACCGAGAGGCAGCCTTCGTACATCTCGACGCTGTCGGCGTCGGCCGGCGACTCGTGGTTCGGCACGAGAAACGTCACGACGGGATTGACGAGCACCGTGAGCGGCAGACCGCCGAGGCCCGGATAGCGACGATTCGCGCCGAGCTCCATCACGCAAAGACGGAGCGGCTGAAAAACCTGAGGAGCCGCGATTCCGGCGCCGTCTGCGTCGTGCATCGTCTCGATCATGTCGTCGATGAGCGTCTGGATGGGGACGCTGCCGATTTCGTCGAGATGAAGTTCGCGGGTCGGCGCGCGCAAGACCGGCTCTCCCATGACGGCGATTTTCCGAATCGTCATGATGCGCTCCGGGGGGCCCAGGGAATGTCGGCCACGGACGCGCATTGATTGGCCCACCGCGCGGCGACGAACAGAAAATCCGAGAGGCGGTTCAGATAGACGATCAGGTCGCTCCGCAGGGTCGCGCTCCGGGATGCCCCGAGTACGCGCCGCTCGGCGCGCCGGCACACGGTGCGAGCCTGATGCAGCGCCGCGGCGGAAGGCGCGCCGCCGGGCAAGATGAACGTCTTGAGCGGCGGAAGCCCGGCTTCCATCCGATCGATCGCGAGCTCCAGCTCGTCGGAATCGGCTTTCTCGACGAGGCGCATCGGAAGCTTCTTTTCGTTGCCGGCGGCGGTCGCCAGCTCGGCGCCGATCACGAACAGGTTTTCCTGAATCCGGACGAGCTCGCGATCGAGCGCGGCGTCCGTGCCGATCGCGCGGGCGCACCCCACGATGGCGTTCAGTTCGTCGACGGTGCCATAAGCCTCGACGCGCGCGTCGTCCTTGGCGACGCGGCCGCCCCCGAACAGCCCGGTCGTGCCGTCATCGCCCGTCTTGGTATAGATCTTCATCGCTCGGGTCCGTGCGGCGATTCCCGGACGCGACCCCCTCGGGGCAGCGGCTCAGCTGGGAATCGACCACGGCGCTGACACTAGTACCGCGAGCGCGGTTCGTCAGCCGGTGGCGTGCACGGCGCAGCGTCCGTGCCGCTCAAGCCGGAAAACCGAGGACCGTAGCGAAGGCGGAGTAGCCTTCTTGCCACGCTTGGAGGTCGCGCTTCGAGGCGTCGAGCAACGCCACGCCGAACCCAGGCGGCACCGTCGCGGCGCCCGAGGGACCGAATTTCCGGCGCCATACGATGCGCCCTTCGAGTCGAATGCGGCGCTCACAGCGCGGAGGCCGGAGCTCGATCCACACGACGTCGTCTTCCGGCGGCGCGAGGGTGCGGACGTAGAGACCGCCGAGACTCACGTTGTACGAAAACCCGTGGTCGTCGTGGTCGCGACCGGCACCGCGGAACGCGACCGTGGTGCCATAGAGCAAGCGACGGCTCGAGCGCTTGTCCTGCGCGCCGCCGCGTTCGAGCTCGTTCACCAGAAAGACGACGTTCTCTGCAGGCGCGAAGCCATCGGTGACGGTCGCGTTGCCGAGCGCCTCGATCTGCGCGCGCGACGCGCTGAGATCCTTCGGCGGACACGTGACGATCCACGTCGCTGCGGATCCGTCGGCTCTCGCCGCTTCGAGGAGCGTCACCGGAGAGCCGCCGACGTCCGAGCTCGCGACGACGAGCTTTGGCCCGTGCTGCTTCACCCTCGCCCGCGCCTCTTCGGGGTCGACGGCAAAGTCGATCGAATATCCGGCGTTCCGAAGCACGCGCCCGAGCACCGTGCGTCGCGCGCGATCTCCATCGACGATGAGCGCCGCGCCGCGCCCGTGACCGGGCGGCGCGGGAGGGGTCGCCGGAAGGGCGCGCAGTCGCGCCACGAGTGGGTGCGTCTCCCCGAGCTCGAGCGCATCGTCGCCTCCCCAGCTGAAGACGTCGGCGAACGACAGATCGTCGAGGTCTTGCCGAATCGAGAGGATCGGGATCTGCGCGTGCTGCAGGCGGGCGCGCGCGTCGAGGCACAAATCTCTAGCGGAGTCGCTGTCATCCACGGTGACCGCGTCGGCGCCGTGCGTGTCGAGCAACTTGATGCTCTCGCGGCCGGCGTCGGCGAACTCCGCGTCGAACGCCGCTAGCCGTCCGGCTTCGGCCAGAGCGAGCCGGTCTTCACGGCGAAACTTCCCGAGACACAAGAGCTTACGAACCGTGGTCGCCATGGAGTACCTCCATCGAAGTACGGTCGGCCGCCCAGGGACTGAAGCTCTAGTTTTTCGTGGTTCGGTCCAGCGAGCCCGTGGTCAAAAGACGCACACCGGCAATCACCGGCTCTTTTCAAGCCGAGAGAATCTGCTGGATCTCGCCCTCGATCGAATCGGGCTTCACCTTCTTGGCGAGCGCGAGTTCCTGCACGAGGAGGCTCCGAGCCTGATCGAGCAAGCGCCGCTCACCGAAGGACAGATCTTTGTCGAACTTCAGTCGGTACATGTCGCGAAGCACCTTCGCGATTTCCGACGGCAGCCCGCTCTTCAACATTTCCGTGTAGGCCCGAAAGCGCCGGTTCCACGGTTGGACATCCACCGCGACCTCAGGTGTCTTGAGGATGTCGAAGATCTTCTGAGCTTCTTTTTTCTTCATGATCGGACGGAGACCTACACGGTCTGCAGCGTCGGTGGGCACCATGACCTTCAGTCCGGTATCCACGATCTTGAGGACGTAAAAGGCGCTCACCCTTCCGCCGAGATCACGCTCTTCGATCTCCACGACTTCGCCCACGCCGTGCTTGGGATGCACGGCCATTTCGCCTGCTTTGAAGCTCTGTATGGGCTTCGTCGGTGTCGCCATCGGTTCTCCTGGGGCTTTCCCTTTCCGACTGGCGGCAACAACCGTTTCGTTATGCCGTTCGGACATTATCTCACGGTCTTTCAACGCTTCGCTGCCCTGTTCGATTCCCCTGCCACGTGCCGCAGTGCAGCACGGTCCCTCATAGCACCGGAGCATGCCGAGTAGCAAATGCCCTGAGCCGTTCCGGAGCTTCTATTTTCGAGTTTGCGTCCGTTCTTTCGGGCTGATGTAGGCACCGCGCGCACTCTCGAGTGCGCTGACGCGTGCGACATCGTGGTCGACGATCGAACGCGCGCGACGCGCACGAACGAAACGCGTCGCGACCGGGACGAAGACGTGACGCGAGCAAGCGCTAAGGGTGAGGCGCGTCGCGCTTCTCGGGAAAGCGCAAGATCTCCCAGACGTCGGCGACGACGGCGGCACGCAAGCCGTCGGTGAGCGGAGCAATCGCGAGGCGCACATCGAAGGTCAACGCGTCGGGAGCGAAGGTGACTCGCGGCTCACCGGCCGGCTGATCGAGACCGAGAAGACGCCCCATCGAGCTTTCGGACAAGTCCGTCCATGCAGACGACAATTCCGCAGCATCGGTGGCTTGCCAGCGCCCCGCGAAGACCGCGCGCACCCGCAGTTCAGCGCCCGCAGGCCACGCGCCGACGCCGAAAGCGAGCGCGGCGCCCAGGAGCCCGCGTGCCCCGCGCGCCCACTCGCCCGAAAAGGGTCCCGGTGCGAAGAACCGGAGCGGCGCCGCGTCCAAGTCGTGGGGCAATGTCGAGAGCGCCGAGCCGCGAAGCGCAGGCGGTGAGCGCGTCAATCGTCCGAGCGCGAACAGTTCCGCGGCGCGCGCAGGCGTCGGGTCGCCCACTGCGACGGCGATCCATTTCGCATCGACGCGGACCAGTGTTTCGGGCGAAAGCCCCATCGCTCCGGAGACGCGCTTCACGCGCGGGTGCGGCGATACCGTCGTCGCGCCAGCCAGCAAGCGGTCTCGAAAACGCGCTTCGACGAGCGCACTTTCGCTCGGCGTTTCGGCCATGTAGAGCGTGCCGAGGTCGTAGCCCGCCGCGAGCGCGTTCGCCGTCTCGCGCAGATCGACCCCGGTTGCCAGCGCGAAGGCATCGAGGCGCGCCGTCGGGAACAGCAGATCACGCGACGCCGAGAGCCCGGGCGTGTGCGCGAGCTCCGAGAGCCGAGCGACGGCCATCCAACGCAAGCCAGCGGCCGCTACGAAATCCGTCAGGGGGCCATCGTGCAGCGGAGAAACCGGCGTAGCCGGCGCGACGGCACGACGAGGAGCGCACGCGATCGCGAAAAGACACGCGATCACGGAGAGTACGGAAGAGAACCACCGCGTCTGCAACGACGCGTTCGATAGCGCACTATTCGTCTGCGGTATCGTCGTCGTCGTCGTCGTCGTCATCCCCGTCGACCATCGGGATGTGACGGCTGTTGTTGACGAGTTCTTTGAGCTCTTTGCCGACCTTGAAGAACGGCAAGCGCTTCGCAGGCACCGGCACGGGCTGCCCCGTTCGCGGATTTCTTCCATCGTATGGCTTGTAAGGCCGCACGGTGAAGCTCCCAAACCCGCGGATTTCGATGCCCTCACCGCGCTGGAGCGCTTCCGTCATCGTGTCGAAGACGCAGTTGACGACCAGCTCGGCGCGAGCCTTCGTGAGTTCCGCGCGAGCCGCGATCGCGTCAATCATCTCGCTCTTCGTCATCCGGACCTCCGCACTCTTTATTCTTCCGCCGTAAACCCCTGAACGTCAACGCCTTTTCGGTGAGAGGGAGGCGCCTCTGCGCGGATGCCTCACTTTTCCGGAGCGATGTCGATGAAATCCAATCGAGCTTCTCGATCGATGGAAAGTTTAACCATTTCATATGGATGAAGATCAACTCGCGGACCCTCGAAGGTGCCGCACTCCCCGGCTCGCAAAGGCAACTCGATCTCCCAGGTGTGGCCACCGGTTGCCAACTGGACCTCGAGGGTCCCGGAAGCGGTACCCACCCAGCCGGTGCGAACGGCGAATCGGCCCGAGGTTCCCGCCGCCAACTCGAAGGTCGTCGTGAGCCGACCAGAAACGGGATGCAGCGCGACCGCGCGAGAATTCGACGCGCAAGCCGGATAGTCGATGGAGGTCCAGCCACCGCTCACGCGAACCGGTGGCCATTCTGCTTCTGCTTCGTATCGCGACCACGCGGGCGCCCGCGTGAACGCGAGTGCGTGCACCGACGGCGTCGCTCGAGTCGCGGATGGGTCGTAGACGTACTCGAACGCCGCTGGCTCACCGAGTGACTCCCAGAGCACACGGTCGTGTGCGTCGTGTCGCCGTCGCGCGACGACGATCGCGTCGCGTGCGCTCGGCGCGCCAGGATCGTAGCCGAGGTTGAACCCGTGATCGGTTTCGACGAACACCAAGCCACGACGAACGCCCGCTCCGTGAGCGACCTCGGGTTCGAACATCGGACGGCCCCCTTCGCGATCGGCGAGTCGACGATGGTCGTAGCTCGTGTGCAACGCGAAACCGAGGAGCGCGAGCGCGGGCGCGAGTGACGGAACGCCGCCCTCGAACGAGCGGAGCACCCACGCGAGGAGCACGTGCTCCAAGGGGAGCACGTCGGCGAAGAATCGCGCGCCGCCGCCCGGATAGTTGCCGTCGAAATAAAACGGCGCATAGAGGGCGATGACGCCGACGACGCCGAGCCCCGCGACGCATGCCGTGCGATGGCTCGCCGCGCGCCACAGGGCGAGCACGAGGACGGGCGCGAAGAGCTCGGTGTTCGCCGCATCCGCGAGGTGCATCTTGAGCCGCCGGAGCGTCGTGCCCGCCATGGCGAGTGCGCCGAAGCCGTGCGGCAAATTCGCGCGTACGAAATCGCCATGCTCGACGAGGCAACCGATGCCGGCGCCGAAGCCGTAACGGAAGCATCCCGGTGGCCCGTCCGCCGTCGCGTAGTACGCGAGATCGGCGGAGGAGAACCACACGCCCGTCGCCAGGCGTTGCTCGACCACGAATAGCCCCGCGGGCACGAGCGCCGCGCCGGCCATCGCCGCGAAGCGAGCGGCCGTCGGCCGTCGCGCCGTGACGAAAAGCACGACGCCGACCGCAGCGGTCACCGGCCGAGTCGCCGCGAGCGCGCCGAGCAGGATGCCGGCGAGCGCCGCGCGCGACGTGCGTTCGTCGAGCGAACACCAGAGCGCCAGGGTGAGCAAGAGCGCGGCGAAGGCGTGCGACATGGTGTCGGCCGTGTGATACCGAAGCACCGCGCAGAGGGTGGAAAACACCGCCGCGAGCAGCGCGGTAGAGCGATCGTCGAAGAGACGGAGCGCGAGCACGAACGTCGCGACGACGAGCGCCGCCGCGAGGAGCGGTCCGACGGCGAGCGGCGCACCCATGAGAAATCCGAGGGCGAGGAGCGCCGGATAACCGGGCGGAAAAATGACGGCGAGCGCTCGTGCGTCGGGCGCGGCGAGCAAGAATCGACCGCGAAAAGAGCCGCTCGGTCCGGAGAGAGGAAACACCGCGTGCCCGGCCGCGAGGGCGCGCGCTTGGAGATAGTAACTCGTCGCGTCGATGATCCTCGGGCCGCCACGAAGGTAGTAACGGACGTAGCCCGCCGAGAGCAGCGCCGCGAGCACCGCGAGCACCGCGACCAGTCGTGTGGTCGAAACCAGACCGACCGCGTCCCGGATCCGGCGGCTCCTGGCGCAAGCAGCGAAGGCAAGAGCAGCGGCGAGTGCGACCCACGCGACCGGGTCGGGCGGAGCGCCGAAGTCGCCGAACGACGTGGTCACCGCCGCTCGACGCCCCAGAGATGATAGAGCACGAGCTCGCTGCCGCTCACCGCGAGCGCGGCGCGCATCGTCCCCTTCAAGCGCTCGGCGGGGACGTCGAACGACACTTCTTGCCAGGCATCGGAGGGACGCACCGCGATCTTGCCCGCGGCCACGTCGTCGATCGAGAGCGCCAACGTTGCGGGTTCCGGTGGCGCGAGGCGCACGATGAGGCGCGCGCTCCGTGCTTGGTCGAACCCCGCCAGCGTGGACGCGACGGACGCGGGCGGCGGCACGACGCGTCCCGCGTCCCAAAGATCTTCGCGAGGGCGCGCCGGGTTTCCGAGCAGCTTCATGTCGGCGAAACCGAGCGCGCCGTCGATGCGATACCGGTGCTCCTTTTCGCTGATCACGTCGGCGAAATCGACTTCATCGACGAGCCGCTCGCCGTCTGCGATGGGGAATGCCGGCGCGCCGCTCCTGCCCATGGCGCTGAAATCCGAGGCGTAGATCATCGCCGTCAGGCCGCCGCAGATCACGTTGCCGCGCACGGACACCCCGTCGAGCGCCCGTCCGAACCACGACGGCAGCTCGCCCCACCAGCTCGGATAAATGGCCATGACGTCGGGGCGCGCGCTCGGCGGCATGCGCTCCACGAGCTCGAGGGCCGCTGCGACGCCCCAACGGCTCGCGCGCGCGAACGGCAAGCCTCGGTAACCCCCGAGGCCGATGATGTCGAGAGCGGGAAGATCCGATTCATAGGGAATCGCGCCGGCGTCCCCGACGAGGACGCGCCGTGCCTGCGGGAGCTCGTGACGGATCTTGCGCCCCACCTTCACGTGCTGATCGCGAATGTTGCGAGACGCGCGCCCGAAGAACCACAGTTGATCGCGCATCCGCGGCACTTGCTCGAACGCGAGGAGTGACACGAGCGCGAGGACCGCGACGCGAGCGCCGTACCGCGCGGCGCGAACGGATCTCGCGGAACGAAAGTCGTGCTCGAACACGGCGGCGACGCCGAGCGCGGCGGCGAGGAGCATCCACGCGAGCGCGGGCATCGTGTAGCGTTCGTTTTGCCAGCGCACTTGCCCGTTGAGCGCGACGATGAGCACCCAGAGCACCGCTTGCGCCCACAAGACGACGGCGACGCGTCGCGTCTTTGCGAACGCGAGCGAAAGCACGGGAAGCACCCAGAACAGCGACCCGAAGAGGAGCCCGTTCGCGACGTGGTAACCGGTGACGCGGCCGACCTGGTAACGGACGTGAAAGACCCAGGCGTCGAACACGTCGCGCGCCGACAAGCGTGGGTCGTACGCTTCGAGCTTCACGAGAGCGCCCGCAGCCGACCAATCGCCGGTGAGCACGCGGTTCGCGACCGCGCTGGCGACGAGGACGAGCATCGCCGGCACGACGGAAATGCCGAGAATTTGCGCTGCGGCGCGCAGACCACATTTCGGACGAAGTGCGTGCGCACCCGATACGCCGAAGACGAAGGCGACGACGATCGCTTCGGGTCGCGTCGCGACGAGGAGCACGTTCGCGAACCCGAGGAGCCCGGCAGCGACGCCGAACGACGATCGCGTCGCGCCGCGTGAACCCAGGGCGACGAGATCGTCCCAGAAGACGAGGGCGAGCGCCCACACTGCAAGAAAAAAGGCGACTTCCATGCCGCTGAAGAGCGACCAATCGAGCGCGCCCATGGACAAGAGCGCCGGCGGCGCGAGGTATTTCGCCCAGCGCGGCATCCCATGAAAGAGACGCCGGCAACCGATCAACGTCGCAAAGACCGACGTCGCCGCGACGATCGCGGCGAACTGCATGATGAGAAGGCCACGAAACCCGAGCGCGAACCCCGGCGCCAGCGCGAAGGGGTAGAGCAAGCTGGTTCCCCCGCTCGAATATCCGTTGCCCGTGGACCACTCGAACGGTCTCCCGCGAGCGATGGAACGGGCAAAGTCGAAGTGGATGAAGACGTCGTCGAGCGGCGCCGACCAGTCTCTCGCGCCGAGATACGGATCCCCGCGAACCGACGAATAGAAAATTTGCAGTTTCAGCGACGCGTAGAAAGCCCGCGCCACGAGCAAAACGGCAGTACCCGCAAGGACGTAGTAGAGGCTGGGCTCGACCCGTCGAAGCACTTCTCCGGACGGGCGACGTTGCCAAAATGATGCGCGCTGCACGATGGTGAAAGAAGGGGTTTCCAACAAGCTCGACGCGGCTGCAAGGCCGTAAAACACGGTCGAAACACGTGGACACAATCGCAATCGGCCTTGCGGGGGGGAAGCCGAGAGGTTCTACTGAGTGAGCTCGCTCTTCGTCTGGATTCGGCCCCCCGGAAAATGACAACACGCTGGTTCGTCGAAGTGTCCCCGGTGGATGCGGACACCTTGAAGGAACGATACTGCGTCGAAGCCGTGCAGTGGCAGCAGGCCCTCCAGCAGGCGCGGAAGCTGCGCGGCGATCGGGGACCCTTCTCTCGGTTCAACATCGAGCTCCTCGATCTCGGTTATCGAGCGACGGACCCCGCCGCGAAGCTTCGCTACATGGTGTCGAAGGCGCCCGAAGATGCGCCGCTCAGTGGCGGGTTCGTGTCGAACGGCGCGCGGCAATCGTCGAGGCCGCCCACGGGGCGTTCGAAGATCCCGCTCCCCAAGACGCAATCGCGGCCTCCCGAAGGCGGCGCGCCGCGCGCGTCGCGCCCGCCGATCGATCCTGCCGCCTCGCCGCGCGCGTCGCGTCCGGCGATCGATCCCGCAGCTCCGATGAGCATCGCCGTGCTCGCGCAGACCGGCGCGGTCGCGCCGCCGACGGCGCCGCCGCCGCAACCGAAGACGGCCGCGACCGGGCACTCCGCGCATCCCGTCTTGTCGCCGCCGCGGCCGTCGAGCGCAGCCGTCGCGCGCGAATCGCCGCACTTGGACGTCGCCGAGCCGGCGCGGACGGAAGATTCGGCCGTTCACGTGGTCGAACCGATTCCACTCGTCACCCCTCACGGATCGAAAGCGCCGGAAGGTTCGGCTGTTGCCGACGCCGGTCCGGCTCCGCCCGCATCGCCGCCCCACGCCGAGGAGACGATTCCTTCGCTTCCGGGACTCGAATTGATCGCGTTCCGGCGTGAAGAACCCACCGAAGCGATCCCGATCACGTATCGCGAATTCTCGTTCGCCGTCGCGCCCGGGTTGTCGGCGCGCGAGCTCGAACGCTACGCGCGCGCTGCCTGGGAACAGGTCCGCACGTCGCTGAACCACCGACCCGATGGGAAGTTCGTCCAAATAGCGATCTTCGATCACCATTTTTCGTCGCGACCGGAGCGGCCTCCGCTCGCGGTGCTCGGCTGGAAGGATTGGCGAGGCGATCCCGTCGTGCAGATCCGGAGATCGGAGGTGGCGGCTCGCGCATCGCTGCGTTCCGGCGCTTCCGGAGCTGCACCGGACACAAAGTCCTCCATTTCCGTACCGCGTCCCATCGAGGGGAGCGCGGCAAACCCGATGCTGCGTCCGTTCGACGCGGACTCCGCGTTGTCACTGCGGCGACCCGAACAAATCGGAGCGGCCGCACCCGTCGAACAGCCAGTCATCTCGACGAAAGACGCCTCGGAGGAACCCGCTTTTCCGCTCGTCGCAGCTGCCGCGTCGATCCCAGTCGCGCCGGAAGCGATCGTCGTGAGCGCCGCGCCGGAGCCGGTGCCGGCTTCGCTCGAACCGTTGCCCGTCACGGCGCCGACGATCGTGGAGGCTGCTCCCGCCGGAGTGAGTGCGCCACCGATCGTCGTCGAAGCGCCGGCGTCGTTGCCAGGAGCGTTTCCCAACGTGGACGGCAGCGGCGCGCCGTCGGTGCCGTCCAAACGGCCGCCGCTCGCCCCGCTTCGCGGAAAGAAGCCCGCGGCGCGGATCGGCTCGTCTCCGCGCGCGGCGGGCCGCGCCGGCCCCCACGACGACCTCATCAGCGATCTCTTCGACGACATGCACCAGCTGCACTTCATGCCGGACCTGACGAGCGGCGCGGAGTACGTGCTCACCGTTCTGCACCGCATGCTCCCATCCGAAGGCGCGATCATTCACGTCTTCGACATCAACTCGCGTGAGTTCGCGATCGTCCGCGCGCTCGGGCCGAAGCCCGGCAACGTGCTCCTCATCCGGACGCCGGACACGTTTCCTCTCTTCCGGGACGCCTTTCGGCGTGGCCGGACGATTCGCTTCGCGGCCGCCCAAGAAGAGGAAGGATTTCGCGGCGGGCGCTGGGAGCTGCTCGGCGTGACCGCGAACGTCACGGCGGTCGGCCCGGTGCACCAGAGCGGCCGATACCTCGGGCTCATCGAGCTCGCCAATCCCGAGCGCGGCGAGCCGTTCTACGACACGGAATTGAACGCGATCGACTACATCTGCCAGCAGTTCGCGACGTTCGTGGCGTCGAAGCCGATCGTGCTCGAAGAAGACGCGATTTTGCCCTGATATCGCGCGACGAAGGTCGTCCGAGCCTCGCGCGAACCGAACGGAACGGGGTGCCGAACGCGCTCGTTCGCTCGGAACGTGGTACCTCGGTCGACATGGGCGCGGACCTCGCCGAACCGTCCGGTGTCCCGCCGGGGGCGGAGCCATGAGCGACGGCACCCGAGCCGAGCGCGGACTGCTCTTTCTGCTCTTGCCGGCGATCGTCATCGGCGTCCTGGTGCTGACCGGCGTCACGTTCCGAACGAGCTTCCAGCAAGAGCGGCTCCGGGAGCAGTCCGTCGTCGAAGCGACGCTCTCTCTCGCCAACGAGCGCGCGGCGCGGCTCGATCAACTCATCATCGACCAAGACGCGGTCGTCGCGGCGGAGACGGACGTCAGTGACCTCGGCAAGCTCGCGCGCACGTGGCTAGCGGTCGCCGCGCGGCAGACTCCGACGGTGCGCGCCGTGCTCGTCCTCGATCTGGAATCGCCGATGCACGAGGTCGTCGCGTTCGCGTCACGCCGACCTGGCCTAGACGACGAGTCGTTCCGGCGACTCCTCGTCAATCGCATGTTCTTCGATCTCGATCTCCGGCCGCCGGAGGACCAACTGCGGCATCTGCACCAGTCGTACGGCGGGCAGAATTACCTCGTCAGCTATTTTCAGCGGAAGAACGAGGAGCACCGCTACCTCGTCGTCGCGTGGCACGACGTGCCGCGCATCGTGCACGACGTCTTGCCCGCGCTCTACCCGGTGCGCGACCCGCAGAGTCGCATGAACGTCGTCGACGAAAACGGCGCGATCATCTTCGGGCCTCCGGTGAGCGGCGGCGAATTCACGGTGGGGCGCCCCTTCCAGACGACGCTCTACAAATGGCGCGTCAACGTCTCGCTGCTCGCCGCCGAAGAGCTGGCCGCGAGCGCCGCGCGCCGGCGCATCCTGGAAATGGTCTTGGTCGGGCTCTCGGGCCTCGTCGTGCTCGCGGGCATGGTCGTGGTCGTGGTCGCTGCCGCCCGCGAGCGGAAGCTCTCGGCGCTGAAGAGCGATTTCGTCGCCAACGTCTCGCACGAGCTGAAGACGCCCCTCTCTTTGGTGCGCATGTTCGCGGAGCTCTTGCAAAGCGGTCGCGTCGAGAACGACGAGAAGCGAAAGCAATATCTGCACATCATCTTGAGCGAGAGCGAACGGCTGAGCGCGCTCATCGAGAACGTGCTCGATTTCGCGAAGGTCGAGCGCGGCAAGGCGGGCTACGACTTCGCCGACGGCTCACTCGGAGAGGTCGTCGCACGCGCCGTGGAAGTGTGCCGGGTGCGCGCCGAGCGCGAGCAGGCCGAGCTCGAGCTCGACATCGAACCGACGTTGCCGATCCTGCGGCTCGACGAGCGCGCCGTAGAGATCGCGATCATCAACCTGGTCGACAACGCGCTGAAATACGCGAAAGATTCCGGCCGGATCGTGATCGGCGCCAAGGCGCGCGGCAAGGACGTCGAAGTCTCGGTGACCGACGAAGGCGCCGGGATCCCCGTCGAGGACAGAAAACGCATCTTCGACCGCTTCGTGCGCGGGCGCGGCACGAAGCAAGTCCGCGGAAGCGGCATTGGGCTCGCCCTGGTGAAACACATCGCCGTCGCGCACGGCGGCGACGCCTGGGTGGAACCGGCCGAAGGGGGCGGCAGCAGGTTCGTGTTCAGTTTACGCGTCGGCAGGCGCGTGAATGAAGAGTCTCCGGCCAAACAGGGCGAGTCGGTCGCGTAGATTGGGGCTGGTTTTCTGGGATTCGGTTTGATCTGCGTTCGAATGCAAAGCGGATCGCGTTCAGCGAGCATCCGCGAACGGGGTAGCGCCCCGTGAGCTGCCACGACCTCGCAGCCTCGGAAGAGCAGATCACGATCCTCGAATGAGAGGCGAGTGAGACTACCGGCGAAGCCGGCGCGGGTTGCTTACGGTCGGAAGGAACGCGCGACGCCACTCGCGGATCTCGAAAAAAAACTGCTCGACGCTACTCATCCACTTCGCCCTGATCGGTCGCGCCTTGGTTCTTGAGCAAGTCTTGATCGGAGACGTAGATCGACGGACCCTTGCCCGGCTCGGACGGCGCCTTCGTCGGTGACGTCGGAACGGCCGGCGCGGGAACGGGCGATGCTTGCGTGACGGGAGCGGCCGCAGCGCTCGGCGACGCGGGCGCGGCTTCGTGAGCCGCGACGTTCGGATCGTTCGAGCCGAGGTCGTCACCGGGAACCTCCGCGGGTGCGCTCGGCGTGGCTGCCGGCGCGGGTTCATCGAGCGGCGGCGACAAGGGCACCGCGTCGAGCAGTGCGTCGAGCTTCTGGCGCGCTTCGGCGAACTCGGCGCGCTCCTCCAGCGGAAGGACGTGCAGGGCGTCGAGCTTGAGGATTTCCGAATCGACGAACACGCCGTTCTTCTTCACGCTGAGGTGAAGGTGCGGACCCGTGGAGCGACCCGTCGAGCCCACGTAGCCGATGATCTGCAGCGCGTTGACGTGATCGCCGACTTTCAGCCCGGTTTCGAACCGAGACAAGTGCGCGTAACCGGTCTCGATACCGCCGGTGTGCTGGATGCGAACGAGGTTCCCGGTCGGGCCGCCATTGCCGATGAACTCGACCACGCCGGGGCCCGCCGCGCCGACCGGCGTCCCCATCGGGGCGCCGAAATCGGTGCCTTCGTGAGGCATGATCTTGTGCAGGATGGGGTGCATCCGGTGCGGATTGAACGGCGAGGTGATCGGCGCGCCCTTGATGGGTTTGTGCCAGCCGCCTTCGTGCACCGAGCGACCCTGTGCGTCGTAGTAGCCGTGCGATTTCGTCCCGCGGAAGTAATAGATTCGGGTCGGCTTGGTGTCGCCGTGCGCCGGCAGGTACTCGAGCGCTTCGATGCCGGCGTAGCGCTCGAATTCGCCGAGCACCGTCGTTTCCTGGAGCACGACGCGAAGTCGGTCGCCACGACGAAAATCGGCAACGGTCGAGTGGCCCTCGAGCGCGTCGTCGAGCACCGATGCGAGCGCCGGTTCGAACCCGCCCGCTTCGATCGACGCCGCAAACGTCGGTCGGTCGAATCGAATCGCACCCTGCACGCGCGAGCGCTCCACTTCGAGATCGAGCTTCGACGCTTTGAGGAAGCCGTCGCTGCCCTCGCGCGCCTGGTACACCTCTTCCTTGCTGACGATGTACTCGTACGCGACCACGCGCCCCTGGGCGCGATCGACGAGCGCGACGAACTGATCGCTATGGCCGCAATGATCGAGGTCGCGAAGCCCCTTCAAGGTCGCGAGCACGCGGAACGTCTGAGCGTGGGGAACGCCGGCGGATTCGATCGCCGTCAGGAACGGCTCGTGACCGATCGTGCCTTCGACTTTTTTGAGCGTGGCGTCGGTCGAGTCCGCGATGCGCCACGGCCCCGGGATGCGTTTCCGCGCGGGCTTCGGCACGGTGGGCGCGGGCAGGGCCGGCGCGGGAACGGCGGCGGCCGGCGCGGCGGCGCTGGTCGCGGCAGGAGCCACCGCGAGCGGAGCTCCGTCACGAGGATCGGCATGGATCAGAATCGCGAACAGCGCGCCGACGAACGCGAGCCCGAACAGCGTTCCGAACATCGCGATGAGGTTCGGCGACAGCTCCGGTCGGGCGCGCGCGAGCGCGGGCGACGCGGGCGGCTCGCCGCGCGACGCGATTCGGTCGAGCTCGTCGTCGAGGGAGCCGAACCGCACTTCGCCGGGACCGACACTGTTAGCTTGCTCAGCGTTCACCTCGACGTGCCGTGATTCGGCGATCCGTGCGAGGAGTCGATCGCGAACGGGATGCCCGGTGCTCGCTGCTTCCGGACGGCCCGCGGGTTCTTGCGGCGATTCGTCTTCGAGACGCGGGCGAAGCTCTGCCTCGTCGCTAACGCGACGCGGCACTTGGGGCTCTCCCGCCTCGTCGTCCCCGCCGCTGAACGCCGGATCGAGGTTGATTTCGGGCTCGTCCACGCCGTCTTCTCGAACGACCGGGTCGGTGACCCGCCCGACGTGGCGGGGGCTCCTCACATCGGGTGAAGACGCCACGGCCGTTTCGGTAGCAGTCGAGGGTCCGTGGAGCAAGCCCTATGGGTCGGCCTGCTCCCCCGTCGAAGGCCGTCCGATGTCGGGTTGCTTGGCGATTCGGCCCATTTCAAAGAGACTCAGGGCTAATGGACGAGCATACCCGGCAAATCCTCCTGCTCGGCCGCGAGCACTACGACAAGGGCGAATACGATCAGGCGGCACACCTGCTCGGACAGGTCCTCGAGCACACCGATCGTTTCCCCGACGTGCTCAACATGTTGGGCGTCATCGCGCACAGCAACGGGGACCTGAGCGAGGCGCGTGCGCATTTCGAGAAGGCCGTGTCGCTGAACCCGAACTACACCGAGGCTCAGCTAAACCTCATGGTGACCCTGAACGATCTCGGGGAGTACGAGCGCGCGCGCCAGATCTACGCCGGGATTCGCTATCGCGGGGGCGGCGGCAAGGATCTCGACCCCTTCGCCAAGGGCAAGATCGCCAACATGCACGCGGAGCTGAGCCAGGCCTACCAGGACGTCGGGATGACGCTCGAGTCCATCGGCGAGCTCGAAAAGGCCGTCTTGCTGTGTCCCAATTTCGCCGACTTGAGAACCCGGCTCGGTGTGCTCTATCGCGACGCCGGTGACCTGAAGCGCGCACGCGAGCACTTCGAAGCCGCGAAGGTATCGAACCCGAGGTTCCTGCAGAGCCGGATCTTGCTCGGCGTCCTCCACCTCAGCGCCGGAGACAACGACAAGGCGATCGCCGAGCTCGAGAGCGTCCTCGAGCACGACCCCGACAACAAGGGTGCGCAAATGTATCTCCGCATCGCGCGCTCGCCGCGGAGCTCGGGGCCTCCAGCAAACGCCGGTGGCTGACCGACTCGCGGGACTCACGCAGAAATTCAGAGAGCGATGGACCGAGGTGTGGCTTCGCCTCCGCGGCGGAGCTTTGTCGCCCGAGCGCTTTGCAGCATCGGTCGCGGTCGGACTCTTCGTCGGATCGATCCCGGTGTTCGGCGTACAGCTCGCCCTCGTTCTCCTGGTGTGCATCCCGTTCAAGCTCGACTCGGCGATCGCCTACGTCGCGGCGCACATCTCGAACCCTCTCACTCTGCCGATCTTCGTGCTCGCCGAGCTGGAGGTCGGATCCCTGGTTCTCGCAGGTCACACGGCTCGGCTGAGCGTCCACGCGGTGAAAAGCCTCGGCCTCGCGGCGTTCGGGAAAGAGCTCGCGGTCGGCGCGCTCCTCGTCGGCGCCGCGTTCGCTTTGATCGGCGGAGCAACGACGTGGGCGTTCGCGCGAATCGCGCGGGCGCGTCGCGACGAAAACCTCGTCCTGGCGCGACGTCGCACGCTCGACCGCTACCAAGCCGTCGACAAGAGAATCCGCGGATACGTATCGGGAAAGCTGCACTTCGATCCGGCGCTCGAACGCCTCGCGGGACTCGAAGGGACGTTCGGTCGCCTCCTCGACGCCGGCGCCGGCTACGGCCAGTTGAGCCTCGCCCTTCTCGAGCTCGGCCGTGCGACGTCCGTGCGGGGCTTCGATCCGGACGCCGCGCGGATCGCCGCGGCGAAAAGCGCTGCGGGCGACGTCGAGTGGTTCGAGGTCGCCGACTTCGGGAACGCGACGTTCGCCCCGTCGGACACGGTACTTTTTGTCGATTGTCTCCACTACGTCGACAGGGCCGTTCAGGACGCCGCGCTCGGGCGCGCCGCCGACGCGCTCGCGCCCGGGGGTCGAATCGTCGTGCGCGAGATCAACGGCGCCGGGTCGCCGCGCAGCCGACTCACGATCGCGCTCGAACGGCTCGCACGATTTTACCGCGGCGAATCGGGGTCGTTCTGTTTTCGTCCCGCGGCGGAGCTCGTGCGAACGCTGGAAGGGCTCGGGCTAGCGTGCGCGATCGTCGTCGAAGACGGTTGGTCCTTGCTCGACAACGTGCTCATCGTCGCGCGCCGTGAGACGTGACGGGTCAGGAAGCGGGCGACTTGCCGATCGGTAAGGTGACGCGAAAGAACGCGCCGCCGCGCGGGTGATTCGCCGCTTCGACGAACCCTCCCATTTCCTCGACGATCGTCTTGGAGATGGCGAGACCGATGCCGGTTCCGCGCGGCGTTCGCGACGCATGGAACGGATCGAAGAGGTGAGGCAGATCCTCCGGCGGGATTTGCGGCCCGTTGTCCGACACCTCGAGCCGAACGGTGCGCCCGTCTGCGTACAATCGAACGGACACGAGTCCCGCTCCGGAGGGCCGTTCGCCCACCGCGTGGATCGCGTTCACCATCAAGTTCAACACGACCTGGCTCAACTTCGTACCGCTGCCGCGAACGGGAGGTACCGCGCCGACGTCGAGCTCGATCTCCGCGCGCTGGCGTATCTCGCCGCGCACGATGCGGAGCACCACGCGGATGACGTCGGCGAGATCGACGTCTTCGGTGACGACGTCGGTCACCGGGAGCGCAATGCTGTGCGCGATGCTCACGACGCGTTCGACGCCCTCGAGCGCAAAGCCGAGGCGCGTCTCGAGGTCGGCGAGCTTCGTTCTCAGCAAGCGCGTGTCGGTTTCGCGCGCGTCGAGCCGTTCCACCACCGCTCGGACCTCGGTGCGCGCCATCGTGACGCTTTCGCGAATCCACGCCGCGGGACGGACGAGCTCTCGACCGAGCCCCGACGCCACCAGGCCGAGAGCGTACACCCTCTCGGTGAACAGGAGTCGTCGCTCCATCGAACGCACGCGCATCCTGAGCTCGTAGTACTCGAGCGCCGAGTTCAGCTCGGAGCGCAACTCGTGCAAGGCGCACGGCTTTCGAAGGTAGCGCCGCACGTTGCCGCGATTGATGGCGTCGACCGCAGCGGCGAGGTCCGAGTACGCCGTGATGAGAATGCGCACCACGTGCGGGAAATCCACACGCACTCGTTCGAGAAGCTCGATCCCGGTGACCTCGGGCATCCGCTGATCGGCGACGATGACCGCGACTTCGTTCTCGGCGAGCAACTCCAGCGCGCGACTGGCGCGCGTCGCCGTGAGCACACGAAATTCGTCGGAGCAGGCCGTCTCCCAGACGACGAGATTGGACTCGTCGTCGTCGACGAAGAGAATGTGAGCGGTCAAACGAGGGTCTCCATCGACCCACAGAGTTCCGCGTTTACGAAGAGAAGTCGAGAGCTTGCGCGTGTGACGAACTCGCGACGCGACCCGCCGACCACGCACCTAAATAACCCGTCCTCGGAGCGCCTCACACTCCCGAGGCATTCAGTCGAGAACCGGGACCAGCAATCTGAACAGAGTGAAGCCGGTATCGCGCGTTTCGGCTTCGATTCGCCCGCCGAGCTCTTCGGCGATGCGCTTCGATATCGCGAGACCCAGACCGGTTCCGAGACTCTCTTCGCTCTTGGACAACAGCTCGAAGACGCGGGAAATGGCCTTCGCAACCGGAGCCGCGCGGTTGTCCTCGACTTCGAGCACGACCCAGCCGTCGGCGCTCGAAAGCCGAATGGCGATGACCCGCTCCGCGCGGGGACGATCGGCGACCGCGCGGATGGCGTTGACGACCAAGTTGATAACGACCTGACCAAACTTCGCGCTCGAGCCGAGTACGTTCGGGACCGACGCGAGCTCGATGCGGGCTTCGGCGTCACGGAGCTCGGAACGCAAGATCCGCAGCGTCAGACGCACGAGATTTCTCATGTCGATCGCGCAATCGTCGCGCGGCATGGTCGGGATCTCGATGCCCCGGACCAAACTGGTCAACGCGTCCGCCGCCGACACGGCGTCGACGAGCGCCTCGTCGGCCTGGGCGATCCGGGCACGCATCGCGCGAACTTCCGTCGTCGCCGCCGGCGTCGCGTCGAGCGCGGAGCGCAACGTATCGCGCGCGTGCTTGATCTGTTGCGAGATGGTGGCGACCGGATCGCGGAGCTCTTGAGCGAGACTCGTCGCGACGATACCGAGCCCGTAGACGCGCTCCGTCTCGATCAGGCGCCGCTCGACGGCCTGAACGCCGCGCCGAGTTTCATAAAGCGCCATTGCTTCGGCGAGCGTCGCCTTGAGCTCCTCGGCGTCCCACGGTTTTCGGATGTACCTGCGGACGTGGCCGCGATTGATGGCCTCGATCGTCGCGCCGAGGTCCGCGTAGGCGGTCACCAGCATGCGCACGGTGTCCGGAAACTCGGAGCGGACCCGTTCGAGGAGATCGACTCCGCTCGTTTCGGGCATCCGCTGATCGCTCAGCAGCACGCCGACCTCGTGGCTCGCCAAGACGGAAAGCGCATCCGTAGCGCTGCCCGCGGTGAGGACGGAAAAGTCTGCCCCACAAAGTGCCTCGAAGACCGCCAGGTTCGGCGGTTCGTCATCGACGAAGAGGACATGGGCGGTCACGGCTCGTTCCCCGCATTCTCGAATCGCATCGCCTGCCGCGCACCGCCCGTCTCTGGGTGGCGGCTCGAGCGGAGCGCGCTGCAAATGCTTGGGGTCACGATGTGTTCGCCCCTCCCGAAATGACGAATTCCGACCCGGGAGCATACGTCCTTCGGAGCGACGAGTGTCAATATCGAGCGAAGCGCGACGCGACCGGCTTCGAGCTTCTCGCTGGCCTCGACGACTCCGCCAACGCGTTCGACAGCGCTAGCTGATCTTCCGTTCAGTGCAACTCTGTCGACTCGACGGCCGCCACTCTCGGATCGCCATCGTTTCAGCCATTCGCGCCGAGCTTGCTCGAGGCGTGTTCGGGCGGCGGCGGGCTCGAGAGGCGGCGGTTTTTTCTCGGGATGCGCAGAGTGAACTCGGTTCCGACGCCCACGGTGCTCGTTACGCCGACCGTGCCTCCGAGCGAAGCGACCACGCGGTGCACGATCGTGAGGCCGAGCCCCATGCCTTCACCGACGTCCTTCGTCGTGAAGAACGGCGTGAAGATCATGGCGCGCTCCTCGGGACGAATGCCGGAGCCGTTGTCCTGGACGGAGATCACCAGGAGATCGTCTCTGCCTTTCGCATTCACGCGCACCCAACCGGTGCCGTCGCGCGGGAGCGCGTCGAGGGCGTTCTGGATCAGGTTCGTCAGGACCTGGTTCATTTCTTCGGGCACGCATTCGATGTGACCGTCGCCGTCGAACAGCATCTCGACCACGGGCCTGGTCATTCCGGCTTGGAGCACCGACGCGACATCGCGCGTTGCCTCGAAAATGTCGAGCGGCTGGAACGTCCTCGTGTAGCCCTCTCGCGAGTATCGCTGCATGAGAACCACCGTCGCGCCAATCCTCCGAAGGCCGGTCTCGGCGACGTCGAACATCTTTTCGAGCCTCGCGTAGTGATCGACCAGCGCCGGAGCGGCGTCCCCCGCCGGATCGTCCGCCCGAGCGCGCGCGACGACCGCGTCGACGTCGCGCCGGATCAGAGACAGCGCGTTCTTGATGTAGTTCAGGGGATTATTGATCTCGTGCGCCAGACCGCCGGCGATGGTCTCGAGGGAGTCCATGTTGTGCGTGAGGACTAGATCCGCGGTCGTCTCCTGGATCCGCACGAGGCTGCGCACGGTGGAGACCAGCTCCTTCGTCGAAAATGGCTTGGCGAGGTAGGCGTTCACGCCGGCCTCGAGACCCGCGATGCGATCTTCCACGTCGCTGCGCGCGGTCAACATGACGATGGGGATATGCCGAGTCCGCGCGTCGGTGCGGAGCCGGCGGGTGAGCTCCATTCCGTCGATCTCCGGCATCATCATGTCGGTGATGATGAGGCTCGGGAGGTGCTCGACGGCGAGTTCGAAGCCCTTGCCGCCACCCGGCGCGGCAAGGATTCGGAACTGACTGCGAAGGGCCAGATGAATGACCCGAATGACGTCCGGCGTGTCCTCGACCACGAGCACACTCTGCTGGCGCTGGTCCTCGTCCGGGTCGCGATCGATGACGCGCTGATCGGTCGCTTCGTCGATGTCGAGCAAGCGATAGTGGCTCATCGCCTCCACTTGCCACTCACCGATGCCGTGGTCCGATTCGCGGTTGCCCGTCGCGCGGGCCTCTTGTCGCGCGCGGCGATCGAGCGACTCGGGGTCGAAATGCCCGCGGCCCTTCAAGAGCTCGACGGTGAACGTCGCGCCGCCGGACGCGCCGCTCTCCGCCCGGATGCCGCCGCGATGCAGCCAGACCAGCTCGCGCGCGAGCGCCAGACCGAGCCCGGTGCCACCGAATTTGCGCGTACCGCCCATGTCGACTTGAACGAACCGTTCGAACAGCATGTCGGCCATTCCGGGCGGGAAACCGATGCCGGTGTCGATGACCGCGATGCGCACGATATCGCCTTCGTCGTGCAGCGACACGCGGACTTTTCCGTGGGGCGGAGTGAACTTGCAGGCGTTCGATAGCAGGTTGACGAAGACGCGCTCCATCCGCTCGAGGTCGCAATAGACGCGACAGGAGGCGACATTGGAGTCGAACGTGAGCTCGATCGATTTGCGTTGAGCGAGTGATTGGACCTGTAGAACGAGGCCGTGCAGATATTCGGCGAGATCGTGCTCGGCGATCTGCAAACGTAGCCTCGACTCGTCGAGCTTGGACAGATCGAGGAGATCGCCGATGAGCTTCAAGAGCTTCACGCCGCTCCGGAGCATCGACTGGAGGGTCGCACGCTGCGCTTCGGTGAGCTTCCCCGTCTCGCCCTGGATCATGAGCTCGAGCGGAGCGAGGATCATCGTCAGCGGCGTCTTCAGCTCGTGCGTGATGTTCGCGAAGAATTCCGATTTGAATCTATCGAGCTGCTGGAGCCGCACGTGGGCGCGTTCGAGGTTCGCCTTGGTCGACTCGATGACCAGCTCCCTGGCCACTTGTTCGCGCCCGGTGCGGTAGCCGAGGACCTGTCCGCCGCCGGCAACGAGAGCGGTCGACGCCAAGAAGAACAAATTCGAGACGGCCGTGAAGCCGAGCGAGCGCGGATTCAACAGGAAATTGGGAAGGAAGAACGAGACGACCACCCCGATTTGCACGGTCGCCACGACGCGCGGCGGCCATACGAAGAGGAGGCCGATGCCGACTAGAATGAGCGAGAGGCCCGCGTAGTACGGCGACGCGAGCCCGCCCATCTGCACGGTCATCAGGCTGATGCCGCACGCGATGAGGATCTGGTAGCCGCCGGAGAGGAGGTTCACGTGTCGCGCGAAGACCGGGCGATTCACCAGCCGGAACATCACCAGCGTCACGATCGTGATCAGCGCTCGCGTTCCGTACAACACGGGCAACCACGCGCGCGGCGCCAGGAGGTAATCGAGAATCCCGAACAGGGGATAGAGGACGATCACAAGCCAGAGGGAGCTCAAGGTGCCGCGCCGATTGCGCGCGATCAGCCAAGCGGACCACCGCGCCTGGAGCTCCGCCTGCTGAACCTCCTCGATCATTTTACTCGCGCGTCAGCTGGACGAACGGGTTCACTCCGGTCGGCTCCTCGATGATCGAAACGTCCGCCTCCGGCGCGGCGGTACGTGCGAACTCGAGCATCTCCCACGGCTCGCGATAGATGAGGTACCAATCGCAGTGGAACTCGATGATCCATCGGCTGGGGCTCGAGGGAACCATGTTCCCGATGTAGAGGGTACCCCGTTCGGCAACGCTCGCGTAAAGAGACCGGGTGAGCGAAACGGCAGTCGCCGTCGGTAGGTAATCAAACAACCCACATGAGAAGATCGCGTCGAATTTTCCGAGCGGCGCGAACAGAGTCGGGTCGCGCAAGAGCCGTTTGATCGTGTCGTGCAGGTAGACGACCTTCACTTGATCCGGCCATCGCGCGGCAACCAGCCGCTTCAGTCGCCCGTACGAAAATGCGAGCGCTCGCTTGTCTTGATCGAACAGGACGATCTCGACGGGGTGCGGAATGCTCTCGCGCTCGCGGAGCAATTCGTACGTTTCCTGTGCGGGCCCGGCGGCGATGGACAGGATGCGAATCGGGCGATTTCCCGAGCTCGGGCGGTCGAGCAGCGCCGAGAGTTGACCCTTCACCATGTCCTTGCGTTCACGGACGGCCACCGCAGCCGGCGTCGACACGTACGCGACGTTCATCGCCTTCGCGAACAGCGTGCTGCCCGAGAAGTGATTGCCGTAGAGGCCGTTCATCAGCTCGAAGTCGCCGGGATAGCCGAGCGGCTTCTCCTTCGCGCGCCGCATCCACCACGATTGCATCAGATACGAATCGAGGTGACGGACCGAGTACTCCTTGAGTTTCTGAAGTTCGACGGGGTTCGATCGGTCGAGCGCTTCGTGCACCGCCTGGGTCGCGACGAGGATCTCGTCGACCACTTCACGCTTGATGCGCTCCACGAGCGCGCTCCGCGCGGGGGATTGCTGATCGCCGTGCGCGACGTGCCAAGGGAGCGACGCTTCCAGCTCACCGAGCTGCTCCTCGGCGTCGATGAAGAGCAGACGGAGCTCGGCGATGCGCGCCTTCACGCGTTCGTGCCCTGGGACGCGCCAGGGGCGGCTCTTGAGCGCGAGACCCGGACCGGCGCCGTTCCACGCCTTCACGTCGCGCAGCTGCAAAACGTCGTCGATGTTCATCAGCGTGTCGAGGAACGAAACGCCGACGACCTGCCGGTCCGCGACTTGTCGCACCGAGCCGACGCGCGCGGACCCGCGGTACGCCTCGTGTCGATCGAAGCTCACCGTGACGAGCGGAATCGTGTCACCGACGGACAGCGTCTCGGCCTCGGTCCATTCGAACGCGACGCCGTTTTGCGAGACGTCGTGGAGCGGGCACGCGCGTTCTCGATCGGCGACCTTGATGAGCACTTTTGCGCCGACGGGGCCGAGCTCGGCAGAGGGATACCGAGGAGGCCTGAAGTACACTTCGCGACCGAGGCCGCCGTCGAGATCCTGATAACTGCGCGGAGACTCGGGAGCTGGCGGAATCGTCGAAGGGCTGCGGTCCTGCCATTTCGCGTCCGAACCGGGTGCTCCGGATTCGCGGCTGTCGTGGAAAATGGCCGCATCGTTCGTAGTCATCTTCGAAAGGTCCTTCTGTAGAAAATAAGAAGCGGGGTGAGAGCGAATCGACCTCGGCGCCCACGAGATCGCCGCTCCCAGCGTCACCCTTCCGAACGAGGTGGGTCGTTCGAAGTGTCTACGCTGGTTGACATGCTGCTTCTCAATATCACGACGACGAGTCGCTCGTCGTGTCGGCCGAACACACATCGTCGTCGAAACGTCGACGACATAGAAAGTCCACGCGTTCGTCTCACAAGTGCTTCCGGCGGCGGCGCGAACCAAGCAACGCGGCGGTACGCGATGACGCCAGTGCAGGTGAGGCGGACGGCGCGACGGTCACTGGTGAAGGTGAGAGCTCCAGACGGTTTTTTTCGTGGCGAGAAATCTTGGCGTGCCTATCGGCAAGATTCACTTCCGCTGTAGGGCCGAGTGAGCGTTTCATCCCGAATTCGTGCGCGAGACGATTTCGCGGACCACCCGAACGCGACGCGGCGACACGCGACGCGGCTCGACCCACTCCGTTATCCGGTGCGGTTGTAGCTCGTGTTCTCGAGGAGGATGACGTTGCTCTTCGAGCGGGTTTCCCCCGCGTTCGTCACGTAAACCGCGGGCTTGTCGACGATTGGGCAGACTTTTTCGCACGCGCCGCAACCCACGCACAGGTTCGGATCGACGTGAGGCCGTTTCAGTTTCACGGTGAGCATCTTGGGCTGCTCACCTTTCTTGTCATAGTGACCATCTCGCTTCGGGACTTCGACCTCTTCGGCCCAGATGGCTTTGGGCGAAGTCGGACAGAATTCCTCACAGACGATGCAGGGGGTGCCCATCGCCCAGGGCAAACACCTGCCCTGATCGTACATGGCCGTCCCCATCGCGATCGGCTTCTGGCCGATGCCCATCTTCTCCTTCTCTGTGATCTTCTGGATCGCACCGGTGGGGCACACCTGCCCGCAAAGGACGCACGAGAACTCGCAGTACCCGATGCGCGGAATGAGGATCGGGGTCCAAAGCCCCTCCACGCCCGCCTCGAAGAAGGCCGGATGGAGCGCATTGTTCGGACACACCTTCATGCATTCGGCGCAGCGAATGCATCGGTCGAGAAACTCCCGCTCTTCGACGGCGCCCGGCGGGCGAATGACTTTTTCGCTGTAACCGCGGTCGGGCCAGCCCGCGATCCGGAACGCCGGGATGGCGAGCGCGCCCGCCGCCGCCGTGGCGACGACCGTGCGCCGTTCGAGATCGGGAACGGACGTGGTTCCCTTCCGGTTCGGCAGGAATCGGAACTTGATCACGTCCTCGGGGCACGCCGCTTCGCAGTTGAGGCACATGTGGCACTCGTCCTGCCGATGCTTCACGCCGCCCTGTGGACTATCGGCGCCCTGGCAATGGACGATGCACAAGTTGCAGTCGGTGCACTTCGAGTGATCCTTCTCCATCCCGAAGAGCGAAAATCGGGAGATCACTCCGAGAAACGCGCCGAGCGGACAGAGCGCGCGGCACCAGAACCGCGGCACGATCCGGTTCATGAACAGGATTGCTACGAAGAGCACCACGATGAACCAGGTCTGGTGGAAATAGAGCTGGTTCGGGGTCCAGACGGACCGCGCGAGAAAGTCCTGCGAAGCGTCGCTCGCGGTTTGGAGCGCGCGTACGTTCGTGTCGGCGATGCCGTTCGCCGACCGAATGCCGAGGTATTGCAGCGCGGGTAAAACGCCGAGTCCGATGGCGCGCACGGCGACGCAAATCGGATCGAGCAGCCCGCCGATGGCGCTTCCTGCAACGGCCGAGGCGAGAAAGGCGACCATCAAATAATACTTCGCCGCTTGCCAGTAGTGCGTGCGGTTCGCCTCGACGCGCTGCTTGCCGCGCACGTAACGCGACGGAAAAATCCACGCGAAGAAATGGTGAAGCGTCCCGAACGGACAGATCCATCCGCAAAACACGCGCCCGAACACCAGCGTGAGCGCGACGATCCCGAGCGACCATGCGAGCCCGCGATACACCGCGTGCGTCGACAAGAGCGTCATCGCCGCGACGAACGGATCGGCGAGCAAGAACCCTTCCACCGGATACGGGAGCCGCACCGGCGTCTCGGAGCTCGCCGAAAACGTGCCGCGGAAGGCCGTGTTGCAGAGCAAGAACAGAAACAATCCGAGAAAGCCCGCTTGCGCGAACCGCCGCGCCCAGACCAGGTAACGGATGATCGGCCGCGCCGGAATGCCCGAGCCGGGACGCTTCTTTTTCTTGGACTTGGTTTTTTGGGGGGGCTCCCTCTTCGGCGGAGCCGGCGGCGGGACGATCTTTTCCGTGGGGTTCGGCGACGCCGGTGCCGGCGCTTCCGCGTGAACCGAACTCGGCGCGTCGAGCGGCACGACCGGTCCCGCCTTCCCGAGCCACGGAATCGGTGCGGGAAGATCGGAAGGCTCCGGCTCGGGGTGATGCGAGCACGCCACTCAAACCTCCACGTGCGGCAGTGACGCCCAATCCACTTCGCCGATGCCCCGCTCGCGCGCGAGCTTCAGATAGCCGATGTTCTCCGGCTTTTGGCCGATGAGCGTGCAACCGTACGCGTCGGCCGCGACTTGATCGATGCTCGCGATCACCTGGTGAACGTCCGCCGCGTCGTCGATGTTGCCGCCTTGAGGGCCATTTCGCATGAGCACGCGCGTCGCATCCACGACGGTGAGCGTCGGTCGCATGAACGTCGCGAGATCGGCGATCGAAACGTCGATGCTCTGATGGAGCCGGTTTCGTCGACCGCCGAGGATGCCGTACCAATTCTTCATGGCCGCGGTGTACTTCGACAAATTGTGGTGCTTGGCGACCGGCACGTTGATGACCTTGTCGGCGTTCACGAGCGGCGTGTAGATCGGCCACTGATCGAGCACGTCGCCCTTCATCCTGATCTCGCGAAACCGATGTGCGGCGGGCAAAATGACGGTCGCGCCGACGTCGTGAGCCGCGCGCCAGATCCCCGAGCGCTGAAAACAACGGTTCGGTTCGTTGCACGAAGCGTCGGTGACGACGACGCGCGACGCCCCCGCGTCGAACGCCATCTTCACGACTTCCGCGACGACGAGCGGGTTCGTGTTCGCGGCGTGCACCGGAAGCCGGTCCCAGCCGATGTTCGGCTTCACCGCGACCACGTCGCCGCGCGAGATGAATCGATGCATGCCGCCGAGCGCGTCGACGGCGCGCCGCACGAGCACGGCGGGATCCGTCGAGCTCTTCGCGATCGCCATCATCGGCAACGCGGACACGGGTGGAGACGCGAAATTCCGGATCTGGCGCTGACCGCCCAGAGCCGCGACGTCGTAGCCGCCGCGGTCGAATCGGGCGCGCGTCAGGAGCGCCACGCCGCCGAGGACGGCGCTCGCCGCCGCGATCCGCCCGACCGCCTCGCGACGCGACACGGGACCCGGCATCGCGCGAGCCTGGGCTAGAAGCCCAAATCAGTCAAGGAATAGGCCCTGAACGCATTCGCAGTCCGACCTCGCAACCACCGTCGCGACGACTGATAAGAGGAGGCCCCCTTGTTTAGGTGCCTTGCCGAGATTAGGTTGCCCAGCCCGACGACGTCGGCGGAGAGAACCATGAAGCCCGATATTCATCCCGAATACAAACCGGTGGCCGTGACCTGCGCGTGCGGCAACAAGTTCCTGACTCGGTCCACGAAGGGCGATATCTCGGTCGACGTGTGCGGCGATTGTCATCCGTTCTACACGGGCAAGCAGCGCCTCGTGGACACGGCCGGTCGAATCGACCGCTTCCGCCGCAAGTACGCCGCGCCCGCCGCGAAATAGCTGCGCGACTCGAGCGCCTGCAAAAAAAGAAACGCCGCGCGCCGCGTCCCAGAACGTCCGCGCGGCGCGTCCAAACAACCACGTCGTCGGCTCACGCTCGGCCGCAGGTACTCGCGTGGCGCCCGCGGACTTGAATTTTCGCTATAAACGTCGTGGCGATCCATGATCCCCGTCGACAAGCTAGAAGCGGTCCTTCGCCGGAGAAGCGAGATCGACGATCTCATGTGCGATCCGAAGGTGATCGCCGACTCGTCGCGCATCCAGAAGCTGAGCCGCGAGCGGAGCAGCATCTTGCCGCTCGTCGATGCGTTCGGCACCTGGCAGGACACTGAACGTAAGATTCGCGAAGCGCGCGACCTCCTCGCCGATCCGGACTTTGCGGCCATGGCTCGCGAGGAGCTCGCGGAGCTCGAGACGCGACGCACCGCCGTCGAAGAGCAGCTCCGCCTGCTCTTGCTCCCGAAGGACCCGAACGACGACAAGAATACGCTCCTCGAAATTCGCGCCGGCACCGGCGGCGAAGAAGCGGCGTTGTTCGCCGCCGATCTGTTCCGCATGTACGGGCGCTTCGCCGAGACCTCGGGGTGGAAGGTCGAGGTGCTGTCGAGCAGCGACGCTGCCGCCGGCGGATTGAAGGAGGTCGTCGCGCTCGTCACCGGCGACCGCGTTTACTCGCGACTCAAATTCGAGGGCGGCGTGCACCGCGTGCAGCGCGTCCCCGCGACCGAAGCGCAAGGCCGCATCCACACGTCCACCGCGACCGTCGCGGTGCTCCCGGAAGCCGACGACGTCGACGTCCAGATCGACGACAAGGACCTCCGCTACGATATCGCCGCGTCCGGCGGCCCCGGCGGCCAAGGCGTCAACACGACGAACAGCGCCGTGCAGATCACCCACCTCCCGACCGGAATGATCGTGAAGTGTCAGGACGAGCGGAGCCAGATCAAGAATCGCGCGCGCGCGTTGAAAATCTTGAAGAGCCGGCTGCTCGATATCGCGCAGCGCGAGCAGAGTGACGCGATTCGCGACGAGCGACGCGACATGGTGAAGGGCGGCGAGCGGTCCGAGAAGATCCGCACCTACAACTTTCCACAGAACCGGATCACCGATCACCGCGTCGGGCTCACGCTCTACAAGCTCGACCGCGTGATGGAGGGCGACATCGGCGAGCTCGTCGACGCGCTGGTCTCGTTCAATCAAGCGGCTCGGATCAACTCGGAGCACGGGACCGACCTGGCGGGCTCGTCGTGAAGAGCGCGGGGGTCGACTACGATGCGCTCCTGTGCGCGCTGGTGCTCGCGCCGAAGACACTGCCGAGAAATCGCTATTTCTCCCTCTACGAAGACCCGACCGCGAAGCGCATCCGCCGCCGCGCCGCACGAGTCCGCGGTATCATCCGGCAGCTCGTGAACGAGGGCCGCGAGCGCGCCGAGATCACCGGCGAGCAAGTCCTCGCCGATGGCCGACTCTTGATTCGTTATCAGAT
>Ga0265320_10000197_pt1 | contig 49509 bp, 33 predicted proteins | sample 4827metaG_FD_202087 | JGI IMG/M metagenome (GOLD analysis project Ga0265320, IMG submission 202087) | Rhizosphere microbial communities from Carex aquatilis grown in University of Washington, Seatle, WA, United States - 4-8-27 metaG | ecosystem: Host-associated > Plants > Roots > Rhizosphere >... | reverse complement strand
TGGTCGGCGGCGGGCCGATGACGATGTTGATTGCGCCTGGCGCGGTTCCGCCGAAGCCGTCACCAATCGTGTAATCGACCTCGTCGGCCACGTTGTTGGCATTGGTGTAGTGGACATAGGTGCTGTCGTAAGCCACCGACGCCCCGTTAGTGCTGCTGATGCCGCTGGTCAAGGCCAGGACGTCTCCATCCACATCCGTCCAATTCGTCGCCAGGCTGCCCGCGATGACGATGTTCAACGGGAACCCAACCGGACGCACATAGGTGGATGGGCTGGTCGTCGGCGACGTATTCACATAAGTGAGCGTGGCTACGATACTGGTCACGCTGCCGGAACTGTTGCTGGCAACCACCGTGTAACTGCCGCCATTGGTCCGGACTACGCCGCCGATGCTGTAGGTAGCGGCGGTTGCGCCGGAGATGGGCAGGCCATTCAGGTACCACTGATAGGTCGGATCCGGGATTCCGGTGGCCGCCACGGTGAAGCTGGCGGGCTGGCCGAAGCTGGCGCTCTGGTTGGCCGGCTGGCCGATGATGTTGGGCAACAAGGCTGGCGTCCAGCCGTTGAGCCAGGTGGTAATATTCGTAACCGTCAGCAAGCGCGGGTCACTATTGGTAACGCCAATCGTTTGCACGTTGGCGAACGTTGCCGGATTCCCGTTTGTATCCGTGTTCTGATATTGCCAGAAAACGTAATTGTTGCTCAACGCCGTGGTGGGAGTAATAAAGGAGGCGACATCAAACCGGCAAAATGCCCACGAGTCCAATCCGCCATTGGACCCGTTGGAGCCGGCCAGGGTAATTCCGGTAAGCCCCGAATCCGCCTCAAACAAGCAATTAACGAAGGAGAATCCATTGGCTGAATACGCTGTTCCATTTGGATTTATCCACGGCGTGGCGCTGCTGAACGAGGCTGAGGTGGGTGTGCGGGCAGCCGTCAAATTCTGTCCTCCAGTCAAGGAGTGAAACACACATTTATAGAAAAAGAGATTTCCACCGCCCCAGATGTAATCAAAATTGCCAATGATTTTGGAGTTATAAAAGAACACCTGTCCGGGCAGAAGCGTATCCTGACGGCTGGCAATAACGGAATTATTGACAATGGTATGGCTGCCACCGGTGTTCAGCGCTTCGGCCTGACCCCCGCCTTGCGGAGTTGTGTTCGTAAGGGTCAAATTGTCCAGTGCCACGTCATTGGCATTGATCTTGAACGACATTCGTCCTGCGATAGCACCGCTGTTCGCGGCAGTATTGACGTTGTTCAGGTATCTGATGACGGTGGCATCGCGGTTTTGCCCAAGCAACGTGACATTGGTTTTGCCCGAGATATTGACGAGTTCAAAATAAGCGCCGTTCTTGATCCAAACGGTTCGGCGTGCCCCATTGGCATTCAACGCCAGCGAATCCACCGCGCCTTGCACGGTGACAAAGTCGCCGCTGCCGTCCAGGTTAACGACCGGATTGGCCGGATCAACCGGGCCACCCGCCTTGGTCGTGAATTGCCACGCGTTGGTTGCTGCGATGCCCGCGAAATAGGCGCCGGTCGTATCGGCAAAAACTCCATCGTCCACAGTGACATAGTAGGTTTGATTGCTGGTCAACAAACCGGAAGCACTGTGGAGATAAATCGCCGCCTTTGTGCCCGTGATGACAACTGGAAAATAATTGAAGGGCGTGCCGTCACCCGGATAGTTGCTCCGCGCCTGGGTGCCGTTGCCGGCATTCAGGCCCAAATCAATTGTTTCCACGGGTATGCTGCCGTTGGTCTCGTTGTAAATGCGGATTTTCCCGGCGTTCCGCAAAACCGGCGTTTGGTTGAAGGTGATGTAAAGCGGCGTGTCATAACAAATGCCCGCCGCACCGTTGGTCGGAGACAGCGCAGTGGTTGACATGGTGGAGTTCACCGTAAGCGACGCGTTGCTGCTGGTCACAGACCCCGCCGCATTTTGCACGACCACAATATAAATCGCCGTATCTGACGGCGCGGTGCTGGCAATGGTCAAGGTTGCGTTCGTGGCCGAGGAATTGAGCAAACTTGAAATCGGATTGGCCAGGGTATTTTTATACCACTGATAGGTCGGCAGCGGCACGCCGGTGGCGGTGACTGAAATCGAAGCGCTTTGCGTATTTGTTACCACAACATTTGCCGGTTGTGCGCTGATGGCGGGCGGCACAATAATCGTCACCACGGTGTTATTGGTTGCCAATCCGGCGCTGTTGCTGGCAATCAAGGAATACGTTCCCTGATCACCCGGGTATTGCGGATTGCCAACCGTCAACATTGCGCTGCCGGCTCCGGAGACGGTCGAACTGCCGCTCGGTCCAGTGCCATCGGACAGCGGATTGCCGTTGAATTGCCAATAGAGCGCTGGCACTGGCGAGCCCGAAACCGCGTCGGCAATGATCATGTTTATGCCATTGGTCACCGTGACGGTGGCCGGGCCGGTGATTGCCGGGGTAATCGGGTTGGTGCTGATGGTCAGCAGCGCCTGACTGCTGCTGTTGGTGCCATACACATTAGTGACCACCACGAAATAGTTGCCACTGTCGTTGGTCTGCGCGTTGGCAATTTGCAAATTTGTCGTCGTGACGCCTGACAAGGTGGAGCTGCCGCTGGGGCCGGTGCCATCGGACAATTGGTTGGTAGTGCCGCCGCTGACATAATACCACTGATAACCCAAGGGCGTGACACTGGTTGCCGCGATGCTGACCGTGAAACTGGTGGTTACGTTGTCACCGGGAATGCCGCTGTAAGGCAGCGGTTGGGCGGTGAATATGGGCCGTGGGTCGGCGGGCAATAACAAGTCCAGTGAACCATTCGGTCCATTGCTCACCAGAGTTGCCCCGGTCGCCCAGGCTGGCGGGTTGGTCAAACCAAAGTTATTAGTGCCTGTCCAGGTGGTGTATCGAATCAATGGAAATTGTTGCGGATAGGACAAAAAGAAAACCGGATTCGGATCTAATTGAATAAAATTCTTTGCGCCGCCAGTTATCAAAGTTTTGGTCAGACCGCGGAGCGAACCGTCGGGAGGCACGCTCAAGCCGACCACTGAATTGGTCAGGGCGAGTTTTGCGAGTCCCAGCGCATTGGTCGCCAGCGTATTGGTTACAATCAAAGTCGCACTTGCCAACGTGATGTTATTGGAACTGGATGCCCCAACCGAGATGTTGTTGGCATAGACGGTTCCGCCGATCACATTCAGATTGCCTGAGGTGCCTGTCCCGGCCGCCGTTGCGAGGGTTGTAAATCCAAGCGTAATGCCTGTGTTAACCTGCAAGACCGCCGCGGAGCCCACAATTAGAATTCCCAAACACGGCGTGGTGCTGGCGCCCGTCTCCAATGACTGGTTTCCGATAATAGCAGCATTAACATCCATCAGCCCGGAGTTAAACGTCAGATAACCGCGGTGCGGACCAGCCCAGGTGTCGACGGCCGTGGCGTCCCGGCCGATGGATAACACGTTAATTAAGGCGTCAATCGTTCCATTGTTGAAATCATTCGTGCCGACACCGCCATTGCTGGATGAGCCGCTCCCGGCGCCGTCTCCCACCGCCCACCAGGTCACCCGGCTCGAGCCGCCGCTGACCCCGCGAAAGTAAGCCACCGGGTTGTTATTCGTATAGGCCGGATTGAATCCCATCCATCCCCAGGTCGAACTGCCGTTGTTCTTATCTCTGCCGATCCCGATGCTGTCCAGGAACATTGTGTTTGCCTGGCCCAGATATAAATAGCTTGAAATGCCGCCGTTGTTGCTTGGGTTTTTGCTGATTTCGATGGAATTTGTCCGGTTGCCGGCCGTTTGGTAGTTGGCCAACGTGTCCGTTAAATTCAGGACGATGACGTTTGTCTGGGCCAAATATAAAACTCCCGCGACCTTATTGTTTGCATTGCCGGGATTAAAGCTGGTCGTAGTGCCGACGCCGATGCGGTTGATATTCGCCGAGAAGGTGGACAGTCCGGACAGGTTAAGAATTTCGCGCGAACTGCCGGATGCCCCGCCCTGGTTGACGGAAAGAACGGCGTTGGCATTGGTTATGTTTAAGGTTCCCCCCGCGCCAGCAACCACGTTGGTCACCAGCTTTACGGAGCCGATATCGGTTGGTGTCGCCGCAATCAGGCCGCCCGTATTGGTAACGGTCAATGTCACGCCATTGGCAATCAAGGTCGTATGAGCATTGTTGGTGTTGCCATATTGCAGCGACCCGATCGTTAAATTTGCGTCCACGACGTTGTTGATATTGGAAAAAGTCGTGGCGCCGGCATCGAAAAATTTCACGTCGTCACTGGTGCCAGGAACGGCATTGCCGGACCAGTTGGCGGCGTCCGACCAGTTGGTATCCGTGCCGCTGGCCCCGCTCCAAATCACAGTCGCCGCCTGAAGCTCCTTTGACAGGAGCAGGTTGATGACGACACACCATGCGTAAATATATTTCATAAATGAGTTAATTGAGTGGTTGAAGGCAGAAAGCGGTTGGGTTCATTTGCCTGATTCAAGGTTCTCTTAACAGGAGTATTAAACGGCAGCCTCATCCTGACAATTTGGCAATTCTTCAAAAAACGTTGAAAATTCTCCAGCGCATCCGGAAACGACTTGTCGGACCAGGCCTCGCGAAGCATATTTTGGCCATGCCCAAAAGAACCCCTCGCGTGTTACTGGCCTTGGGTTGGTACGAACAGCGCCTGCATCTGGGTATTGCCAAGTATGCCTTGGAGGCCGGGTGGCATTTGTGCGCCGATGTGACCAAAGAAAAAGTCATTCCCTGGGGCTGGAAAGGCGATGGGATTCTGGCCTGGCTGGGCGCGGGCGAGGACCTGGCGAAGTTTGTCGTGGATGCCAAACTGCCCACGGTGGATTTCAGCCGCCGCCGTCTCGAACTGCCGTTTCCCCGTGTGTTAATCGATGATGACGCCTCGGTACAGCTGGTCGCCGACCATTTTCTGGTGCGTGGTTTCAATCATTTCATGTATTACAGCGCGCAGGACAACTGGGCTTTTGAGAAACATGGCGAGGCGTTTGCGGAAATTCTCAAGCGAGCCGGACACGATTGTGTTTGGATTCGCTGGCATAAATCGTCGGTTTATTCGACCGGTAATATGCAATGGAAAGACAAGCGGCGCTGGCTCGCCGTTGAATTAAAAAAGGCGCTCAAACCGCTGGCGCTTTTTGCGGCTACGGATGACCACGCGCTGGAAGTGGTCGAAGTTTGTGAGGGCATGGGCCTTTCTGTGCCGGAAGAGGTGAGCGTGGTCGGCATGGATAATTCTCTGCTGGCTGTGGATGCGATGAGTACGCCCATTTCCAGCGTGGATCAAAACTTTAGCACGCTTGGCTATCGCGGGGCGGAGCTGTTGGATCGGTTGATGCACGGCAAGCCACCGCCACCGCATCCCATCCACATTCCGCCGACCGGTCTGATTGCGCGCAAGAGCAGCGACCTGTTGGCGATCAATCATCCCGGCCTGGCCCGCAGTCTACGGTATTTATGGGCGAACTATCAAAAGCCGATCGGGGTTGACGATTTGGCCCGGGTAGCCGGGATGTCGCGGAGCGGATTGCACCAGGCGTTTATTGAACAGATTGGCCGGCCGCCGGGAAATGAATTGCACCGCGTCCGGATTGAAAGTGCGAAGAAACTTTTATTCCAATCCAAAATCAAGTTGGAGGAGATTGCCGAGAAGTCCGGCTATCAAAGCGCCAACAGTTTCTGGGTTGCCTTCCGGCAATCCACGGGCATGTCTCCCAAGCAGTATCAAAAACAATTCTGCGCTTGACCCGCCGCGCGTCTTGTTTCACGGGCTTTCCGGATTCACTGCGTTTCCGGGGTGGCTGGAGATTTTTCACATTTTTTTGGATAAAGGCACAATGTTTTTCCTCGCCAATTTCGCTAAGGTACCCGTGATGAAACCGTGCAGCGCATTGCGGCCGTCGCCGTTCAAATTGGCACTTTGCCAGCGATTGAAATGACCTTGGCTACGACCGCTGAAGCGCCGGCCGAACTGCGGCATTCCCTTTGGGTGTCTGACCTCGGTGACGGCACGTATAAAAATCCCGTGCTCCACGCTGATTATTCCGATCCGGATGTGATTCGCTGCGGGGACGATTTTTTCATGACCGCGTCGAGTTTTAGCTGCACGCCGGGCCTGCCGATTTTGCATTCGCGTGACCTGGTCAACTGGACGCTCATCAATCATGCGGTTGGCAATTTGCCGCACCCGCGCTATGAACAGGTCCAACCTGGCTGTGGGGTGTGGGCGCCGGCCATCCGCTTCCATGCGGGAAAATTCTGGATTTTCTTTCCCATGCCCGACGAGGGAATTTATGTCACGACGGCAAATCATCCGTCCGAAAAATGGTCCCGGCCTCATCTGCTTCAGGCCGGGAAGGGCTTGATTGATCCCTGTCCGCTCTGGGACGACGATGGGCGAGCCTATTTGGTTCATGCCTATGCCGGGTCGCGCGCGGGTATCAAGCATCGCTTGCGGGTGTGCCCCATGGCCCCGGATGCCGGCCGTTTGCTGGGGGAAGGCCAGATTGTTTTTCATGAACCGGAAAGGCATCCGACCATTGAGGGGCCAAAGTTTTCCAAACGCGATGGCTGGTATTACCTGCTGGCTCCCGCCGGTGGCGTGGAAACCGGCTGGCAAGTGGCCTTGCGTGCCAAACATATTTACGGCCCATACGAAGATAAAACTGTCCTCGCTCAGGGCGATACGGCCGTCAACGGTCCGCATCAGGGAGCGCTGGTGGATTCGGTGGATGGCCGTTGGTGGTTTCTGCATTTTCAGGACGCGGGCGTTTATGGGCGGATCATTCATTTACAACCGGTTCACTGGGAAAATGGATGGCCGGTCATGGGGAAAAATGGCGAGCCGGTTCAATGCCATCCCAAACCTTATTGTGGTGCGCCGCAAAGTATCTGCACTCCCCAAACCAGCGATGAATTTGATGCCGTTAAATTGGGACGGCAATGGCAATGGAACGCAAACCACAAGGACGAATGGTTTTCCTTGGTCGCCCGGCGCAGTCATCTGCGGCTGTACGTGCAACCGTCGGAGCTCCCATTGAACCAACTGCCAAATCTCTTGCTGCAAAAATTTCCCGCTCCAGGTTTTGTGGTGGAGACCCGGCTTGAATTTTCATCGGTCCATGATGGCGATGAGGCCGGATTGGTCATTGCCGGCCAGTCCTCTGCGGGGTTATCGCTGCGTCGCATCGGCAACCGGAATGAATTGATACTGCGCCTGGGTAAAACAGAAACCGTGGTCCATGCTGATTTGGATCGGTACGTCTGTTTGCGGGTTGTGGTCAGTCGTAATGGAAAATGCCGGTTCAGTTTCGCCACCGGGGAGAAATTTATACCGGTTCCAGATGTCTTTATGGCTGCCAAGGGTGTTTGGATAGGTGCGAAGGTGGGAATCTTTGCCATGAGCCCGGCCACGAATGGTGTTCGCGGCCACGGTGATTTCGACTACTTTCGTTTGCTGCCTGACAAAGACAAGACCTCAAGTCGCTTCGGGCAAATATTGCCGGAGGTTTTGTGCGCCAACGGGGTGAAAGGAAGGGCATCGCCGGAGTTGGCATGAAATCGCTCCTGGCCTGGCTCGGCGGGGCGAAGACCTGGCACAGTCTGTCGTGGATGTGAAATGACCCGCGGTGGACTATACCCATCCTCTTCTCAAAATTCTGTTCCTCGCATTTTGATCGGCGATGTCGCTTCGGTGCTGCTTGGCGCCGAAATTTCAAGGTCGCGGATTTGATGCAGCCAACGGCCGGGACCTGGAGATTTTTCACACTTTTTTGGATAAAGGCATGATGTTTTGCATTAAGGGCCCTGTTAAAGTGCATCAAGTCCAAATGTACCCAAATGTTTTAACTCGACGGCCCGGCCATTCCCCAAAACCGTCATCGATGGTTTCGGGATTCACCCTGATCGAATTACTCGTTGTCATCGCGATCATTGCCATTCTGGCGGCATTGCTGCTGCCGGCGCTCTCCGCCGCCAAACTGAAAGCGCAAGGTATTGCCTGTATCAATGACATGAAGCAAATGCAGCTTTGTTGGTATATTTATGCGGGGGACAACGAGGAACTTGTTCCGCTTAATGTAAATTACTCGTCAGGTGGTAACGTCGGGGCGGGCGTATATGGTGGACCTTGTCCCAACTGGGTCGCCGGTAACATGGCAAGCAGCACTGAAAAGAAGGATCCGTCTTTTCTGACGGACCCAACCAAGATTTGGGGTTCGATCGGTACCATGGCTAAAAATCCGTCTTCGTACAAATGTCCCGGCGATCCGACCGACAACGTTCGTTCGATCTCGATGAATGGGTGGATTGGTCCAGGCGGTCAGCCTGGAACGTTGAGTAACTTGCCTTTGGAGAATGGTGGGCCTCCGACCGGTTGGAATCTGGCGCCGGCGAGATTCCAGGCGGTTGTGAAAATGACGGATATGAAAAAATTGCCTCCTTCGGAGATCTTTGTTTTTTTGGACGAGAACAAGTCTTCGATTAATGACGGTTGGTTTCGCCTCGACCCCACGGGCTATGGCGGTAATGGAGTTTTATTTCCAAATTTTACCTCGGTGGTGGACTTTCCCGCGGTTTATCACAACCGTTGCAGTTCTTTTTCATTTGGCGATGGCCATGCCGAAATTCATAAGTGGCGGAGCAATGGCTTTACCACTCGGACACCGAACGGCCAACAAATAAGTATTAGCGGCCCCCCTCCCGCCGGCCCGGAGGAAATCCAGGATTGGACCTGGTTGCTTCAGCACGCCACGATTCCCAAATAATTGGGATCTTTGCCACCCGGCTAAAATTTTTCAATCCATTCCCAGAAAAGACCCAAACAACACACCGAACAAAACCCCATCCCGATATGAAAACATCCTCCCCAATCAAACGTTGCTGGCGACCTGGCCAAAGTTTTTTTTGTGCGCTCTGGCTGTTGGCCATTCTCTTTTGCATTCAAAGCGCGCAGGCCCTCAATTTTACCCTGCCGCTCTATGAGCCCTTCGCTTACACCAATAACGAACCCTTGGGAGCCGGTGGTCCTTTGGGCAGCTCAAATACCTGGACGTGGGGAAACTCGGCCAGCGGTTCCAGCGCCCATCCTAATACCAACGCAAGCCTGTCCTACATTGGAATGCCGGCAGATACGATCATCTTTGCGACGAATTCCGGCCCGTGCGGACTGATTGCAAATACCGGCACCGGTAAAGTCCGGGGTGGAAATTTCAACAACCCCGTCACCAACGTTACGATTTATTCGTCATTCCTGTTGAATATCCGGTCGCTGAGTGTCGCAGTCTCCGACCGATTGCTGTTTGGGCTGGGAGCTGCAACGGGCGGCTCCGGGGCTGACGGTGGTGCGGCGGTCTGGCTGGATCCTTCCGGTCGGTTGAAAATTTCCAAGAATTCCACTGCAACGGCAGCGACTAGTACCACGTATCCGTTGGTTATCAGCAATACCTATCTGGTTGTATTCCGTTACCAGGTGAATCCCACCAACATCATGCCTGACCAGGTTGATCTCTGGCTGAACCCGGGTGCGCTGGGTGAAGACAGCAATATTCCCACACCTGATCTAACTACCACGAACAATGCCAACGCGCGGACATTTAACTCGATGACGTTCAACGGCAACGCTCCAACCCACGTCTTTTATATGGATGAAATCCGTGTCGCCACCAACTGGTCGAATGTGACCACACCGACTTCCTGGGCAGGCAATACTTACAATGTCACGGGGGGCGGTTCGGGTTGTGCGGGCGACAGTTTTGTCATTGGATTGAGTAGCTCGGATTCGGGTATAAGCTATTTGGTTTACACCAACGGCGTGCTTTCTGATATAAGCGCGACAGGAACCGGCTCACCAATCAGTTTTGGTGCTCAAACAACCACGGCGACTTACACTGTGTTGGCGACTAATACCACTGACACTACAGTTCATTGGATGAAAGGCAATGCGGTGGTCAGTGTATTAACTCCGCCGACAATTACCTCTCAACCAGCCCCGGTGTTGGCTGCCACAAACAGCAGTGTCGTGTTTATTGTTTCCGTCACTGGATCCTCTCCACAATATCAGTGGTTTCGCAATGGTGTCGGGCTTGCCAACGGCGCCAATATTTCCGGTGTCACCGCACCGGTTTTGATCATCTCACCGGTAACCTCGGCGGAGGTGGCCACAGCAAATGCAGGTTATTATTGCATTATCACCAACGCGTGCGGTTACACAACGAATTCAATTACCAACTCTCTGACACTCCATGCTGCTGATACTATCGTCTGGCAGGGAGCGCCAACCAACTTGTGGGATATCAGCACAATGACCAATTGGACCAATAGTGCGGGCGCGGCTGTCGTATTCAATCAGGGAGATAACGTGATTCTCGACGATACCTTCAGGAGCCCGGTATTGGCTCTCCAAAGCCAATATTTGAGCCCCGGTTTGATCAGCTTTGTTGGCAGCCAGATTATGGCCATCAGCGGTAATGGAAATCTCAATGGTAATGGAAGTATTTTTGGCCTGAATTCCTCCTTGCTGATCAATGGCACCGGGACACTGTCAGTCAGCAATGCGAACGACTTTGCTGGCGGCACAGTCATCAGTAATGGAACCCTGGCGATCTACACTTACACCCGGCCGATCGGTTCTGGAGCAATCACATTGGCGGGCGGCACATTCCGGGCAGTGCCTTCCTCGCAAGCAACCCAGTTTAGCAACAATATTGTCGTCGTAACGGACAGTACGCTGGAATACGATGGAACCGGGGGCAATGGCTTCAATTATGCCGGGACATTGACGGGCTCGGCGGGCAAGACCTTGACGATTTTCAATAACAGTATCGCCAGCACTTTCAACTGGCTGCGTCTGCTCAAGGGTTTCACCAACGATGCCAATATTGTTCTTACCAGCCCGGCAGCTTCGGTGGACCTCACGCCGGTTCTGACCGGTGGAGATCAAATTTTTAACGGGGTCATTTCCGGAACCGTTGGACGTATTCGCGTCACGGGTGCAAACAACAGTGTTATTTTAAACGCGCAGAATACCTTCAATGATTCCGCATCAGTCAATAATACCACCATGAGCCTTTACATGAACGGTGGAAACGTTGGTTTCGGTGCGGACTCGGTCTCCAGTTCCCCGCCGACCATTGATTCCAGCCCTGCGGGCACGGGCAACATTGGCATCGGCGTGGCTGCCGGGGAGGGCGCCAACTGCGGCTTCTTTGCCAGCGGCGGGGCTCATACGGTCGGCAATCCGATCATTTATCCCAGTGCGACCAATACCTTCATCGTCTCTATTATTGGCAATAACAATCTCACCTTGTCCGGCAGCATTACACTGTCTGGTGCCGACGGCACCGGAAATACAAACCGCACCTTCTCGGTGACAAATACTGCGTTGACCACATTTTCCGGGGTAATCAGCGATGGCGGCCTTGGTTGTGGTCTCATCAAGACCGGCAACGGCATCCTGGATTTGAACGGAGCCAACACCTATGCCGGCCCAACGGTTGTCAGTAACGGCATCCTCGCAGGTATCGGCTCGATCGTCAGCCCGGTGACGATCGCTCCGGCCGGTTCTATCGGCGCCGGAACAGTGTCGATCGGCACGCTGACGGTCAACAACAACCTGACGTTGAATGGCAATGGGTTCTTCAAATTGAACAAGTCGGTGTCGCCGTCCAACGATATGGTTTCTGTCTCCGGCACGTTGGCCAACACCGGCACCGGCACCATCACCGTGACCAACATCGGCGTTACCGCAGTGACCAATGGCGACACCTTCCATCTGTTCAACAAGGCTGTCACCGGCGCGAACACGTTGACGATTGCCGGCGCCGGCATGGTCTGGACGAACAACTTGAGTGTGGATGGCAGTATCCGGGCGCTGGTTCCGGTCCCTCCGATTGCCAACTATTCCACCAACATCAGTTTTACTCTCACTGGCGGAAGCTTGACCATCAATTGGCCGGCAACGCACTTGGGATGGATTCTCCAGGTGCAGACCAATGCCTCGAGTGTTGGTCTTAATCTGGCCACGAATACATGGCATGACGTTCCGAACAGTGCGAGTGTGAACAGCACAAACTATCAGGTGAACCCGGCCAATCCAACCGTGTTTTACCGTCTGCGCCATCCGTAATGACCGGGCGCTTCTGAGCAACTATACAAATAAAAATTAAACCAAAGCGGAGTGCGATGAGCACTCCGCTTTTTAAGCCTTGTGCCCAATCTTGTGCAAAATTTTTTATGTTTCAGGCGATTTGCCCTGTTGTCGCTCATTTTCCTGGCGGGCATGGCGAGAGCGATTACACCATGGTCCCTCTCGATCAATACGAACAATGTCATCGTTGTCACGAACGCCACCGCGATTGGCGATGGCATTTTCACCAATACGACGGCGTTTCAAAATGCCATCAATACCGCTGCCGCCGGCGGGAATGTTGGCGGCTTGCTCGGCGGCGTGGTGGAGGTTCCTCCGGGAATTTTTCTTTGCGGACCGCTGACGCTGAAGAGTAACGTCCGGCTGCAGCTTGATTCAAACGCCGTTATCCGGCTGCTTCCGCGTGGAGCGTGGCCGGGCTCGCCTTACACCGGCACGGTGTCGCCGCTGATCAATGGCTCGGGGCTTACGAACATTGCCATCACCGGCACCGGCCTGTTTGACGGCCAGGGCGGTCCCTGGTGGCCGGATGCTACGACTATCAACCGGCCTTTGATCCTCAGTTTGCAGCCGTGTTCCAGGGTGTTGCTTCAGGACTTCACCAGCAGCAACCCGCCCGTGGCGCATATCGCCCTCAAGGGCAACGGTGGAAACGTCAACGTTGTCGGCATCAAATTGCTGGCCCCCTCCTCGGATGATCCGGTGAATCCGTCGCATAATACGGACGGCGTGGATTTTGCCGAGACCAACGCTTATTTTAAGGACTGCTTTATCAGCACTGGCGATGACAATATCGCCATCGGCAGCAGTGGGTCGGTTTCCAGGGATATGCTGGTGACGAATTGTTTTTTTGGGGAAGGCCATGGGTTGAGCATCGGCAGTTTTACCTCCGGCGGGGTTTCCAATCTTCTGGTGGTGGATTGCACGTTTAGCAACACGGGAAATGGCATCAAGGTCAAGTCTTCACGCGGTCGCGGGGGGGTGGTCCAGAATCTGAATTATTTCAACATCAAGATGACCAATGTGGATTGGCCGATTCAACTTTACGCCTATTACGAATATGGACTGGGCACGCTGACCGGCGTGACGCCTGGGTTCGCGGCTTTCGTCGGCACGAATACGCCCCCCGGCAGCAGTCCGCCGATCTACCGCAACATCACCATCAGCAACGTCACGGCCAATATCCTCAACGGCCGCCCACCGTTGATGATCTGGGGACTGCCGGATTATCCGGTTTCAAACATCGTCCTCAAGGCCGTCAACCTCACTTCCAGTTCCACCGGCATCTCCGGAATCTACAGCGTCACCAACCTCCAGTTGGTTGACTGCTCATTCCCGGTGCCCGTCGGAGTCAAGACCCTTCAGTTCTGGAATGCGGACATGACGTTTACGAACACCTCGCCCGCCGCCAGCCTTTTGATCCTCAACGGACTCACCACGAATGGAATTGGTAACACGCTTGATTTCTACAATGCCCCAGCGACGGTTTCCAATACCAACGCCATTGCCGGTGGAGCAGTGACGATTGCCGGTAGTACCCTCACTATCAGCAACAATCTGACCCTGACCACGGCCGCCCCGTTGAATTATGTCGTCAGTACCAATCCCGCTATTTTGGCAGTTAAAGGTAATCTTGCGCTTGGCGGGATTGTGAATGTAACCGCCGGTCCCGGTTTTACCCATGGCACTTTCACCTTGATGGATTACACGGGAAATTTGAGCGGCAGCCTCCCCGCGCTTGGCACCACCCCATCCGGATATTCCTGCTCTTTGAGCAGCGCTACACCTTACCAGATTAATTTGATTGTGTTGCCGCCGCCGCCGGGCATTCCGACAAATCTCACCGCCATTGCGACCAACTTGCTCATCGATTTGAACTGGTTTACGCCGTCGAACGCCGCCAGTTACAATTTGAGACGTTCCACGGCCGATGGCGGGCCGTATTCATTGCTGGTCAATTTGACGGCGACCAATTATTCCGATTCCGCTGTGATGCCAGGAACGACTTATTATTACGTGGTGACGGCGACGAACGTCACGAGTGAAAGCGGAAGTTCTGTTCAGGTCAGTGCCGCGCCGCTGCCTTCCAACGTTTCGACGAATCTAAGCTTTCAAGCGTCCGGCAACCAATTGCAGTTGTCGTGGCCGGCGGATCACCTCGGCTGGCGATTGCAGATGCAAACCAATAGCCCCGATAATGGTCTCGGCAATAACTGGATCACCGTGCCGAATTCCACAAACATGACATCCGCGAATATCGGAATCGATTCGGCAAATGGTTCGGTGTTCCTGCGATTGATTTATCCCTGATTTTGAACCATGGCGCCAGGCAGCCCACACATTTCGATTAAAATTTGGCTCGTATCCGCTGACAGGGATCAATTTTATGTCTCTTAAAACGACAAACATCTCGAGAACTCCGCCCGGCAAATATCCCGGTATCCTCGCGGTCAACCGCGTCAAGAATTTGCCGGCGAAGCGGGCCACAAACGGGGCCAATGGACATTACGACAACAAAGCGAAGGGTGATACCGGCCCGAACTGCGCCATCCCGGCCGGAAACAAATTTGTGCCACATCAGGCGGTAAAGGCGGCAAAGACCCCACTTTATCGAAATCCTGCCGCATCCGTTCCCCGCCGGGTCAAAGATCTGTTGTCGCGCATGACGCTCGAAGAAAAGGCGGCGCAGATGACGTGCATTTGGCAGCGGAAATCGAAAATGCTCGTGGATGAACACGGCAACTTCGATCCCAACAAAGCCCGGGAGGCATTTAAGGACGGCCACGGCATCGGCCAGGTGGGCCGTCCGAGCGATGCCGCGGCAAATCCGCCCACTACGTCTAACGGACGTAATGCCCGTCAGATGGCCGAGTTGACGAACGCGATACAAAAATTCTTCCGGGAGCATTCACGATTGGGAATTCCCGTGATCTTTCACGAGGAATGTCTGCATGGCCACGCGGCGAAAGACGCAACCAGTTTTCCGCAGCCAATCGCCCTGGGCGCGACGTTCAACCCCGCACTCGTCGAACGCCTGTACGCCATGAGCGCCGAGGAGACTCGCGTGCGCGGGGCGCACCAGGCGCTCACGCCGGTTGTGGACGTCGCCCGCGACCCGCGTTGGGGACGGGTCGAGGAAACTTTCGGCGAAGACCCGTTTCTCAATGCGCGGCTTGGCGTTACCGCCGTGCGCGGATTTCAGGGGGATGCGTCTTTCAAGGGCAAAAAGCGGTTGATTGCCACGCTTAAGCACTTCGTTGCCCACGGCCAGCCGGAATCAGGCATGAACTGCGCGCCCCCAAGCATGTCGGCGCGCACCGTGCGCGAGGTGTTTTTGTTCCCGTTCAAGGAGGCTGTGCAAAAGGGCGGGGCGATCAGCGTCATGGCCAGCTACAACGAGCTGGAGGGCTCGCCCTGTCACGGCAACCGCTGGCTGCTGCGGGATGTGTTGCGCAAGGAATGGGGCTTCAAAGGTTTCGTCGTTTCCGATTATTACGGCATCCTTGAGTTGAACCAAAAGCCCCAGACCCATGGGCATTTCGTTGCGAAAGACAAACTCGAAGCTTGTGTGTTGGCCGTCAAAGCCGGCGTTAACATCGAATTCCCCGAGCCGGACTGCTATCTGCACCTGGTTGAACTCGTCCGCAAAAAAGTCCTCCAGGAATCGGAATTGGACGAACTGATCGCGCCGATGCTGTATTGGAAATTCCAGATGGGATTGTTCGATGATCCCTACGTTGATCCGGACGAAGCGGAGCGGATCGTTGGCTGCGAATCGCACCGTGTCCTGGCTCTGGAAGCCGCGCGTGAATCCATCACGCTCCTGAAGAACGATGGCAATCTTCTGCCGTTGAATCCGAAGAAGCTCAAAACCATTGCCGTCATCGGACCAAATGCGAATCGCGTTTTGTTGGGCGGTTACAGCGGCGTGCCGAAGCAGTTTGTCACTGTCCTCGACGGCATCCGGGCAAAAGTTGGCAACCGGGTGAAGTTGGTTTACAGCGAAGGCTGCAAGATCACGGCGGACGGCGGCTCATGGCAGCGCGACGAAGTGGTTCTGAGCGATCCCGGGCAGGATCGCAGGCAGATTGCTGAAGCGCGCCGGGTGGCAAAACCGGCGGACGTGATTGTGGTCTGCATCGGCTGTAACGAACAGGGCGGACGCGAAGCCTGGAACGCTAGACACTTGGGCGATCGGACCAGTCTCAACCTGCTGGGCCGTCAGGATGAACTTGTCCAGGCAATGCTGGCAACCGGCAAGCCGGTGATTGTCGTTCTTTTCAACGGACGCCCGCTTTCCATCAACTATGTTGCGCAGAATGTTCCGGCCATTTGCGAGTGTTGGTATCTCGGTCAGGAATGCGGCCATGCGGTTGCCGATGTTTTGTTCGGTGATTTCAACCCGAGCGGCAAACTGCCGATTTCGATTCCGCGTTCCGTCGGTCATTTGCCGGTGTATTATAGCCACAAGCCGTCGGCGCGGCGCGGTTACCTGTTCGACGACGTCTCGCCGCTATTTCCGTTCGGGTTCGGTTTGAGCTATACCGCCTTTGAGTTTGGCAATCTGCGGCTGACGAAGAAGCGCATTCGCCCAAACCAGTCCACGCGCGTTCTGGTCGATGTTAAAAACAGTGGCCAACGTGCCGGAACCGAAACGGTTCAGCTTTATATCCGCGACCGGTTCAGTTCAGTCACGCGCCCGGTGAAGGAATTGAAAGGCTTTACGAAGGTTTCCTTGAAATCGGGCGAATCGAAGACGATCGCGCTCGAAATCACGCCCGACTCGCTGGCGTTCCATAACGTTGATATGAAATATATCGTCGAGCCGGGTGAATTTGAAATCATGGTTGGCAATTCTTCCCATGATCTGCACCTGCAAAAGGTGATCTTGACGGTCGTTAACTGATAAATGAACGCCGCCCACAAGATTCCCTTCGTGGAGAAGCTGGGTTATAGCGCCGCCGACGCCGCTGCGAACTTCGTCTTCATGACGATGACTTTGTTCCAGCTCAACTTTTACACGGATACCTTCGGCCTGACCGCCAGCGCGGCAGCGGCCATCTTGTTCTGGCCGCGAATCTGGGACGCGATTTTTGATCCAATCATGGGAATCCTTGCCGATCGCACCAGGACGCGCTGGGGCAAGTTCCGCCCATGGATTATTTGGACCGCCGTGCCCTGGGCGGTGATCATGGTGCTGGCTTACACCACCCCAAAAGGCTGGAGCATGACGTGGATGGTCGCTTATGCCGCTGTCACCAATACGATGCTGATGACGATTTACTCCATGAACAACATGCCCTACGCGGCGCTGGGAGGAGTCATGACCGCCGATCTGGACGAGCGAGCCAGGCTTAATTCCTACCGCTTCATAGCTGTCAACGTCGCGCAGTTTATCGTGGGTGGTTTTACCCTGCCTCTGGTCGCCAGGTTCGCCGAGGGACACGACCTCGCTTACGGCTGGCGCATGACCATGACCATCTGGGCGGCGGTATGCCTGGTATTATTTGTGGTGACCTTTGCCACGACGCGGGAACGCATTGCGCCGGTTGTGGATAGTAAACCGTCAGCGAAGCAGGATTTCCTGGCCCTGCTGAAGAACAGTCCATGGGTGGTGATGTTCATCATGACGCTGGTTCACTTTGCCATCATGTCATTTCGGGGCGGTGCGCTTTACAACTACTACCATCACTACGCTGACAAGGCGGCGATGTTTGACTTTCTCGAAAAGCTCGGGCTCACCGCGCCGGCATTGGAGCCGGGCGCGCCCAGGCCGGGCGGCCTGCTGGAATCGCTCGGCTATATCGTCCACGGAACGCGCGACAGCCTCTCCGGTTCCAATATCGCCAAAGTGTTCTACAGCATTGTGAATATCTCTCAGCGCTTCACGACGATCGCCGTGATCCTGATGTCCGTGTCGCTCGCGCACCGATATGGGAAAAAAGCCGTGGCGGTGGCGGGCTTCGCACTCTCAACGGTCGCCGGGTTTGCGTTTTATCTGCTGAAGCCCGCGGATGTATGTGGAATGGTGATCTTGTCCATCGTCAGCGCGGTGGTCTATGCCCCGACAATTCCGCTGATCTGGTCCATCTTCGCCGACGTGGCAGACTACTCGGAGTGGAAGACCGGGCGTCGTTTCACGGGTATCGTGTTTGCCACGATCGGGTTTGCGTTGAAGGCGGGATTGGCCATCGGTTCGGCGTCGTTTCTCTGGATCATGGCCGGATTTTTCAATTATGACACAAAGCTCCCTGCCGCGCCCGGAGCGGTCGCTGGCTATCGCATCTGCGCCGGTATCGGGGTCGGCGTCCTGTTCGCCATCTGTACGGTTTTACTCATCAGTTACAAACTGAATAAACGGGTAACGATCCAAATGGCCGAGGAATTGGCCGAACGGCGAAAGATATCTGCGGCCACAGCCTGACTCTCTTGAACCGAACACGCGCAACCAAATGAAACCAAACAGAATGACCGCACGTGCGAGGAGAAGACGGCCTCCCGAGATCCCCGGCCTCGAGAGGCTTCTGCCCGGCGATGCGACTCGAGCGAGCGTCACCAAACACAGTGGTCTCGTCCGGAGTCTGAGGTACATGGCGCAAAACTATTGGCGTCCGATCCAGATGGACGACCTGGTTTCGGCCTCGGGCATGTCGCGACGCGGCTTAACGAAAGCATTTTACCGGCACGTCGGCTTCAGCCCTGGATCGGTATTGCGACATGTAAGAATTGAGTGCGCAAAGCGGCTCCTGATCGAGCGTGATTTAACATTGAAAGACCTCGCCAAACACTGCGGTTATCGAAGCGAAAATACCCTTTGCATCGCGTTCCAGCGGGCGACGGGAATGGCGCCTAAAAAATTTCAGCGGGATGCCTGGCTGACCAGGTATCGCACTTGCCGGCAAGCTGAAGCAGATTCAATTCTTATGAAATCGCTGCCTCGGTCGCCGGTCCCCAAACCAAATTTAAAACTACAATTCCGCTCAGCATAAATCAGCCCGTTGATAAAACTGTCTATTTATCCTTCCAGCGGTTTCTATCCATTAGTGATGGTTATTTAGATGTGAAGAAACTTCAATCTATTTTGGAGAAAGCGGGTGGAATGTATGAGGTTCAATTTGAGACGATTGCCTTAATGCTAATCCCCGTTCCCAAGCCAAGGGCGCAATCCGTTTCCTTTATTTGTGGAAAGAGGAACTACCCGCATAACCAAACAACATGAAAACGACCTGCCAACAAATCCTGAAAACGCAATGGCTCAAGACAATTGTGATCACGACAGCAATTGCTGCTTCCAATCACGCAGCCCTCTCCGCCCCAACCTTGCCGTCCATCCCGAGCGGAACTTATAACATTACTTCCTATGGGGCTTCGACGGGTTCGGCCAACAATGCCACGGCCATTCAAAACGCAATCAACGCGGCTTCGGCGGCCGGCGGCGGCACGGTGCAAGTTCCCTCCGGAATATTTTTGAGCGGCCCGATCACCATGAAGAGCAAGGTGTGCCTTAATCTCGCCAGTGGTTCCACCATGAAGATGCTGGCCTACGGCACCTGGCCGGGAAGCACCGCTTTCATTGAATATGGCGGCCTAAGCAATGTCAAAATCAGCGGCTCAGGAACGATTGATGGTCAGGGCTCCGCCTGGTGGACGGCCTATAATGCCAACAATGCGGTGGCTCGGCCCAGCGTGCTGGATGGTAACAATTGCGCCATTGTGCAAGTTACCGGCATCAAGATCATCAACGCGCCGAATGTTCATATCAGCTTCCACTATGCCTGCAATCAGATCACGGTGGACCACGTCACCTTATCCTCGCCGTCGACCTCTCCGAACACCGACGGCTGTGACTGTGAAGGTGCCAATTTCCTGTTCGACAGCGACAACATTTCCTGCGGTGATGACAACATCGCCATAGTTGGAGGTCATGTCCATAGCCAGTATTACGTCGTCCAGAACTGCACATTTGGCGCCGGCCATGGCATGACCATTGGCAGCTATGTGAGTGATCAGGTGGATCATCTCACGGTGCAAAACTGCACATTTAACGGAACCTCCAATGGCATCCGGATCAAATCGTCCCGCGGACGTGGCAGCGTTGTCCAGTATCTGACCTACACCGGGTTGACCATGAACAATGTGTCAAGCCCGATTAACATTACGTGCTGGTATGGCGGCGATCCGAGCAACCCGAGCACGGCTGCCTCCGCTGCCGTCACCAGCACGACACCCAACTTCAAACATATTGCCATTTCAAACGTAACGGCCACCGGCGCCAGTTACTCTGAAATCTATGGCCTGCCAGAACAACACATCAGCGACGTTACCTTAAACAATGTCAAACTGGCGGAATCCGGATCCAAAACGTTTGAAATCTACTTTGCCGACGGCATTGTGTTCAGCAATGGTTCCACCGTCACCGGGGGCACCTATCCCGTGACTATCTGGGATGCCACCGTGTCTGGCATCAGCACACATACCTATTGATTGAATCCAGGCAGGCGGGCGATTTCCAAGCCGCTTGCCTGTTTTCACCTCTGACTTCGTCAGTTTACCGCGCAAGCCTTGCACTGCCTGTTTATGTTTTCACAGCGTTGGTCCACATTCACTTTGTTAAGCCTGGTTTCGATGGTCGCGTTCTCCGCTTTCTGTGTTGGTCGCCTTTCCCTGTCCAGCCGTGCCACTCCGCTGAAGAATACGCCGCCGGTTCAGCTGCAACCAAATCCACCGGTGGTTTCCCGCCAGTTGGCGGAAGCGGCTGGTACCGCTGCGCCAGCTAAGCTGGAAAACCTGGGAAAACATTGGGATGAACTATCCGTGCTGCCGCGGACGCCGGCCGGGGAAGCTGAAATGGCCGTGCTGATTGAGAAGATGGCGGAACAGGACCCACAACGCGCCATTGCGCTGGCTGTGGCGCAAACCAACCTGCGGCTGCGCGCGGCGCTGCTGCGTTCGGCATTAGAAGGCTGGGGCATGACCGATCCGGAAGCCGCCGCCAAATGGGCGCAATCCGAATCTGTCATACACCAGGCTCAGGCCATTAATGCCTTGCTGCAAGGCGCGGTCCAAGACCCGGACAAGGCCGTGAGGGTAACGGTCACGTTGATGCAAAATGATTCCAGCCGGGCGTCGGAATTCGGCGGCGATCTGATTTCGGCGTTGACCGAAGCAGGACAATTTGAGCGCGCGGCGAATTTTGCCGCGAGTGGCCCGGCCAGCAGCCGCGAAGACTGGATGTTGCCCGCCTACAGCCGTTGGGCGGAATTTCAACCGCAAGCCGCGGTTGCCAGTGCGATGCAAATCAGCGACCCGGGCTTGAGAGAGGCGGCTCTCAACGCCATCACCGTCGGCTGGTCTCCGACCGACCCGAAGGGTGCGGTGGATTTTGCGCAAAAAAATCTTCCGCCGGAGCAGCAAAGTGCCGCGCTGTCGAGCGCAATTGGTTTTTGGGCGGACAACGATCCGATTGCCGCTGCTGCGTGGATCAATCAAAATGATCCGGGTGTCGCGTCCGACACCGGCGTCGCGGAGATTGCTCTCTCCCCGCAATTGGCACGCAAGCCGGAGGTGGCGGTAACCTGGGCCGAGAGCATCCTCAACCCACAATTGCGTTCGGAAACCTTCCAGGCTCTGCTCGAAAAATGGGCGGCCTTTGATTTGCCGGGAGCCGAAAATTACGTCAAAAACTCCCCGCTCCTCGCGCCGGAAGACCGCGAGTCTTTTGAAGACCGATTGAAACTCCGATTTGAACCATGAAGAAGACTGTCGTGGTTCATATTCCGAAACGCAAATGAACCAACCTGTAACCAAAATGAACAAACTCAAAATCCAAATCTGCGCCGGCATTCTACTGGCGGTGACATCTGCACAGGCTGCGACTCGCAGCGTGCCGTCCCAATACTCAACCATCCAGGCGGCGATCAATGCCGCCACCTCGGGCGATACCATCAGCATCGCCAACGGTACTTACAACGAGCAGATCACCATTCCCAGCACCAAAAGCAAATTGAATATCGTTGGGGCCAGCCAGACCGGAGTGGTTATTCAGTCGGGTGCCAACCAGACGACCATGACGATTCATGGCACCGACATCACGTTCTCCTATCTGACCATCGCGAACACGCTCTTGAGCGGCTCCACGACAAGCCACGCGGTTTACGTGGACAGCAAACGGGTCGAGTTCTACCGCTGTTACGTCAACGGCTGGCAAGACACGTTTGCCATCTGGAACAATGCCGTCGTGTATTGCAGCCTTAGTGAAATCCGCGGCTGCGTGGATTTTATCTACAGTGGTGGTACGGCCTTCTTTCAAAGCTGCAATATCAGGCAAATGCGCTCGACCGGCGGCGTGAATTGCGCCCCCAGCACGCCGGCCACCGTCACTTACGGTTTGGTTTTCAGTTCCTGCACCATCAACCGGGCAAGCGGCGTGGCGGCCAACAGCTCCACTTTGATGCGGCCATGGTATCCCAATGGCGAGACGGCCTATCTCAATTGCAGCATGGACAGCCACATTACGGCTGCCGGTTGGAGCGCTTGGAATGGCAATGAAACCACCTGCCGTGCCGCCGAATACGGCAGCAAGACATTGGCCGGGGCGGCCATCAACCTCAGCACCCGCTCTTCGTGGGTTGTGCGCCTGACTTCGTCACAAGCGGCTCAATACAGCAAGAGCAACGTCCTGGGCGGCTGGGCGCCGCCGTTGTAATGACCAGGATGTCCAAACCCCGGGCGCCGACAACCTGCGGCCGCTTGGACGACCAGTTTAAGCCATGAAAAGGGTCATGGCTTATTTCCAAATCCAACAAACCAAAAAAGCAACCAAACCAAATGAAACATCTCAAGATCCAAATCTGTGCTGGCATTCTGCTGGCTGCCGCAACCGCCTTTGGCGCAACGCGGAACGTTCCATCGCAATACCCGACGATCTCGGCGGCAGTCGCCGCCGCGGCAGCGGGCGATACGATCAGTATCGCCAATGGCACTTACAACGAACAAGTGGTCGTCGGGAGGAGCCAACACAATTTGACGTTCATCGGCGCGAGCCAGACGGGCGTCATTCTTCAAGCCGGCCAGAACCAGATCGCCATGGTGATTAATGGCACAAACATTCTCGTCGAATACATGACGATTCGAAACACCTATGCAACCGGTTCCACGACGTCCCACGCGGTGTTGCTTTACGGCGGGAAAATAGAATTTTATCGCTGCTACATCAACGGCTGGCAGGACACTTTGGGCGTCTGGTATGGCCCGTACTATTTCAGTTACTGCGAAATCCGCGGCGAAGAGGATTTCATCTACAGCGGCGGGCCGGCGTATTTCTCCACATGCAACATTCGCCAGATGAACACGACGGGCGGGTGTAATGCCGCGCCGAGCACGCCGCAGACTGTCCCGTTCGGTATCGTGTTCAACGGTTGCACCGTCTGCCGGTCAAGTAATGTGGGAAACAATACTTCCACTTTGATGCGGCCCTGGTATCCCTACGGCGAGACGGCGTATATCAATTGCAGCATGGACAGCCACATCACTGCTGCTGCCTGGGACGATAATGGGCACGCATCCACCGGCCGTGGCGCTGAATATGGCAGCAAAACTCTTGCTGGAGCGACCATTAACCTCTCGACACGCCCCTCGTGGGTGGTGCGGCTGACAGCGGCCCAGGTTGCAAGCACCTATTCCAGAGCGAATGTTTTGGGTGGCTGGACACCGCCGATCCCGTAAAATCACTTCATGGCGAGCTGGCCCGAGCCGCGGCCAGCTCGCAGCTAACATCCGATAGCCAGAATTCTATAAGCAACTCTCTCCGTTCGTCAGAGTGAGTAATAGTGGTGAAATTATAGTTGAGGTTCGTCGCGCTGGGACCAGCTCAGGTGTGTCAGAGCATCGAATGAAATGTGTCCTTTACCGTGCCAAGGCTTCGGCCAACCACCTCAATGCAGCTCAATTTACGCCCATTAGGCCGTGCTTTCGATTTCTCACAAAAAGTGTATATTTTCCGAAGTCAGGTCGCTGTGTTTCGCATATCAGGTCGCCAAAAGTCTCGGAATCAGCCACTTCCGGTCGCCTATCACGAACATTTAGACTTCGTTTCTCCAATCGCGTGTTTTCCATTTTCCCATAATGCGCCGTCAAATTGATCCAACTCTTGTTTCGTGATGCCGAGGGCTAAGCCTATTTCACGCCATTGGGAGAGGACGCGCTCAATCTGGCTCAGTAATTGTTGGCCTGCATCAATGAAATCGGGTGACCCGGTTCACTTCCTGTCGGGGGCATCATCTCATGACCAGTGTAGCGGTGCCCACTATGCAGATTCGCCATGTTTGATCGTTTGCCAGTCGAGATCGAACCGTGCGAGATATTTGCGGAGCCGGTCGGCATCATTGGCAGTTTTCCGATTTTCTCGGGTGGCTGCGAAAAGTTTACGCCCGGCGTCAGAAAGTGTAGCCGACTCCCGACATATCCTGATGACGAAAGCCAGCTGTGCCTGATCAAATAGGTCGAGTTTTTCTTTCACCTTGTCGCAGAGAACCCCTCCGAGCACGGCAGCATTATCATCATCGGCCAGCGGCTTGGTCCAACTGGCTTTCAGTCGCTCCATTTCTCCGCCCAGCACCTGCTTGGTGATACGGCCACCCGGTGACAAAGTTGCCATGCGCGTAATACAGGCGTTCAAGTCCCGGAAATTAGCGGTCCACTTGGCTGCCGGTGATTGGGCAAACTCCAACAATTCTGTGCGCACCTCCTTGCTCAGGGTGACCCGTGTTCCACGCTTGCGAGCGAACTGGTCCAATTCGTAATCAAGATTGGGTTCAATATCCTCCGGGCGTTCGCTCAAGCCGGGCAGGTGAAACGTCCACAGATTGGTCCGCGCCAGCAGGTCCTCGCGAAAGCGGCCTTCACGGACAGCCGTCGGAAGATGGCGATTCGTGCCGGCAATAAGTTGGAAATTGCTGCTGACCTCACGATCGCTGCCGAAGGGGAGAAAGCGCTTTTCCTCCAGGGCCCGCAGCAGCATCGCTTGTTCGTCCAGTCCCAATTCACCGATTTCGTCGAGGAACAATAAGCCGCCATCCGCGGCACGCAATAGACCCGGACGATCTTTGAGCGCACCGGTGAAGGCGCCTTTGACGTGACCGAAAAGTGCCGACATGGCTGCATCACCTCTCAAGGTGGCGCAGTTCACTTCCACGAACGAACCTGCGATTTGGTGCCTGGCCTTTTTGAGTTCGTAGATTCGCCGGGCCAGCTGTGATTTTCCAGCGCCCGTCGGCCCGGTCAGGAGTATCGGTTCTTTCGCATGAATTGCCACATGCTCTATTTGTTCGATCAATTGGTTGAAATGTTTATTTCGAGTGGCAATGCCGGATTTGAGAAAGGAGCGAGCTTCAGTTTGCTCTTTGCCGAAGCGCGAGGCCAGGCGGTCGTATTTGGACAAATCGAGGTCGATGATCGCAAACTTGCCTTCGGGCCCCCGGCGTTTGTTGTCTGCGGGTGAACTTTGCAGCAACCGTGCCGGGAAGTGGCGCGATTCCGTGAGCAGGAACAGACATATCTGCTGCACATGCGAACCCGTGGTGATGTGGACGAGATAATCTTCCGCGTCCGGCTTGAATTCATAGCTGCGAGCAAAGTCATGTAGCGAGGCATATACTTCCTCGAAATCCCAGGGATCACGCAGTGCCTGAGTAATGCCGCGGACTTCGGTGGCTGGGGAAACCCGAGGAATGTCGGCCATGATCACACCAGCCAGATCCTTAAACTTTGGATCGTAAATTAGTTCAAAACGGTCGATTGGCAGGTCTCCGTGTTTGCACAAAGAGATGGTCGGGCGCCATCTGTTCCAGCGTTCCTGGTGAAACCCGGAGTCCAATACGCTGCCGAGCAAACCGATCACCACCCGTTTCTTGGTGTTCATAGCTTTTATTCCTGTTATTTATTTTATTCGCTAGTGTTGTGATCCTGCAAATTAAATCTCGTCGTACTGTTGAAACGATTGTTTGGCCCGCAAATATTGGGGTTTATGTGGCGTTCATAGGATTTATTGCAATTGGCACGGCGGCTGCAAAAGGGGTTGGCAGAATTAAACGAAAGAAAACGTATGGCTAACAAATCAATATTCCAATCCTTGCGCGGCGCGCTCTTGCCGCAGACCGATGCCATCAACGAAGCGGGTGGCCCGGCTTACACGCTCGCGCCGAAGCAGGCGCTCGCCCAATACGCGGCGACCGGCTGCTTGAACTCGACTTATTACGCCTCCGCCGAGGATCAGCTCCAAGAAGTGCTCGCCTTGACGAAGGAAGTGGATGCGCAGTTCGTCGCCAAGACCGCCGTGTATGCCCGTGAGCAGGGTTTCATGAAAGACATGCCGGCTATGTTGTGCGCGGCGTTGTCGGTGAAAGATCCGCAATTGCTCCGCACCGTATTCGAACGCGTGATTGACGACGGCAAGATGCTTCGCAATTTCGTCCAGGTTTTGCGTTCCGGCGTGGTGGGCCGCAAATCCCTCGGCACAGTGCCGAAGAAATTGGTCCAGCGCTGGCTCGAATCCCGCACGGATGAACAGTTGTTCCGGGCGTCAGTGGGCAATGCGCCTTCCTTGGCGGACCTCGTCAAGATGGTGCATCCGAAACCGGGCAATGCGACCCGCGATGCATTCTACGGCTATTTGCTTGGTCGCAAGCACAACGCTGACGCGTTGCCGGAGATCGTGAAGCAGTTCGAGGCCTTCAAGGCTGGCAAGCGGGATGAAGTGCCGGACGTGGCCTTCCAGATGTTGACCGCCTTGGATCTCGGCAAAGCCGAGTGGACGGCCATCGCGAAGAACGCGCCCTGGCAGATGACGCGGATGAACTTGAACACGTTTGCCCGTCATGGCGTGTTTGATAACGAGGTCATGGTGAAATTGGTCGCCAACCGCTTGGCGAGTGCTGACGCAGTGAAACGCGCTCGCGTGTTCCCGTATCAGTTGTTGATGGCGTTCAAGGCGGCCGGTGGCGATGTGCCGAACTTGATTCGGGACGCGCTCCAGGACGCGATGGAAGTCGCGACGGCAAACATTCCGTGCATTGCGGGCAAAGTGTATGTCTGCCCGGATGTGTCCGGCTCGATGAGCTCGGCCGTGACGGGCCAGCGCACCGGTGCGACCACGTCGGTGCGGTGTGTGGATGTGGCGGCCTTGGTGGCCGCCTCCATGTTGCGCCAGAACCCGCAGGCCGAAGTGGTGCCGTTCGAGAATGACGTCGTGAAGGTGTCGTTGAACAGCCGCGATAGCGTGATGACCAACGCGCAGAAGCTCGCCGCGGTCGGTGGCGGTGGTACGAATTGCAGCGCGCCGCTGGCGTGGTTGAACAAGAAGCAGGCCAAGGGCGACTTGGTGGTGTTCGTCTCCGACAACCAGTCGTGGGTGGATGCCAAGGGTGGCCGCGGCACCGAGACGATGCGCCAATGGTCGGTGTTCAAACGGTTCAATCCGCAGGCGCGGTTGGTATGCATCGATATCCAGCCCTACGCGACGGCGCAGGCGTCGGAGCGTGAGGACATCTTGAACATTGGCGGATTTTCCGACCAGGTGTTTCAAGTCATCGCCGCCTTCGCCGAAGGCCGGTTGGGTGCCGATCACTGGGTGGGCACTATCGAATCGCTCACGTTGTGAGCCAAGGGAATTGCCCGGTCACGTCAATCCGGACGTGGCCGGGCCGGGGTGGAAACAATTTTTGCGGGCCGAATGCCGCTCGAGACTACATCCAAACTGTTCTGTCTCGGCAAAAACTTGTCGGCCCGCTTTGAAAACGGAATTGATCTTTGAGAAAATTTGAAGCGGCGGGAATGCCCGCAGGACTACATGGTAGAGCGTCCGGCCCAAAGCCGGAAGGCCCCGGGTCCATCTCCCGGTCCCGCGCAAGCGGGATAGCTCAGAAAAACTGTCCTGCAACCAATTGTCACGTCGCTTCTTGAATGATTTGAATGGCGAATGCCGGCGGGAATACATTGGCAACCAGCGGATTCGAATTCCGCCCGGCTGGCCGCAGGGCCGGCTGAGAATTCTCACCAAACCTTGTCGCCATTCCGGTTTCGCGACGAATGCCGGAGTAACTACATGTAATCCGAAGGTCGCCGGTTCGAATCCGGCCTCCGGCCCGAAAATGGCCGGGGTAGCTCAGTTGGTAGAGCAGCGGAAAATGTTTCTCCAAACCTTGTCGTCGCGTTTTTTGGTCGGTTAGATGCAGCAGCAATATGATTTCGGTGCGAATGCCGTTGGAACTACATCGGTCGCGGGTTCGAATCCCGTCGGTCTCAATGAATGAGGCCGTAGCTCAGTGGTAGAGCGATTGTTTCGGCAAAAACTTGTCGCGCCGTTTATTTGGGAAAACAATAAAACTATGAATACAGAAGCAACGAATCCGGCAATCCGGCCAACCGGCGAGGCCACCGGCTTCATTCCTGCGCCAGGCAACAACGGCAAGCCCATCACCGTCATCGGCACCGCTGCGATTCGTGATGCATTTGATGCCAAGTGCATCGAACAGGCACTCAACTCGCGTGGGGCCCCAGGCGTGACCGACCTGGTGCTCAATCCAGATGCCCACGCCGGTTACGGGGCTCCCGTCGGCTGCGTGCTGGTTTCGCCGACGCACGTTTATCCCGGCCCGGTTGGCGTGGATATCAAATGTTCCATGAGCTTGCTCCAGCTGGATCTGCCGGTTGACGCAGTAGCCGACAAGACTGTCCGACGTGCACTCATCAATGCAATCGTGGAACGCACCCCAACCGGTGCCGGCAAAGGCCAACGCAATGTAAAGAAAGGCCGAAACGTGAATGGTGAGCTCGGTCGCCGGGTTGCGGTTGAAGGAGCTTCCGAAGGCGTGTGCCGTGAACTCGGCATCCCACCGGAGTGGGCGCTGCATTGCGAAGACGCCTTCCACCTCGGACACAACAACCAGCGCGAGGACCTGGCGGCGCGGATCGAGTTGCTCATCAGCGCCGGCAAATTCCCGAAGTTTGAAGACAAAGTTCGTCAGTTGGGTTCCTACGGCGGTGGCAATCATTTTGGCGAGTGCGAGGCCGTGCAGATTGTGGATAACGACCGCGCCCGCCGGGCAGCCGAAGTATTCGGTCTGCGCGATGGTTGCGTTGCGTTTCTCTCACATTGCGGATCACGCGGCTTTGGTTACCAGCTTGCGAACAACCAATTCCATACGCTGCAAGACAAGTTTGCCGCATGGAGCATTCCGCTGCCCGGCAATGACCGCGAACTCGTTTACGCACCTCTCGGTACGCAAGAGGCCGATAACTACATCGATGACATGTCGCTCGGCGCAAACTTTGCGACCGTAAATCACATGCTTATCAATGCCCTTGTGCTCGAAGCGTTCCAGGAAATCATTCCCGGCACTCGTGGCTCACTCGTTTATTTTATCAGTCACAACATTGCTCGCCGGGAAATCGTTGGAAATCAGGAATGCTGGGTGCATCGCAAGGGCGCTACCCGCGCTTTTCCGGCCAATCATTTTGCACTCAAAGGAACGCCGTTTTACGAAACCGGACATCCAATTTTGTTGCCCGGCAATCCAACCGCAGGCTCTTGTGTCATGGTTGCCGACCCGGGAGCGGACAAAAGTTGTTACAGCGTGAACCACGGTGCCGGCCGGGCGAAAGGCCGCAAAGCCGCGATTCGCGAACTGGATCAAAAGACCATCGATGATGAATTTGTCGCTCACGACATTCTGACCAATTGTCGCACCTATCCGAAAGACGAAGCACCGGCTGCGTATAAGGATTTCAACGAAGTGTTGAATTCCGTGCGGCTCGCCGGCCTTGCCAGTGAAGTGGCGCGTCTCCGCGCCCGTTTCGTCATCAAGGACTCAGACGACAGCCTGAAAGGAGCGGCGTAAACCGCATCACGCGCAAGCGAAGATTGCATGGCGCGCAAATAATTGGCATTGTCGCCATGCAATCCGAAATAGCAGATGTCCCATCAACCAAACAACATCTTCGCTGGAACGCAGGTCGTCTCACTGGTGGAAATTCGCGGGCCGAATCGTTCACTGGTTCATCCACTCGGCGCGGTGGGCGTGGTCACGCGCACGCCGGCCGTGGCAGGAGAAAGCTATCTGGTTCGCTTTCCGGACGGTTTTGAAAAACCATTGGAATTTTCGCAATTCGAAGTGTTGAAACATTTTAAGGACCGTCTTGGTGACGGCTCGCGGTCGTCGGATTTTGACCTCGAATCATCCATTATTTACCGCTGCGTCGTCGGTTCACGTGCGTATGGCCTGGATAACGACGAATCCGATACCGACCGGCGCGGTATTTACCTCGCACCTGCCGAACTGCAATGGTCGCTGTTCGGTGCGCCTGAACAATTCGAGGACAACGCAGAACAGAGCTGCTATTGGGAACTGCAGAAATTCATCATCATGGCTCTGCGAGCCAATCCAAATATTCTGGAATGTTTGTATTCGCCGATCGTGGAAAAAGTCACGCCGCTGGCTCAGGAACTTCTGGCGCTGCGCGATGCCTTCCTGAGTCGGATGATTTTCCAGACCTTCAACGGGTATGCCCTGAGCCAGTTCAAGAAGCTGGAGCAGGATCTCCGCAATCATGGCGAAGTACGCGTTAAACACACCATGCACCTGCTTCGATTGCTGCTGACGGGCGCAGCGACGCTGCGCGAAGGTCGGGTACCCGTGCGGGTCGAAGCGCACCGCGACCGGCTGCTGGCAGTCAAGCGCGGCGACGTTCCGTGGGCCGAAGTGGACGCCTGGCGTCAGGAACTGCACCATGATTTTGAACGCGCATTATCTGAAACAAAGTTACCCGAACGGCCGGACTACGAAGCGGCGAATCGGTTTCTGGTGAAAGCTCGACGCAAAACAGCTACCGAGTAAACGCTACATTTTCATTATGAGCATTACCGAGAAAGAAACATTCCGAATTCCAGTCAAAGAAGGTCAAAGGATACTTTCCTTGTGTTGGCGTGGTGCCGAATTGGTTGATTTGGCATCGGGAGGTACACGCTATCGATTAGACGGAACTGTGGAGTTGCCGGGTGTGTTTTTTGCCTATCACTTCAATAGAGCTGTAGTGAGCAACGACGGCAATTACTCTGTGATTTACGAAGCTTTAGGAACGAAAGGGCTGGTACTTCGTGGCAACAAACCTGTGAGAGAAATCAACCGCAGTTTTTATCACGCACATGTCTATGAATACCCGTTTGCAATAATTCATTTGCCGGATGGGCGGACGGCAATCGCCCATTGCCCGGATGCCTACAACAAGATCGAAATCGAAGAAATTGAATCCGGCCAGAGATTGACGGCTCGCGAAGGAGATGCAGCGGATTTCTTTCATTCACGACTCCAGGCAACTCCTGACGGTGAGCACTTGCTCAGCGCAGGTTGGGTATGGCATCCGCTCGACGCAGTACAACTGTTTCGCATCCGCGACACTCTGCAAAGCCCTGCGGTCCTGGATCGGTACGCCCATTTGGAGCTGCCCGACGAACTTTTTGAGGTTCATGCCGCGGCTTTTCAAGGCAACGAAACGTTGATCATGGTCGGTGACAATGGAGGCGAACCTGGCGAAGAAGGGCCGTTTCTTGCTCGATATGACCTCCGGGAAGATCGAGTAAACTTAAAAAGGCGTCTGCAGGAGCCAGCGGGTACGATTATGCCTGTGAACAGCGAGTTTATCATCGGATTCCATGAGCACCCCAAATTGATTGAAATCGCTTCCGGCAAAGTAGTTAAACGTTGGTCGGAATTGGATTCAGGCAAACAGAACTCCAGCATCATTTGGCATGAGGAAAAGTTGCCACCGCTAGCCTTGGATTCCAATCGAATGAGATTCGCGGTCGCAGATTCAAAAGGGATCACTGCAGTTCAATTGGCTGAAAATTGATACCAGTTTCAAGATTTGATTCGTATGACCATTGACCCACGCCTTCACCGTATTGTCGCGGCTCAGCCGTATCCGCTGCTGTTCGCCACCATCAGCGGCGCGCATCTTTATGGATTTCCATCGCCGGACTCGGATTTTGACTTGCGCGGATCGCATGTGCTGCCGCTTGAAAAGATCGCCGGGCTGGACGTGCAGGATGAAACCGTTCAAGACTCCCGTGTCATCGAGGGATTGGAGATGGATATCGTGAGCCATGACGTCAAAAAATTCTTTGGCTTGCTGCTCAAGAAGAACGGCTATGTTCTGGAACAGCTTTTTTCGCCCCTGATCGTCCAAACAACGCCCGAGCACAAGCAATTGAAAGCCCTTGCTCACGGCTGCATCACGAAGCACCACTCGCATCACTACTTTGGTTTCGCCGAAACCCAGTGGAAACTCTTTTCAAAAGAATCGCCTCGTCGGGTGAAGCCGCTGCTTTACGTCTATCGCGTGCTGCTCACGGGCATTCATTTAATGCGCACAGGTGAAATCGAGGCTAATCTCGTCGCACTGAACGAGGAGTTTCGTCTACCGTACATCAACGATCTTGTCGCCTGTAAATTGGCCGGACCCGAGAAGTCAAAATTGGAGGATGCCGATGCCACCTTCCACGAATCAGAATATCAACGACTGCGAGCCAAATTACAGGCAGCGCATGACGCCAGCATTCTGCCCGAGTTGCCCACTGACGCGACGCGCGCAGCGTTGAATGACCTGTTGGTTCGGTTACGAATGAAGCCGTTAAAAAGTGCAGGAACATGAAGCTACCCGATGAATTGACCTATCTGTTGCGTGAAGTGCCGGCCCTTTCCCGCGCTTACCTGGTGGGTGGTTGTGTGCGTGATGCCTTGCTTGGGATCACCCACAAGGATTTTGATCTCGAGGTTTACGGGGTGGATTATGAAACGCTGGAGCAGGCCTTAAGCGCACATGGCCGGGTGGATCTGGTTGGAAAATCATTTGGCGTCATCAAGTTTTCCGGTCAAAGCGGCGGGCAATGGGACTTCAGCCTGCCGCGCCTTGATTCGAAGATGTCGGCCGGACATAAGGGTTTTCGGGTCGAGTTCGATTCAAACATTGAACCCCGAACGGCAGCCAGTCGCCGGGACTTTACAATCAACGCGCTCATGTATGATCCGCGCACGGGCGAGTATATCGACTTTTACGGCGGCCGTGATGATTTGGAGAAACGCGTGTTACGTCACACGAGTCCGGCCTTCGTTGAAGATCCGTTGCGGGTGTTAAGGGGGATGCAGTTTGCGGCCCGGTTTGATCTAACACCTGCGCCGGAGACTGTCGAGTTGTGCCGTTCCATCGTGCATTCATTTCCCGAGCTCGCGGTCGAGCGTGTTGGCATGGAGTGGTTCAAGTGGGCATTGGCCGGGCAGCGACCATCGGCGGGACTGCGTTTTCTGAAGAACACCGGTTGGTTGCCGCACTTTCCTGAAATCGCGGCATTGGATGGGACGCCGCAGGATCCAGAATGGCATCCGGAGGGCGACGTGTTCACGCACACCTGCCACTGTTGCGATGCATTGGCGGTGTTGCCCGAGTGGCAGGCAGCGGACGAAGCTACCCGCCGGGTACTAATGTTCGCCGTCTTGGCGCATGATTTCGCCAAGCCGCAAACCACACGCGAAGATGAGCGAGAGGGGCGAATGCGGATTGTCTCACCCGGTCACGAGGAGCAAGGCGGGCCACTGGCGGAGGCCTTTCTGACGCGGATTGATGCTCCAAACGAAATCAAGGAACGGGTGGTACCATTGGTAAAACATCACCTCGCACATCTGCAGGCGATTAACGACCGCTCGGTTCGTCGGCTCGCGAACTCTTTGAAGCCCGCAACGATTGCGGAACTCTGTCTGGTAATGACGGCAGATCATTTCGGCCGACCGCCCAAACCACGGGTGATTCACCAAGGTATTGCCGATCTGAGGGTGAAAGCCGAAGAACTGCGCCTGCGGAACGCAGCCCCCAAGCCATTGTTACAAGGCCGCCATTTGATCGCGCGGGGCATGGAGCCGGGCAAGCAGTTCGGCACATTGCTCGACCAAGCGTTCGAAGCACAACTTGAGGGTGGTTTTACTGATCTGGATGGCGCACTCAAATGGTTGGCCGGTCACAAATAATATTTTATGAGTTTCATCATCGTCGATGTCGAATCTGACGGGCCAATTCCGGCGGAATTTTCAATGGTGAGTTTTGGTGCGGTCGTGTTTGACGAGCCATTGGACAAATCCTTTTACGCGCAGACCCGCCCCATCTCCGAACGGTTCGTTCCCGAGGTGCTGGCGATCAGCGGATTCTCACGGGAACAACACCTGCACTTTGATGATCCCAAAACCGTGATGGAATCCTTCGCGCTGTGGCTGGAGCAGCACACCAAGGGGCGGGCCGTCTTCGTGTCGGACAACGTCGCGTTTGACTGGCAGTTCATCAATTACTACTTCCACCTCTTTCCGGCTCTTAACGGATAATTCCGGCTTCCGGACATAATTGCCGCTAAGACTCATTTAAGACAAAAGGATGGTGCGCGCTGCAGGGTTTGAACCTGCGACCCCCAGTGTGTGATACTGATGCTCTACCGCTGAGCTAAGCGCGCCCCGGGCCTGCTATCAAACCAAAGAACCGGGTATAATTCAATCTTAAAAGGGCGCCACTTTGACTGGTCCATCCCAAGGTTGCGCAACTTTCTCGATCAGACGGAGTTTTAAGTCATGACGATGCACCCGGTAATTTCCAAATCCGAGGGAATTTATGAATAAATTACACGTCATTTTGGCGGTGGCCTTCTGCTCGCTTGCCGGGAACTCCCCGGCCCAGGATACCAATGCGCTGAAAACCGACATCGGAGTTTTCGAGGCCCAGACCGGGACCGTCATCATCAAGGGTTTTGGCCAGATCGGCTCGATAACCGTAGGGGCGGACGTCATCTCGGTGACTTGCAAGGCTTCCACAAACGCCGGCACCGGTTTCCGGGCCTATGGCCTGGCCATCGGGTTTGCCGGAAACGATCAAGCCCGGGAAAGGGCTCTGGTTGATTACGACGAAATTGATTCGTTGCTGAGCGGAATCAATTACCTGAGCAAGATCACCTACGATGTCACGCCGTTGCCCGGTTTTGAAGCCAGCTACACCACCAAAGCCGGTCTGCGGGTGGTTGCTTACAGCGCCCGGAGGCAGGGCGGCATCCAGACTTTCCTCCAATACGGCGAGCGGCCAAGAATTTTGCTGACGTCGGACCAGGTCGCGCAGTTTTACGGATTAATTGGCCAGGCCCGGGACAATCTGAATTCCCTCCGGACCTTGAAATAAATGGCGCAGGGCGGAATCCGCCGGCTCATTTTCGGAGGACGGTGTCGCGTTGCGCCCAGTCGGGGTTGGCATTTGGAAAATCCAGGTTGTAATGCAAGCCGCGGCTTTCGGGCCGCATCAACGCGCAGTGCACAATCAGTTCCGCCACCGTCGCGATATTGCGCAACTCCAACAGGTCGCTTGTGACGATGAAGTTCCAGTAGTACTCGTGGATTTCCTCCTGCAAATTGGCGATGCGTTTCTGGGCGCGCGCCAGTCGTTTGTTCGTCCGGACGATGCCCACGTAATCCCACATGCAATGCCGGATTTCATCCCAGTTGTGCGCCACCACGACCAGTTCGTCGGGGTTGTGGGCGTTGCCGGACTGCCACAGCGGAATTTTGACGTCGGAGGGCAGCGGCGGATTTTTGGCAATCCGTTCTGCCGCGCGATGCGCACAAACGAGCGCTTCCAGCAGTGAGTTGCTCGCCAGCCGGTTTGCGCCGTGCAGACCCGTGCAGGCCACCTCGCCCACGGCGTAGAGCCCGGCGATGTCCGTCTCGCCGTCCACATTGGTCACCACGCCGCCGCACTGGTAATGCGCGGCAGGCACCACCGGAATGGGCTCTTTCGTGATGTCGATGCCGTAGCGCAGGCAGATCTGGTAGATGTTCGGGAAGCGGTCGATGATGAACCGCGCCGGCTTGTGCGTGATGTCCAGCCACACGTGTTCCGCGCCACTCTTTTTCATCTCGCTGTCAATCGCGCGGGCCACCACATCGCGGGGCGCCAGCGATTTCAACGGGTGATAGGCATCCATGAACTCGACGCCGGCGAGCGACTTGAGCACGCCGCCCTCGCCGCGCACCGCTTCGCTGATGAGAAACGACTTGGCCTTGGGGTGATAAAGGCAGGTGGGATGGAACTGGACGAATTCCATGTCCGCCACCGCCGCGCCGGCGCGATACGCCATCGCCACGCCGTCGCCGGTCGCGATATCGGGGTTCGTAGTGTAGAGGTAGACCTTGCCGCAGCCGCCGGTGGCCAGCAGCGTCACCGGCGCGGTAAACGTCCAGACGCGGCCCGATTTCTTGTCGAACACATACGCGCCGAGGCAGTGGTTTTCGCCGACGTAGCCGAGTTTCTGGCTGGTGATCAGGTCAATGGCCAGGTGGTTTTCAAAAATCTGGATGTTCGGCTGTTGCGCCGCCGCGTTCAACAGCGCCCGCTCAATTTCGCGTCCGGTCACGTCCTTGGCGTGCAGGATGCGGCGCTTGGAATGGCCGCCTTCCTTGCCGAGGTCAAGTTCCCGGCCGCCGTCCTCGCTGGGCGCATCGCGCCGGGAAAAGTTCATGCCCAGTTCGATCAGTTCGTGGATGCGCGCCGGGCCTTCCTCGACGATGGTACGGACGACGTTTTCCTTGCACAGGCCCGCGCCGGCCGTGAGTGTGTCGCGCACGTGGAATTCGAACGAGTCTTCCTTGCTGGTCACCGCCGCGATGCCGCCCTGGGCGTAATTGGTGTTCGACTCCGCGCGGTCTTTCTTGGTGACAATGGCCACGCGCCCGCGCCGCGCGACCTTCAGTGCGAAGGACAACCCCGCGATGCCGCTCCCAAGGATGAGAAAATCGAACTGTTTCATACGTCAGAGTTCTAACCAACTGGAAAGCCGGTTACAATGTTTTGTCCATTTAAATCTGGCTGTTCGCCGATGGCATGTCCGGGGTGCGGCTTTTCCCAAAGACCCGGAAAGCCGGCTGCCGTCCATGGAATCACTGGCCCTGGAGACGGTAAAAGCGGGGGCCGGGGGCAAGATTGGTATCCACAAAGAACAGGGGAGTATTGGTCGGCACGACCAGGGCCAGATTGGACCAACTGGACAGGTTGGTTGAGATTTGAATTTCGTAGGTATTGCCAGGAATCACCGACAGTTGGAGGTTGCATTGGGTTTTGACGACCGGGCCAACGATCCCCAGCCGGGTCACCGGGTTGAGCATCACCGTTGCATTCGTGTATAACCCCACATCATTGGTCGCGGCCAGGATGATCAGCACCGCGTTGGTGGCAATGTAATTTGACGTGACCAGGGTCCAGGCTTCATTGGCGCCCGGGCCACTGGCGAGGGTCAATTTCAAGGCCAGACCGGCACTGGTTGCGCTCGCCCCAACGCCCAATCGTTCGCTGGCCGGGCCGGTATCCCAGACATTGAAAGGCAAAACATAACTGGCATTACTGGCGTTGGCCGGGACAGTCCAGTTGGGGTTCACTCCAATGACCGGTGATTTCCTTTGGGGTGAATAATTTACCGTGATTCGATTGCTGGTGAGAATCCCGATGGCGGAGGATTTCAACAGGTTCAGGCTCAAATCCACATACGCCAGGCGTGGCAGGCCGGCGAGCAGGTTGATATTGGTCAGTCGGTTTTGTTGCAGGTAGAGGAAGGTGAGATTGGTCAGACTGCCGAGCGACGTCAGATCGGTGATCCCGTTGACGGAAAGATCCAGGTTGATCAATCGGGTAAAATTCGCGAGGAAACTCAAGTTGGTGAGGGAATCGCCGGCCAGATGCAACGTGGTCAGGCTGGTCAACCCTGACAATGCTGGAAAGTTGGTAACGGGGTTCCAGCTCAGATCCAGGTAGGCGAGGTTGGTCAAGCCGGCCAGCGGCGAAATGTCCGTGATGAAGTTGCCGCTGAGGCTGAGCGCGACCAGGCTGGTCAGGTTTTGCAGTGGGGTCAGGCTGCGGATGGCATTGCCCGCCAGAGACAGGGAGGTGAGATTGGATGCCGACTCCAATCCGGACAGGTCGCTGATATGTGCGGAGTTGGCCGGCAGGTTGGTCAAGTACATCAATTGCACACTCGTAAGATTGCCGGCGGGTGTGCCCAGGGCGGTGGTGATGGCGCTGGACAGGCCCTTTTGGAGCACAACATTGGTGGAAAATATCACGTTCACCAGCAGGTTGTTGCTGGTGCTCAAGCCGCCGGGAGGCTGGCTCACGGTCAAAGTAACCATGCTGGTGCCCGTCTGATTGGCGGCGGGAGTCAGTGTGAATGAACCGCTGGAGTTGGTGCTGCTCAACGTGATGCCGGGATTGGCAACGAGCCACGCCGTTGATGAATTCGCTGTCAGCGTCAATTCATCGGAAGCCACCAGCGTGTCGGAGGCATGAAAATTCAAAGCAGAGGTCTGGTTGGCCGGGAGATACCAGGTCGAGGCAACGGAAAGGGTCGGTGGCTGGTTGGCGGGGACGTAGTCCACTTCGATGCCACGGTTTTGCAGGCTCCGAATGACCATGGAGGACGAAGAACCCGGGCTTAAATCCAGCAGGTTGCGGGATAATTCCACCTTGGACAGATTGGGCAGATCGTTCAGGGCCACGATGTCCGTCAGCCGATTGTAAGCCGCATATATGGTGGTCAGGTTGGTCAATCCAGCCAGGGCGGTTAAATCGCGCAATCGGTTGTTTCGAATGCTCAGGCTTTGCAGCGAGGTCAATCCCGGTAGAAAATCCAGATTGCTGCAGGCATTGCCCTCGATCCAAAGGCGGGTCAAATTGGTGAATCCCGCCAGGGCACTGTAATTGGTAATCGGATTCCGGCTGAGCCCCAGGTAGTTCAGATTCGTCAACGCTATCAGTGGCGCGGGATCGCTGATTAAATTATCGTCCAATCCCAATGCCGTCAGCTGGGTCAGATTGGTCAGAAAGGTCACGTTGCTGATGCTTTGGCCCAAAAGCCAGAGATTGGTCAAGGCCGCCAATCCAAATCCAGGGTTGGCATTTGGATTCCCCGAAACGTTGATGGTCGCCAGGTTGGTCAGCGTCATCAGGGGCAGATAATTGCTGATGTTGTTGTAAGCGAAATCCGCGAAGCTCAAGCAACTCAAGCTGGATACGAAGGCCAGGTCGTTGATGGAATTGTCTCGCGCTTCCAGGTTGATTAAATTGGTCAGCCCGCCCAATACCGTGTAATTGGTGATCCCGGGGTTGCCGCTGACCACCACGTAATTGAGATTCGTCAACGCCGTCAACGGAGACAAATCAGTGATCAGGTTCTGGTCAAGATTCAAGAATGTCAGTTGGGTCAATGAGGGGAGAAAGCTCAAATCGTTGATGAAATTGGCCCCCAAAGATAGGCGGGTCAGGCTGGCGAATTTGGACAGCGGAGCATAGTTGGTGATGGCATTTCCACCCAGGTCCAGGCAGCTCAGATTTGTCAACGCGATCAACGGCGAAATATCCGTCAGGCGACCGCCGTAAACGTTCAGGGAGGTAAGGTGTTTCAGATTTTGCAAAAAGGCCAGGGTGGCAATCGGGCTCTGGTAGAGGGAGAGGCTGGTCAGATTGGTCAGACCGGCCAGGGTCGAGAAATTGCCAATGGAGTTTCCACCTAAAGTAATGGAGCTCAGGCTGGTCAAACCCGCCAGCGGCGATATATCAACGATGGCATTACGATCTAGCGTCAGGTCAACCAGGCCGCTCAAGCCCCGTAGCGGGGCCAGGTTGTTGATTGAGTTCCCGGCGAGGTACAAATATTTCAGGTTAACCGCCCATTCCAGGCCGCTCAGGTTGGTAATGCCCATGAATTGGACGTTCAGGGTGGTCAAGGGCAGAAGGTTCGAACCGGTGATCGGCCCCGTCTTTAGACTCAAGCTGTTGCTGACCGCTACCGCCAGATTCGGATCGGCAAAGGCAACCACATTGGTTTGCGCCGCGGCGATGCCGGACCGCCCAACCAAAACCGCAACCAGCAAAATGACGATCAATTCCCGAACCACATTCATAACCGCAATCCGACAGTGTTTTGTTATTGCGCGGGGAAGCCACTGCCGGGTTAAGGCGTGGCGGGGGACTGAAGTCCGGCAATGACAGCGGCATCGTGTGATGCTCATGGCTTGCCCGACTCCGATAATTGTCCTGCCCACTTCTGATTCAGACGCAAAGTTGCGCTAACCCTTTCAATAAATTAAATGAATGACAAGCCGTTTCATGGGATTTTTGCGTTAACGCTGAAGGGTGCTTAAGCCGGCAAATTCAACCGGGAAGGTTTGGCTGGCCGTCGCCTTGCGGTTCCAGACGGCGTCTGCGCTGCGAGATGAATCAAAGCTGTGAATTATCAATCAACCGCGTTTTGCCCACGAACACGGCCAGCGCCAGGTGCGTGCCGCGCGCGACTTTTGACACGGGCGCGAGCGAATCCGGTTCGAAGAATTCCACGTAATCCAGACACGCGTCGGGTTCGCTTTCAATCAACTTTTTCAGGCCGGCTTTCAGCTTTGCCGCCGGAACGGGTTTGGATTTTTTCACGGCGGTTCGCGCCATTTGCATCGCCCGCCAGAGCACCGTGGCCTGCCGGCGCAAATCGCCGGCAAGATATTTGTTGCGCGAACTCATCGCCAGCCCGTCGCGCTCGCGCAGTGTCGGGGCGACAATGATTTTCACCGGAGAATTCAAATCGACCGCCATGCGTCGGATGACGGCGGCCTGCTGCCAGTCTTTCGCGCCAAAGACCGCCACGTCCGGCAGTACCAGGTTGAATAACTTGGCCACCACCGTCGTCACGCCGCGAAAATGTGTCGGCCGGGATGCGCCTTCCATGCTTTGGGACAAGGTTTCCTCGACCACGTAGGTGCTGAAATTCCGGGCTGCGCCGACATGTCGGCGCTTTGAATGCGGTGACAGGTCACCGCACGCCAAAGCCGGATACATTTCCTGGTCGCCAGGGGTGAACACGACATCCACGCCAGCACTACGGCAGAGAACGAAGTCACGCTTCAGATCGCGCGGGTATTTGGAGAAATCCTCCTTCGGCCCGAACTGCGTCGGGTTGACGTAAATGCTCAGGACCACAATGCCGCTTTTGCCGACCGCCCGCCGGGCACGTTGGACGAGGCTCAGGTGCCCGGCGTGCAAATAACCCATCGTCGGCACAAACCCGATGCGCTTGCCGGCGCGTTTCCAGCGCAAGGCAAGCTTCTGCATCGCGGCGATGGAACTGACGATTCGCATGGCTGAAAAGTGCGGCAGCGGCAGCGGTCAATCAATTCAATTGTTAAATGTGACGCCCTGTCAAATTCCGCAGCCCCGTAAGGGGCGAAATCTTTGTAGCCAGCAGAGCTCCTGACGGAGCTTCGGCTTCAGCCGCTGTCTCCCGGAAACAAACCAGCCGCGCAGAAGTTCTGCGCGGCTGGTCTGGGTGATGGTTAAAACTTACCGGCGCTGGTGCGCGTCGCAGGCCCGGTTAATCGGGGCTTCGGGCTCAATCGCGTTCGGCTGCACGACGTTGTTCGAGAGTATCCAGGCCTCGACTTCCTCGCCGCTGATGTCGGCCAGCATGTGGCCGTCAATTTCGACACAGGGACTGAGCATCTGGCCGCTTTTTTCGACCATTTCCTGGCGCTGGTCGGGGTTGTTGATGATGTCGCGGTCCTCGTAGGGCAGGTCATATTTCTTGAGCACGGCGCGCACGCCATTGCTCCAGCCGCAGGTCGGTTTCAAATAGGCAATGATTTTCGGTTTATCCATAGGTTTGCAATAATTGGTTTCCCAATGCCAATAAGGTGCCATATCCCTTCCAGACTGCAAAGGGCAATTATCGTTCTTTTGCTGCCTGGGCGGCTTGTCGGGCGGACAATACCTTGCGTGAGGGCGTGTAATTGAGGATAAATTCGCGATAAAATTCCGCAAAGGTGCCGGCGGCGAGGTGCGCGCGGGTGTCCGCCATTATTTTCAGAAACAGGTGCGAGTTGTGGACGCTCACCATGCGCAGGCCGAGGATTTCGTTCACGTTCAGCAAATGTCGCAGATAGGCCCGGGTGAAATGGCGGCAGGCAAAACAGTCGCAGCCTTCCTCGATGGGCCGGAAGTCGGCCTTGTAGGAACCGCCCTTGAGGCCGTACGCGCCGCGGCGCGTGAACGCCGTGCCGGTGCGTGCCACCCGCGTGGGCAGCACGCAGTCGAACATGTCCACGCCGCGGGCGATCAGTTCGATCATTTGCGCGGGGGTGCCCAGCCCCATTGCATAGCGCGCCTGGTTTGCGGGCAAAAACGGTTCGGTCAGTTCAATCGCCTTCAGCATCTCCGGTTCCGGTTCGCCCACGCTCACGCCGCCGATGGCGTAACCGTCAAAATTCATCGCAACCAGCGCCCGCGCGCATTCCTCGCGCAGCGCGGCGTTGCTGCCGCCCTGCACGATGCCGAACACCAGCTGGCCCCCGGAACGGGGTTGTTCGCGGCATTCGCGCGCCCAGCGCATGGTGCGTTCCACGGCCAGCCGCTGTTCTTTCGCCGGCGCGTCGTGCGGCGGGCATTCGTCGAAGACCATGGCAATGTCCGACCCGAGCACGCGCTGGATTTCCATCGCCTCCTTCGGGCCGAGAAACAGCGGCGAGCCGTCGAGGTGCGAGCGGAATTCGACGCCGTGCGGTTTGATTTTCCGGATCTTCGCGAGGCTGAAGACCTGGAAACCGCCGCTGTCGGTGAGTATGGGCCGGTCCCAGTTCATGAACCGGTGCAATCCGCCAGCCGCGCGGATGATGTCGAGTCCGGGCCGGATATTGAGGTGATAGGTATTGCCGAGGAGGATCTGGGTGCCCATCTCGATCAGTTCGCGCGGGTCGAGCGCCTTGACGCTGGCCTGGGTACCGACGGGCATGAACACCGGCGTGTCCACGACCCCGTGGGCGGTGGTCAGTCGGCCGAGACGCGCCCGGGTATGAGCATCCGTTTTGAGCAGTTCAAACATCGCGCGAAGGTTTAATCAAAACGGCCCGGTTGAACATGAAATTTTGCGGCGGGTTGATGGCGGTCAGGGATTACCCAGCAGGGGCAGCAAAAGCCTCGCCTGGACAAGAAAAGTCCACCACCAGCTCAAGATCACCCCGCCGCGCAGGTAAAAGGAAACGGACAGAAAACCCGCGCCGATCCGGGCGGCCAGGAGCGCTGCCAGCCACGGCAGCGGTATCGGGGTGACTGTGGCCGACCGGGTTTTGACGGTCAGCACGATGGCTCCAAACAAAACGGTCAGCCCGGTCGCCAGCCACCGGTTTTGAAACAAACGGATGAGCCAGGCGAAGGGGGCGAAGACGAAAAACAACTGGGTGAACGTCAGGTTAAACAACAGCATAGCGACCCATTGCCACGGGCTGGCGGGATAATCTTCCGGGGTTTTGAGCCGGAGCGACGGGTCAACGCACAGATGAAACATCGTTGCCGCGGCAATGCCCGCCAGGGTCACCGCCAGAAACGGCTTGGCTTCCAGCTTGAAGGTAAAGACCGGCCGATGGGTATACTGAGAGTGCCACGCAAACACAAAACTCCACAGCACCATGGTGCAAAAGAAAAGCATGGCCTCCTGGTACCAGATCGGATCGGTTCGGGTCATCCAGAGCGACAGGCGCGGGTAACAGGCCAGCGTTGTGGCCAGGGCGGCGATGCCGGCCAGCTTCAGGACCCGGGGTTGGGCGAGGTTGCGCACGTGTTTACCCGGCTGGCTTTCGTCTGCCAGCGGTGCTGATATCCGGCATAAAGGGTTCAACCATTTCCATGGCCGCCGAAGTCAAGGCTGGTTGCCGAGTTCCGCAAACGAAATGTCCACCAGCAAGTCGCCGGCAATTTTTTCCAGTCCGGCTTTCAAGGCGCCCTCGTTGCAGCCCGGCGGCAACTGCAGCCGGGCGGCGGCCTTGAACAGGGTTTCGCCGGACATGGGTGCGCTGACACATTCGCTGGAAAATTCCTCGACGTTCACGCCCGCGTCCGCCAGCGCCCGGGTGATTTCGCGGACGATGCCCGGCCGGTCGTGTCCGACGATTTCGAGCCTGGCTTGCCGGCCCGGGGCGGTGGCGGCGGTGGTTTCGCCGGGGCGGACGACCACGGTCAGGCCGTGGCCCTGCAGCGTTTGCAGGGCACTGATCAGGGCCTGCCGTTTCTCGACGGGCAGTTCGGTACGCAGAATGCCGGCGAACTCGCCGCCCAGGCGACACATGCGGCTTTCGAGCCAGTTGCCGCCATGATCGGCCACGACGCGCGCGACCGATTCAACGAGGCCGGTCCGGTCCGGTCCGATGATCGTCATCACCAGGGGAACTTGCATGATGTCTTGTTAACCCGTAACCGGGCGGCTGGCAAGTGATTCTCCGCGCTGGTAGTGTCCGAATTTGATGTAGCGTTGAGCCTCCGGGGAATAACCGGCGGGGAGGAGGCGAACCTTACGGCTGGCTGGTAATTTTTTGCCAGTCGGTGCCCTGCGCGGAGGCGTAAGCGGAGAACGCCTTTTCGTTTTGGATAAGAACGGCACGCACGACGCTCGAATCATCCGCCCGGCCCAGTTCCAGGATGCTGTCGGGGATGATCCCCATTTTTTTATGCGCGTAGAGAAGCGCGAACACCGCCTGGGCGGTCGCGGCGTACGGCAACTCCTTGTAAGCGCCTTCGACCGCGTCTTCAACGGCATTGGCCAGAAACTCCAGCTGGTCCACCAGATGCGGGAATCTGGGCGCGTTGATCTGGGTGAATTCGAGCTTCCATTGTGGCAACTGGCGCAGGACCTTCTCGGCGATGACCGGCGTGATGGTCCCGGCGGCCGTGTTCACAAATTTTGCAATTTCGGGCATGACGATGGCAATCTAGGCAAAGTTCCGCGCCAGCGAAAGCAAAAATGTGATGACAAACGCGCTTCCATTGGCGCCCCCGTTCCTGTTATGAACAGGCCGTGCAAGACCTCATTGCTAAAGCCGAAACATTGCTCGAAGCGCTGCCGTACATCCAGAAATTCAGCGGTGCAACGTTCGTCGTCAAATACGGCGGCAGCTTCATGGACTCGCCCGACGTCGACGTCCGCAACAGCGTCGCCCGCGACGTCGTTTTTCTCGAGGCGGTCGAAATCAACCCGGTCGTCGTTCACGGCGGCGGCAAGGCCATCACCCGCGCCATGGAAAAGGCCGGGTTGAAGGCGGATTTCATCCAGGGCCAGCGCGTCACCGACGAGGCGGCGGTGAAAATCGTGGACGGCGTGCTGTCGCGCGAAATCAACCCGGAAATCGTCAAAACCATCGAGGCGCTGGGCGGCCAGGCGCGGGGATTTTCCGGCGCGGACATCTTCAAGTGCCGCAAATTATTGCTCGACGATCCGGCGCGGCCCGGCGCAAAAATTGACATCGGGTTTGTGGGCGAGGTGATCGCGGTGAATACCGACCCGTTGCGCCAGTGCATCAGTCGCGGGGTGACCCCGGTGGTCAGTCCGATCGCCCTGGGCGAGGACGGCAAGATCTACAACTGCAACGCCGACGTTGCTGCGGCGCAAATTGCCATCGCGCTGAAGGCCAAACGGCTCGTTTTTATGAGCGATGTCCCGGGTTTGCTGGGCAATCCGCAGGACCCGGAATCGGTTGTTTCGCACATCAGGACCAATGAAATCGGCCAGCTCAAGGAAAAGGGCGTGATCGACCGGGGCATGATTCCGAAGGTGGACAGCGCCGTGGCCGCCATCCAGTCCGGCGTGGAAAAGGTTTCCTTCGTGGACGGCCGCGTGCCCCACGCCGTGCTGCTGGAAATTTTCACCGACGAAGGCGTCGGCACGGAAATCGTTTTGTAATTTCTGATTTTCGATTTACGATTTACGTGCGAATGCTGGATTCGGGCAGGACCTGAAATCGACCATCGCCCAGGATAAATGATGAAAGAAATCGTCCCTTCACCGCCGCCGATTGTGCGGAACGAGTTTGAGTCGGTGCGCGAGCTGTTCAGCAAGAATGTCGTGCCCAGCTACGGCCGGTTCGACCTCGTGTTCAGCCACGGCGCGGGCAGCTACCTGTTCGACGTCGCTGGCAAACGCTATCTCGACCTGGGCGCGGGTATCGCCGTGTGCTGTCTCGGCCATGCGCACCCGGCCATCACCGAAGCGCTCATCGAGCAATCGCGCAAGCTGATCCATGTCTCGAACCTTTATTTCACCGAACCGCAGGGCCGGCTCGCCGCCGAGCTCGTCAAACGGATCGGTGCCGGCAAATGCTTTTTTGCCAACAGCGGCGCGGAGGCCAATGAAGGCCTGTTCAAACTGGCGCGGAAATTCGGCCACGACGAGGGCCGATTTGAAATCCTGACCGCGATGAATTCCTTTCACGGCCGGACGCTGGCCGGCATCGCGGCCACTGGACAGGACAAGGTCAAAAAAGGTTTTGAACCGATGATGCCGGGTTTCCGGCACATTCCGTTCAATGACCTGGAGGCGGCGCGCCGGGCGATTTCGCCGGCGACCGTCGCCATCCTAATTGAAGGCGTGCAGGGCGAAGGCGGCGTCACGCCGGCCACGCCGGAATACCTGCTCGGCCTGCGCGCGTTGTGCGACGAGAAAAAGCTGCTGTTGCTCGTGGACGGCGTGCAATGCGGCCATTACCGCACTGGCCGGTTCCAAAGTTTTCAGCGGATCCTGGAAAATGTTCCCGGCGGGGAAAAATTCCTGCCGGACGGCCTTTCGATGGCCAAGTCGCTCGGCGGCGGTTTTCCCATCGGCGCGTTCTGGGTGCGGGCGCCGTATGCCGATTTGCTGGGGCCGGGGACGCACGCCTCGACGTTCGGCGGCACCCCGCTCGCCTGTGCCGTGGCGCTCAAGATACTGGAAGTCATCGAACGCGAGCGGCTGGACGAACATGCCCGCAAACTCGGTGAATCGCTCAAACAGGAACTGGAACGGATGGCAACCACCTATCCGCACGTGGTCAAACGCGCGCGGGGTCTGGGTTTCATGCTTGGCCTCGAACTGGTTGAGAAGGAGAAAATTCCGGCCTTTGCCGGGAGCGACAAAACGGCAGCGGTGCAGCTGGTGAACCGCCTGCATGTCGCCGGGGTGCTCACGATCCCGGCCGGCACACAAATTGTGCGCCTGCTGCCGCCGTTGAACCTCAAGCCGCAGGAAGCCGGCGAAGGCATCAGCCGGATCGAGGAAGTCATCAAATCGCTCGCGTGAAGAGGTTCCTCACCTCATCCCGTCGGATGACAGAGGGCATTTTTTGAAACGATGACACCCGCAGCTCACAAGCATCTGTCCACTTGTGATCCCGTGATGCGGCGACTCATTGGTGAGCACGGGCCGTGCGACCTGGTGCCGGAAACACGTCGGTCACCGTTCCAGTCGCTGGTCCAGGCAGTGGCCCACCAGCAGCTCCACGGCACGGCGGCAAACAGCATCCTCGCCCGTTTCAAAAAACTGTTTCCGGGACGCCGGTTTCCGCGGGCGGAAGACCTGGTGTCGGTGACGGATGCCCAGCTGCGCGCCTGCGGGTTTTCCTTCGCGAAGATCGCGTCGATCCGCGATATCGCGGCGAGAACCCTGGCCGGGGTGGTGCCGGCGTCGTGGCAGATGATGAAATTATCCGATGACGAAATCGTCGGGCGACTGACCGAGGTTCGCGGGGTGGGGCGCTGGACGGCGGAGATGCTTTTGATTTTTCAACTGGGGCGGCCGGATGTTTTGCCGGCGGACGATTTCGGCGTGCGCAGCGGCTTTCGGCACGCGTATAAAAAACGCGACCTGCCGGCGGTGGCGGAACTGCTTGCATTCGGCGAACGTTGGCGTCCGCACCGAACCACGGCGGCGTGGTATCTCTGGCTGGCGGCGGATGCGACGCGTAAAAAGAAGTGACGTCGCGCCGGACTTGGGTTAATTAGTTTTCTTTGGGCGAATTCCCCAAAACCTGAACGATGAAACATCTATTGTCATTGGAAAAATTGCCCCGGGCGGAATTTGAAAAAATTCTGAGCGCGGCCACCGGGTTCAAGCGCGAACGGGGTCACCACCCAACTCAGCCGCTGGCCGGCCAGACCTGGACGTTGATCTTTTCCAAATCGTCCACCCGGACGCGGGTTTCCTTCGAAGTCGGCATCCACGAACTGGGCGGGCGGGCAATGTTTCTGAACCCGAATGACATTCAGCTGGGTCGCGGCGAGCCGATCAAGGACACCGCCCGCGTGCTCGGCCGCATGATTCATGGGGCGGTCATCCGCACCTTTGCCCAAAGCGACGTCGAGGAGTTCGCCGCTTTTTCCGGCGTCCCGACCATCAACGCGTTGACCGACGACGAACATCCGTGCCAGATTCTCGCGGACATTTTCACATTCGAGGAAATGCGGGGTTCGATTGAGGGCAAGGTGGTCGCATTCATCGGCGACGGCGCGTGCAACGTGGCGAACTCATGGATTTTTGCCGCGGCAAAGCTGGGGTTTGAACTGCGCATTGCCGCGCCCAAAAAATTCCAGCCTGATGCCGCCTGGCTGAAACGGGCTGGCGGGAAAATTGTCTGCACCGAGGATTTGCCGGCGGCGGCCCGGGGCGCGGATTTGCTTTACACCGACGTTTGGGTCTCGATGGGCAAGGAAGCCGAGGCCGCCCGGCGCCTGAAGCTGCTCGGTGGTTATCAGATCAACCAGAAGCTGGTGAAGCTGGCCCGGCGGGACGCATTGGTAATGCACTGCCTGCCGGCGTATCGCGGCAAGGAAATCGACGAGGCAACGTTCGAAGCCAACGCCGACACGATCTTCACGCAGGCGGAGAACCGGTTGCACGTGCAGAAGGCGATTTTGGATTGGGCCGTGGCGTAGGACAGGCGTCCCGCCTGTCTCTGAATCGACGGAACAACGCGCGCGAAAAAGAATGTAATTTGAGACAGGCAGGATGCCTGTCCTACTTTCCAAACTGCCGCAGATATTTCAAGGCGACTTTCAAATCTTTGGGCCATGGGGCGGTGATGGTCACGGTGGCGCCGGTGACGGGATGCGGGAGGCTCAAAGTTTCCGCGTGCAGGGTGGCGTGCGCCAGCAGCGGGCGTTCCACGTGCCCGGGTTTGAGCCGGTATCCCGGTTTCAGGCGGGATAGCCACAGGGGTTTGCCGCCATACAATTCATCACCCGCCAGCGCGAGGCCGGCCTGGCGCAGGTGCACGCGAATCTGGTGCGTGCGGGCGGTGAGCGGTTCGCATTGCAGGAGCGTCCAGCCGGCGAATTTTTCCAGCACTTCGAACCGGGTCTTCGATTTCTTGCCGTTTATCGGGTCCACGCACATCGACCCGGGTTTGGCCGGATGCGGCGCCAATTTGGCGTCGATTTCAAAAC
>Ga0265320_10000195_pt1 | contig 50041 bp, 39 predicted proteins | sample 4827metaG_FD_202087 | JGI IMG/M metagenome (GOLD analysis project Ga0265320, IMG submission 202087) | Rhizosphere microbial communities from Carex aquatilis grown in University of Washington, Seatle, WA, United States - 4-8-27 metaG | ecosystem: Host-associated > Plants > Roots > Rhizosphere >... | reverse complement strand
GCCACGTTCAGCGAACGAATGCCCTTGCCGACCGGCGTCGTGAGCGGCCCCTTGATGCCCACGAGATACTTTCGATAGGCGGCGATCGTCGGCTCCGGGAGCCAATCGTCGAACTTCTTCTTCGCCTTCTCACCGGCGAACACCTCGTACCACGCGATCTTCTTCTTCCCGCCGTAGGCCCTGGCGACCGAGGCATCGAGCACGGCCTTCGACGCGCGCCAGATGTCGGGGCCGGTGCCGTCTCCTTCTATGAAGGGGAGAATGGGGTGGTCCGGTACCTGAAGCGCACCGTCCTTACCTAGCGTGATCGTGTCGCCCGATTGGGGGGGGTCGAAGCTGACCATTCATTGACCTCGGATTTCGCGGGAATTGCGGCGTGGGGTGGGACGCTGCGGCGTAAACCGAAAGCCCCCCCGCGGCAACGGCCGCGCGGCCCGAGTCCGCGTCATCCTGAACGCGCGGGAGGCGGTCCGGCGCTTCCCTGCTTCCAGCGCGCACACCTTGACGAAAAGCCCCTGCTCCGTCATAAGTCCGCGCTCCCATGCCCAAGATGAAGACGAACCGCGCTGCCGCGAAGCGCTTCAAAATAACCGGAAAAGGCCGAGTTCGCCGTCCGAAGGGCGGCGCTCAGCACAATATGATCGGCAAATCCCGGAAGCGTCGCCGCCGCCTTCGTAACAACGACATGGTCGACACGGCGATGCAGCATCGCGTGAAGCTGATGCTCCCTTACGGCTGATTGGACGAGGCAGACCCCTATGCGCGTGAAACGAGGACCGGGCCCGCACCGCCGACACAAGGCGGTGATGCAGGAGACCAAGGGCTTTTATGGAAGCCGCCGCACCCGCTATCGCGAGGCGGTCAAGACACTCCGCAAGGCCTGGGAGTACCAGTACACCAGCCGCAAGCTGAAGAAGCGCGACTTCCGCAGCCTGTGGATCGTCCGCATCAACGCCGCCTGCCGCGAAAACGGCACCACGTACTCGCGCTTCATCGCCGAGCTACAAAAGGCCGGCGTCGAGCTCGACCGCAAGGTTCTGGCCGACATGGCCGTGAACGACCCGAGCGCGTTCAAGAAGCTCACCGAGCTCGCCGCTACCGCGAAGTGAACCGCGGGAGATCGCGCAAGCGATGACTTCCGACGCGGCGCGAGACATCGAGGCTTCGCTTTCGACGCTCGCGGAACGCGTGCGCGAGAGCTTTCGAACGGCAAAGACGGAGCCCGAGCTCCGGGCCGCCAACGCCGTCGTGCTCGGCAAAAAGGGCGAGCTCACCGCCGTCCTGAAGCGCCTCGGCGAAGCCCCGGCGGCGGAGCGCCGCGCCATCGGCGAGCGGGTGAACGGCGTGAAGAAGGACGTCGAGCGCGCCTTCGAGGAGCGGCTCGCCGAGCTCCACCGCGCCGTCCGCGACGCCGACTTGAACCGGGCCCCGTTCGACCTCTCGCTTCCGGGGCGAAGACCGGCGCCGCGTGGGCACCTTCACCCGCTGACCCTCGTGAAGAACGAGGTGCTCGACATTTTCCAGAGCCTCGGCTTCGTCGTCGCGGGCGGTCCCGAGGTCGAGCTCGAGGCGAACAACTTCACGAAGCTCGGCTTCCCGCCCGACCACCCCGCGACCGACATGCAAGACAGCTTCTGGGTGACCGTTCGCGGCGGTGTGCCCGACGCGCGCGTTCTGCTCCGGACCCACACGAGCAACGTCCAGTCGCGCGAAATGACCCGACGAAAACCGCCAATGGCGGTCGTCAGTGGCGGCACCGTCTATCGCCGCGACGACGAGGACGCCTCGCATTCACCGATGTTCCACCAGATCGAGGGCTTCCTCGTCGACGAAAAGGTGAGCTTCGCGGATCTTCGCGGCGTGCTCACCGCGTTCGCCGAGCGCCTTTACGGTCGCAAGGTCGCCGTGCGCTTCCGTCCGAGTTACTTCCCCTTCGTCGAGCCCGGCGCAGAGCTCGACGTCGAGTGTGTGTTTTGCACCGACCAGACGAAGACCGGCTGCCGCGTATGCAAGAGCACGCGCTTCATCGAGGTGCTCGGCGCCGGGATGATTCACCCTCAAGTCTTCGAAGCGTGCGGTATCGACCCCGAGCGCTACACCGGCTTTGCGTTCGGCGTTGGGGTCGAGCGGCTCGCGCTCATTCGCTACGGCATCCCCGATATCCGGATGCTGTTCGAAAATGACCCGAGATTCCTCGGCCAATTTTGAAGCTGCCTCATAGACCTACTACGCCCCCCGCTGCGTCGGTCGGCCTCCTCGAAATACCAGCGTATGCCTGCGTCGGCCTTCCTAGCAGCAGGGGGCTCGCTACGGTCTCTGAGGCAGCTTCGTGTGCGTCACTCCGCGGCGATGGCTTCGGGCGCGGCTTGACCGAGACGGACCACGCGGTCGGCGAGAGGAAGCACTTCTTCGCGGTGCGTCGCGATCACGATGGAGCGACGACCGCGAAGTCGTGCGAGCGCCGCGAGAACGGCACGAGTCGCGTCGGGATCGAGCCCTTCCGTCGGTTCGTCGAGCAAGAGCACCGGCAATGACGAGGCGAGGGCCCGCGCGAGTGACAAGAGCCGTCGTTCACCGCCCGAGAGCGGCCGGCCCCCAGGCCCTATGACGTCGATCACGTCGCGGCCGTCGCCGACCTGAATTGCGGTGCCCGTGTCGTCGAGCGCCCCGAGCCGACCGGCGCCCACGTCGTCGAGCGCTGCGCGAGCCGTTGCCTCGCTGCCTCCGAGAAGCAGCACGTTATCCGCTACGCTGCCCGTCACCAGTGGCGCATCTTGGGGGACCCACGCGAATGGCCGCTCGCTCGGGCCGGTTCCGGCGTTCGCGGCGTCTTGTCCATCGAGCAGGAGTGCCCCACGACACGCCTCGAGTCCGAGGAGCGCGCGAAGGAGCGTCGTCTTGCCGCTTCCGGTTGGGCCGATGAGGCACGCGATTTCGCCCGATTCGAGCCGGAACGTCGTTGCGGGTCCGCGGTCGGCCGCCCCGAACTCGCGAGCGTCGATGACGGGCGGCCCGTTGAAGGTGCGACTCGTGGGCGACGTCTTTCGCGGACGCGGCGGCGCTCCGAGTGCCTCTCGCACGGCGGAAAGCGCGAGCGCGCCGCGAAGGGTCGCCGAGCGAGCGTCGCCCAGGTCGCGCAGCGGCCGATACGACATGAAGAACACTGCTGCGAACGGCACGAGGAGCGCGCTCGCGCCAGATGCGATCCCGAAGCGCGAACCGAGCGACACCGCGGCGACGATGGAGAGGGCGGCGAGCACCTCGTTCGCGCCGGAAAGCCCGGCTCGGAGCGCGTCGGCGCGCGCCGCGCCCGCGCCCGCCTCCGCTCCAGCGCGTTCGACGGCTGCGACCACTCGCTCCCCGGCTCCGTAGACCCGGAAAAGATCCGCACTTCGTACGAGTTCGTCCACACCACACTCGAGTGTCTCGACGAGCGACTGGGAGCGCTCGGCGACGCGCCGAGTCCGCTTCCGCAGCCGTCCGAGGAGCAGCGCAAACGGAATCACCGCGACCGCTCCGATGAGCGAGAGCGACGGTGAAAGCCACATGAGACATGCCGCGAGCGGCAGGAGCGACAGTGCCGCGCGCGCCGCCGTCACCACCCCGGAAGCAACGGCGATTTCTACTTCGCGAAGCCGAACCGCGAGCGTCGCGAGGACGCGTGGCGCCGGCACCGTCGAGCCGTCGCGGAGGAGATCGCTCACCAGGGCCACGCGCAGTCGGCTCGCGACGGACGCCGACGTTTTTCGCTCCGCATGAGCCACGAGAGCGCCAGAGCCGGCCTTGACGACCGCGGCCACGAGACCGACATAGGAGTACGCCGTTACCGACCACGCCCACGGTCCGCTCGGAGGGCTTCCGGGGAGCGCGGACGCGAGCGGCAATGTGGCGAGGCCCCTAGCTAGGGCTCCTGCCGACAAGGCCAGCAGTGCGTGGCCGGCGGAATAGCCGACGACGCCGAGCGTCAAGCCAGCGAATAGCGTTGGGTTGGCGCGGAGGTCGAAGAGAACTTCGCCCTCGAGTGTTCGAGGTTGGATGATTCGAGACGGGTGCATTCTCCGCATGCACTCCGACTGTAACGACGATTCGGTGACCCGAGGAAACCGTTCTCTTCCTCTTCAGTTAGTAACGAGAACGGCCGATCGATCAAACAGGAAGAAGAACCCTTGGCGAGTGACACGGAATGGAAGGGGTTCGCACTTTTTTCGTAGTTGGCGCAGTTTTGAGTCAGGTTTCCCTTGTTTTTTTCGTCGAAGTTCCGACCGCGCCGCGCACTTACGGCCTCTGATAGGCCAGGCAGACGATAGCGAACTCGACCACGCGCACCAGGTCTTAGGGGCATGAAGTTTGCTTTAAGTTTTCAATGTTTCGTCGAATCGGCGGAACTCGGTGGTGAAAGAGAAATGCTCGTCCAAGCGAACAAACCCGTGTCCCGTGCGAAGCGTATTCAACGCAACGACAGCGGCGTCGTGCGTGCGTCGACCCGCGGGCGCCATGCAACCAAATCCGCCGGGGGGGTAACGCATTCAAAGAATGAGCAGGAACCCATGAATCCCGAAGAATCGGGCTCGGAGACGAATGCCGAATTTCTGGCCGATGACTCGAGCGAAAAGAGCTCGGTGCGTATGACGCCGGAGTTCGTGCAGTCCGACGATTCCGCCGATCGGCGCTCCTATTACGACAGTGTCCCACCTCCGTCGATGGCCAGCATGGAGGCGCGCGATAGCGTCGCACCGCCGGCGCACCACGACGAGGTGAGCGGAGACTCGACGTTGTCGCGGTACTTCCGCGAGATGGCGACGCATCAGGTCATGGGGCCCGACGAAGAGCTCGTAGCGGCGCAGCGCGTCGAGGACGCAGAGGTCGAGCACTGGGTGTCGTTGCTCTCGCACCTGCCGCTCGCCGAGCACGTGTTCGTCCGCCTCGAAGCGGACGTGAGCACGATCAACGAGCCCGAACGGCCTCCGCTCGTCGAGTTGGTCGAACTCCGCAAGCTCCTCAAGGTTTGGAAGAAGCAGCGTTCGAAGTTGAACGCCGCGCAGACCCGTCAATGGACGGATCTCTGTCGCACGCTCGCGTCTTCGATCCGTCTGCCCGACTCCGATCGCATCTGGATGGCAAACGCGAACCACGTCGTGCGCTCCATCGACGATCTCGATTTCGAAATGGAAGCGCCGCCGGAATCGGAGACCACGCCGGCGATCACGACGACTCCGTCGCTGGCCGGCGTGTCATCGACGCCCGCGTACGCCCGCTTCATGGATCGCGTGAAGCACACCGACGCGATTCAGCGCGAAGCGAAGAGCCGCTTCGTCAAGGCGAACCTCCGGCTCGTGGTCAGCATCGCGCGCCGCTATAACCGCGGTCGCCTTCCGCTCATCGACTTGATCCAGGAAGGCAACATCGGCCTCATGAAGGCCGTCGAACGGTTCGACCATAGCCGCGGCTACCGGTTCTCCACGTACGCGTCGTGGTGGATCCGGCACGCGATCAGTCGTGCGCTCGCCGACAAGGGTCGCGCGGTCCGCATCCCGGTGCACATGCTCGACACGTACAACCGCGTCGCGCGCGCCACGCAGACGATCATCGCGCGCACCGGTCGCGAGCCCTCGTTCGAGGAGCTCGAGAAGGAAACCGGCGTGCCGCGCGAAAAGCTCGAAAAGGTTCGCGAGCTCTACGCCGAGACGCCGTTTTCGCTCGATCGCCCGGTCGGCGACGAAGATGGACGGCGCTTCATCGACTTCCTCGTCGAGGACAACGCGACCTCGCCTTACGACAATCTCGCGGCATCGCGCTGGGCCGAAGAGGTCCGGCGTTTGCTCGGCACGCTCACGCCGATCGAGTCGCGGATCATTCGCTGGCGCTTCGGTCTCGACAATGAAGACGAGCTCACGCTGAAGGAGATCGGCGACAAGTACAACCTGTCGCGCGAGCGCATCCGTCAGCTCCAGGAGCAAGCGATCGGGAAGATCCGAAAGCAGATTCGCGAGTACTGAGCGGATCGCCCGCACACCTCGCGACCGATCACGAATCGAACGCGCGCACGGCATTTCACCGTGCGCGCGGTTTCGTTTTGTACCCGCGCGATGACGGCGTGAAGCCGCGCGCCTCGGCGATCGCGTAGCCGCCCGACGACGGCACGGAACCTTGGGCTTCGACAAGCGCGTGAAGCTCGGACGAAATGCGCCGGCCACGAGCCGGCGAGGAGTTCAGCCCTTTCGGTTCTTGGCGACACGCCTGAAAGGGGGCAAATCCCCTTTATGTTCGATGGGTTGCGATGCGGTTCCAACGCGTCATTTACTTTTTCGTCAGCTCACGCCATTAAGGCACCGCGTTCGCCAAGGACGCGCCTGGATCACAAGGTTCGATCCACCAAAAACCGCAACGATCCGCGCAGAACGCGAACCGAAGCGAGCCGAGGTTTCGACTCCCGTCCCTCTCGGACGATGTCCTCACCTCCTCCGATGCCTCCTCCAAACCCACGCCGCTCAGTGATTCTTCCCGCTCGCTCGCATGTGGCGCCGAGCACTGGGTCGGCATTTTCCGGGTCGTTCGTGGCAGCTCTCGAAAAGGGCCCTGTGTTCCTACGTGAACGCGGCGGGCCGGGTTTCAGGAAATGAACCGATTCGTATTCCCTCGATGGGCGAACAAGACCGTTCCGCTTGCTGGAGTCGTGCTCGGCTTGGCTCCGGTGTACCTGGTTTTTTTGGTCTGGTACGGCGCGTCGCCCAAGACGACCGACGTCGGCTACCAGCCCATTCAGCCGGTGCCCTACAGTCACGCGCTGCACGCGGGTGAGCTCGGGCTCGACTGCCGGTACTGCCACAACACGGTGGAGCGGGCGGCCCACGCCGCGATCCCGCCGACGCAGACCTGCATGAACTGCCATCAGCGGGTGAAGACGAAGAGCCCGAAGCTCGAGCCAATCCGCGCGAGCTGGCAAACGGGCGAGGCCGTCAGGTGGACCAAGGTCCACGACCTTGCCGACTTCGTCTACTTCAATCACAGCGCGCACGTGACGCGCGGCATCGGTTGCGTGTCGTGCCACGGCCGCATCGATCAGATGGCGATCGTCTACCAGTTTGCGCCGCTCAGCATGGGCTGGTGCCTCGACTGTCACCGCGCGCCTTACAAGAACCTCCGTCCACCGGAAGAGGTCACGAACATGACTTGGACGCCGCCAGGTGGCGAAGACCCCGTCTCGTTCGGGATGAAATTCGCCGAGAAGAACAACATTCACCCCCCGACCGACTGCTCCACATGTCACCGGTAGATAAGACCCCCGCACGTTCCGATTACTGGCGCAGCCTCGGCGAGCTCGAGCAGAGCCCCGAGTTCCAGGCGTTCGTCGAGCACGAGTTCGCGGACCCGGTCTCCGAGCTCCCGCCGAGCTCGCCTGAACGCCGCCGCTTCATGCAGCTGATGGGTGCGTCGCTGGCATTCGCCGGCGTCACCACCGGATGCCGCTGGCAAGAGGACCATATCCTTCCGCAAACGCGGCGGCCCGAGGGCTTGATTCCCGGCGAGCCCCGTTACTTCGCGACGTCGATCGACATCGCCGGTTTCGCGACCGGGCTCCTCGTGAAGAGCTACGACGATCGCCCGATCAAGATCGAGGGCAACCCGAACCACCCCGACAGCCTCGGCGCCGCGAACGTCTTTCATCAGGCGAGCGTGCTCGAGCTGTACGATCCGGATCGCAGCAAGGGCTTCGCGACGTACGCGGGCGGCAAGCGGACGGAGTCGACCCCGGACGCGTTCAAAGCCGCTGCGAAGTCGCTGTTCGCCGGGTTCCGCGGGTCGCAGGGGCACGGCCTCCGCGTGCTCAGCGAGTCGAGTTCGTCGCCGAGCGTCGCCGACATGAAGCGCCGCTTCATCGCTGCGTTCCCACAAGCCAAGTGGTACGAGTACGAGGCCGTCTCCGCCGACAACGTCCGCCTCGGCACCGAGATGGCGTTCGGCGCCGCGTACCGCCCCGTCTACGCGTACGACAAGGCCGCGGTCATCGTGTCGCTCGACGCGGACTTCCTCGGCATCGAGCGCACGGCGCTCCGCGCCTCGCCCTCGTTCATCGCGGGTCGGCATCCCGAGTCCGGCGAGATGAACCGCCTCTACGTGATCGAGAGCGCGTACACCATGACCGGCGGCATTGCCGATCATCGGCTGGCGGTTCGCTCCGAGCTCGTGAAGGCGATTGCCGTCTCCCTCGACGCCGCGCTCAGCGCGTCCGCGGGCGCCGCGATGGGGCCCGCGCAGGCGAAGCCCCCGGCGGCATTCCTCGACGATCCGAAGGTCGCGAAATTCCTCGCCGTCGTCGAAAAGGATTTGCTGGCGAACCGCGGAAAATCCGTGGTCGTCACGGGCGAGCAGCAGCCGCCCGAGGTGCACGCGCTCGTGCATCGGTTGAACGCGATCCTGGGCAACGTCGGCACGACGGTTTCCTACGTCCCCGACTTCACCGCCGAGCGGCTGCCGCACGCGGCGGCCATCGCCGAGCTGGTCAAGGACATGTCCGGCGGCGAGGTCGACACCCTCGTCATCGTCGGCGGCAACCCGGTGTTCAACGCGCCGTCGGATCTGTCGTTCGAGACCGCGCTCGCCAAGGTGAAGAACACCCTCCGTGCCGGCCTCTACGAAGACGAGACGTCGGAGAAGGCGTCGTGGCACATCCCGCTCGCGCACTACCTCGAGTCGTGGGGCGACACGCGCGCGTACGACGGCACGATCGGTCTCCAGCAACCGCTCATCGCGCCGCTCTACGGCGCTCCGAGCGTCATCGAGCTCGTCGCGGAGCTTCTCGACGACAGCACCAAGGACGGCATCGACATCGTCAAGCGGACGCTCGGCGCGCGCCTCGCCGACGAGCGCCTCTGGCGCCGCGCGGTTCACGACGGGCTGGTCGCCGGCAGCGGCCTCACCGCAGTGCAGCCGGTCTTGAAACCCCTCGCCGCCATCGCGCTTTCGGATCGGGAACGCGGCGCGCTCGCGGTCGGAAACGGCGGCCTCGAAATCACCGTCGCGCCGTGCACGAAGATCTTCGACGGACGGTTCGCCAACAGCGGTTGGCTCCAGGAATTGCCCGATCCGGTGTTGAAGCTCACCTGGGGCAACGCGGCGCTCATCGACCCGGTGACGGCCGCGGCGATCGGCGTCGACGATCAGACCTTGGTCACGCTCACCGTCAACGGTTCGAGCCTCTCCATTCCGGCGATCGTGGCGCCGGGGCAGGCGCTCGGCTCGGTGCGGGTCGTGCTCGGCTACGGCCGAACGGCCTGCGGAGTGGTCGGGTTCGGAAGCCGACTCGACTACGGCATGATCTCGACGCACGCCGACGAAGTCGCTGCGGGCGAGCTCGAGCTCATCGGCGCGAACGCCTACGTGCTCAAGTCGACGAAGCTCGAGCGCTTCGGAGGCGGCCTCAACGTCCAGCCGAGCGGCACCAAGTTCAAGCTCGCGATGACGCAGATGACCCACGCGATCAATGACACGATCGGTCGCGACGAGGTTCAGCGACGCGTGGGCGAGCTCGTTCGAGAGGCGAGCTTCGACGAGTACAAGGAGCACGGCGACTTCGTGAAGGAGCGGGTCGAGCACGCCCCCTTGCTCTCGCTCTGGCAAGAGCCGGTCACGTACGACGGGCACAAGTGGGGGATGAGCATCGACCTCAACAAGTGCATCGGGTGCAACGCCTGCATCACCGCTTGTCAGGCCGAGAACAACATTCCCGTCGTCGGCAAGGAGCGCGTGCTCCAGGGCCGCGAAATGCAGTGGATCCGGGTCGACGTGTACTTCAAGGGCGACCCCGTCGATCCCCAGATCGTTCACCAGCCCGTCGCCTGCCAGCAGTGCGAGCACGCGCCGTGCGAACAGGTGTGCCCGGTCGGCGCGACCATGCACAGCCGCGAAGGCTTGAACGACATGGTCTACAACCGCTGCATCGGCACGCGGTACTGCTCGAACAACTGCCCGTACAAGGTCCGTCGCTTCAACTACTTCAACTTCCACGAGGAGCTGAAGCTCGAGAAGAACGAGACCAAGAAGATGGTCTTCAACCCCGATGTCACGGTGCGATTCCGCGGTGTGATGGAGAAGTGCACCTTCTGCATCCAGCGAATCCAGAACGTGAAGATCAAGAGCAAGAACGAGAAGCGCGCCATCAAGGACGGCGAGATTCGACCCGCTTGCCAGCAGACTTGCCCGACCGGCGCGATCGTTTTCGGTGACTTGAACGACCCGACGAGCCGAGTGAAGAAGCTGCAGAGCGGGACGCGTTCGTACGCGATGCTCGAAGAGCTGAACGTGAGACCTCGCGTCCAGTACCTTGCGCGAGTCCGCAACCCGCACCCGGAGCTCGTCTGATGGCCACGACGGCACCCGACTACGACAAGTGGTACGACCCCCCGAAAGGGGACAACGAGCTCGCGCGCATCACGGACACGGTCATCCGGGTTACCGAAGTGTCGCGACCGCCCGTCGGCTGGTACATCGCCTTCGCGATCGCCGTCACGATGCTCGGCATCCTCGGGATGTCGATCGGCTGGCTGTTTTGGACCGGTATCGGCGTCTGGGGCAACATGCACCCGGTCGTCTGGGCCTGGGACATCACCAACTTCGTCTTCTGGGTCGGTATCGGTCACGCCGGGACGCTGATCAGCGCGATTCTGTTTCTCCTCCGCCAATCGTGGCGAACGGCGATCAACCGCGCGGCGGAAGCCATGACGATCTTCGCGGTCATGTGCGCGCTGATCTTCCCGGGCATTCACATCGGTCGCCCGTGGCTGCCGTACTGGATGCTCCCGATTCCGAACCAGATGAACATGTGGCCCCAGTTCCGGAGCCCGCTCGACTGGGACGTGTTCGCGGTCAGCACGTACTTCACGGTTTCGCTCCTCTTCTGGTACGTCGGCCTCATCCCCGATCTCGCGTCGATTCGCGACCGCTCGACGACCACCGTGCGCCGCCTCGTGTACGGTCTGTTCGCGATGGGCTGGCGCGGCTCGTCGCGACAGTGGCATCGCTACGAACGCGCGTACCTGATCCTCGCGGCGCTCTCGACGCCCCTCGTGCTCTCGGTGCACTCGGTCGTTTCGTTCGACTTCGCGACGTCGCAGCTTCCCGGTTGGCACACGACGATCTTCCCGCCGTACTTCGTCGCCGGCGCCATCTTCAGCGGGTTTGCGATGGTGGTCACGCTGCTCGTCCCGGCGCGGCAGTTCTTCGGGTTGAAGAACATCATCGAGATTCACCACCTCGAAGCGATGAACAAGGTCATCGTCGCGACCTCGTTGATGGTCGGTTACTCGTACGGGATGGAGTTCTTCATCGCCTGGTACAGCGGCTCGCCGTACGAAGGCTTTGCGTTCGTCAACCGCGCGTTCGGTCCCTACTACTGGGCGTACTGGACGATGATCTCGTGCAACGTGATCTTCCCGCAGCTGTTCTGGTTCAAGAAGATCCGAACCAGCCTCCTCGGCATGATGATCATCTGCATCTTGGTGAACGTCGGCATGTGGTTCGAGCGGTTCGTCATCATCGTGACGTCGCTCCACCGAGATTTCGTGCCGTCCGCCTGGGGCTACTACATCCCGACGAAGTGGGATTTCCTCACTTTGACCGGCAGCTTTGGCCTGTTTTTCACCTTGTTCTTGCTGTTCTGCCGCTACTTGCCGATGGTCGCCGTGGCCGAGGTGAAGGGCCAGCACTCGAACAGTCACGCGGGGCACTGAGGAAACGACGATGAGCGCACCGAAGCACGTCGAGCCAGTCGGAGAAGCGCCGTTGCACGGCTTGCTCGCCGAGTACGACAGCCCCGAGACGCTGAAGAAAGCTGCGGAGAAGATCCGCAACGCGGGCTTCAAGAACTGGGACACGTTCACGCCGTTTCCCGTTCACGGCATCGATCAGGCGATGGGCATCCGCCCGACGATCTTGCCGTGGCTCATTCTCGGCGGCGGCATGACCGGGTGCGCGCTCGCGCTCGGCTTTCAGTGGTGGGCGAACGGCGTCGACTACCCGTTCCTCATCAGCGGTAAGCCGTACTGGAGCGTGCCGGCGAACATTCCGATCACGTTCGAGCTCACGGTGCTCTTCAGCGCCTTGACCGCGGTGTTCGGCATGTTGGGGCTCAACAAGCTGCCCCAGCCCGCGCATCCGCTCGACTTGTCCGAACGTTTTTCGCGCTCGACCGACGACCACTTCTACCTGCTCGTCCAGGCGAGCGACCCCGTGTTCGACGAGAAGGAGACCGGGACGCTGCTCGAAACGAGTGGCGCGATCGGCGTGGAGGCAATTCCCGAGGACGTGAAGTCCGAATCTCACGTGCCGCGAGGCCTGCAATACGCACTCCTCATCATCACCGCCGCGGCGACGATTCCCTTCGCGCTCTCCGCCTACGCGCGGGAGTCGAAGATGACGCACACGCGCTTCGACATCGTCCCCGACATGGATTTCCAGCAGAAATTCAAGGCGCAGCGCGAAAACACGTTCTTCGCCGACAAGCGCGCCGATCGGCCTCAGATCGAGGGAACCATCGCGTACGGCGAGCTGAACGAAGACGACCATTTTTACCGCGGCAAGGTGAACGGCGTCTTCGCACGCACGTTCCCCGCGCAGGTGCCGATCGACGAACAGACGATCGCTCGCGGCCAGCAGCGCTTCGGGATCTACTGCACGCCGTGCCACGGCCAGGCCGGCGAGGGTGACGGGATGGTCAATCAGCGCGCGTCGGCGCTCGCCGAAGGCACATGGGTACCGCCGTCGAATCTGAACGACGATCGGCTCCGGCAAATGGGCGTCGGCGAGATCTTCAACACCATCACCAACGGCGTTCGCAACATGCCCGCGTACGGCCCGCAAATCCCGACCGCCGATCGCTGGGCGATCATCCTCTATGTCCGCGCCATCCAGCGCAGCCACAAGGCGGCAGTGGCGGATCTCTCCGCCGAGGAGCGTGCCTCGCTCAAGTGAGGCGTGCGAAGCTCAACATGGCACACGACAATCACGTTCAGCTCGACGACAACATCCAGATCGGGAGTGAAGCGACCGACTTCGGCAAGAAGGCGTTCGGCATCGGCGGCGTCGCGCTGGTCCTCGCCCTGGTGCTCGGCGGCGGCCCCTTCGGCCGCGAATTCTTGATCGCCTACCTCGTCGCGTTCATGTACTCGCTCGCCATCGGGCTCGGGTTGCTCTGGTTCGTCACGATCCAGCACCTCACGAACGCCAAATGGAGCGTCGTCGTTCGCCGAGTCGCGGAAATCATCGCCGCGAACATGTCGGTACTCGCGGTGTTGTCGCTCTTCTTGATCGTCCCCGCGCTGATGGGCAATTCGACCCTCTACGCATGGGTCGACCCCGCGAAGGTCGCAGCCGACCGCGTGCTCAAGCACAAGGCCGGCTACCTCAACATCCCGTTCTTCGCGATCCGGTGCGTCGTGTACTTCGGCTTCTGGTGGCTGCTCTCTCGCCACTTTCTGAAGCGCTCCGTGGAGCAAGACACGTCGGGGAAGGCGGAGATCAACACGAAGCTTCAGACCCTCGCCGCACCGTCGATGATCGCGTTTGCGCTCACCTTGACGTTCGCCACGATCGACTTCGTGATGTCGCTCGACCCCGGTTTCTTTTCGACGATCTTCGGCGTGTACTACTTCGGCGGCGCCGTCGCGTGCGCCTACTCGTTCCTCGCCCTCTCGCTCATGTGGCTTCAGGGCAAGGGCCGGCTCCTGAACTCGGTGAACCGCGAGCACTACCACGACCTCGGGAAGATGATGTTCGCCTTCGGGGTGGTCTTCTGGTCGTACATCGCGTTCTCGCAGTTCATGCTCATCTGGTACGGCGACGTCCCCGAAGAGACGCACTGGTTCCACGATCGCTTCCAGGGCGATTGGAAGATCGTCTCGGGCGCGCTCCTGGCGTGCCACTTCGTGATCCCGTTCTTCGGCTTGCTCTCGCGGTACGTGAAGAGGAACCGAAAGACGCTCGCGTTCTGGGCCTTCTGGATCCTCGTCATCGAGTACGTCGACCTCTACTGGCTCGTGATGCCGACCTTCGGCGAGGACGTCATCCCGAGCGTGCTCAGCCTCCTCGTTCACCTGCTCGCGTGGGTTGGCGTCGGCGGTCTCTTCATCGGCGCGGCTGCCTCGCGCACGAAGGGGCTCAACTTGATCCCGACCAAGGATCCCCGCCTCGCCGCGTCACTCGCGTTCGAAAACCCGTAGGTCACCCATGAGCGCAACACCCGCCACCGAGAACACGGACAGCAGCGACTTCGACACCGAAACGGTCGAGGCCGACAACGTCAACGTCGGGTTGATCGCGACGATCACGGTCGTCGGCGCCCTTTTGGTCATCGCGCTCGCCCTGGCGCTCACGGCGCTCGTTCGCGTGCAGACCGCGGAGGTGGGCAACGAAGTGGGGGCCTATGGCGACCTCGGCACGGTGAAGCGACTGAAGGTCGAGCAGCGAGCGAAGCTCGAGGCAGGACCGACCTGGGCCGATCAGAGCAAAGGGATCGTCACGGTGCCGATCGACCACGCCATGCAGCTCGTCACCTCGGAGATCGAGCGCGATCCGACGCTCGCGACCGAAGCGCCGTCGGCTGCTCCCGCGCTGGCGACGCCTCCGCCCGCGCCCGCTCCGGCCACGAGCGCCGCAACGGGGGGAGTCGATCCGGCGCCGCCGGCCGGCGACACCACGGTCGACAAAGATCCGAAACACAAGAACAACGGCAAGCACGGCGCGAAGGGTGCGCCGGTGACTCCGGCGAGCGCACCGGCGCCGCATGGGTAAGATTCCGCGATGATGAAGTCAGTCGGCAGACGGAACGCCTGGTTCCAACGCGCATGGGTTGCGTTGGCCCTGGTGTCGTTTGCCGGCGGCGTCTCGGCGAAAGCGGTCCCGGAGAGCGAGCAGCTCGATCGCACGGAGCCGCTGCCTGCCCGTCTCGTCGGCGTCGACGTGAAGGAGCACCTGAACGAGCCGGTGGATCGAGCGACGTCGTTCGTCGACGAGAACGGCCAGGCCGTCACGCTCGGCAACTACTTCGACGGTACGCATCCCGTCATCCTCACGTTGAACTATTCACGCTGTCCGATGCTCTGCGGTCTCGAGCTCAACGCGCTCGTCACCACGTTGAAGCAGCTGCCCTGGACCATCGGCAAAGAGTTCAAGGTCGTCACGGTCGTGCTCGACCCGAAAGAGACGCCCGCGCAGGCCAAGGAAGCCAAAGCGCGTTACTTGCGCCAATACGGCCGTAACGCGGACGACGGCTGGCACTTTCTCACCGGGTCGGACGCGAGCATCCATGCGGTGGCCTCGTCGGTCGGCTTTTCGTACGGGTACAACGAAGCGCGGAACGAATACATCCACCCGGCGGCGATCATGATCGTGACGCCGAGCGGACGCCTAGCCCGCTATCTCTACGGCATCGAATACTTGCCGAAGACCGTTCGCCTTTCGCTCGCCGAAGCCAGCGAAGGGAAGATCGGCACGACGATCGACCAGCTGATCCTCTACTGCTTCCATTACGACGCCAAGGAAGGCCACTACACGCCCGTGGTGATGAACATCATGCGCGTGGGCGGCGGCGCATCGGCGACCGCCCTTGGCGGTTATCTCGCCCTCTATTTCGCTTCCGAGTCCCGAAGGAGAAAGCAAAAGCCGACGCCGAGCGCGGGTGAAGGCTCTCTCCGGAGCTCCCAAATATGATGAATCCGCTCCTCACACTGGCGTTCGCGCCGATTCCGGTGCCGAACAACGTTCCGACGCTCAACCCTTCGCCGTATTTCTGGTTGCCGGTGCCGGCGTCGACGATGGCGCAGCCGATCGACGACCTGTTCAACTACGTGATGTGGGTGTCGGTCATTTCGTGCCTCCTCTTGATGGGGCTGATGATCTACTTCGTGACGAAGTACAGGGCGAAGTCACGCAAGGACGAGGGCACCTCGAGCAGCGACCACCACACGGGCCTCGAGCTCTTTTGGTCGATCGGACCGCTCCCCGTCTTGCTCGCGATGTTCGTCTGGGGCTTCCAGGGCTTCGTCGCGCTCCGCACGACGCCGAAGGACGCCTACGAGGTCCACGTCACCGCGCAAAAGTGGAAGTGGCTCTTCGAGTATCCGAACGGCTACACGGACGACGTGCTCCACGTCCCGAACGGGCGCAAGGTCCGCGCGGTCATCAACGCGGTGGACGTGCTCCACAGCTTCTTTTTGCCCGCGTTCCGCACGAAGATCGACGCGGTTCCCGGTCGCTACACCGAGCTCTGGTTCGAGCCGACGGCGCCGGGGACGTATCCAATCTTCTGCGCCGAATATTGCGGCACCGGTCACTCCGCGATGATCACCAAGGTGGTCGTCCACGAAGCGGCTTCGTTCGACAAGTGGCTCGAAGATGCCGGCAAGGCCATCGACGCCCTGCCGCCCGAAGAGCTCGGTCAGAAGATGTACAACCAGCAGGGGTGCTCCGGTTGTCATTCGCTCGACGGCAGCCCCAAGACCGGTCCCTCCTGGAAGGGCCTCTTCGGGAAGTCCGAAACGATGTCCGACGGCAGCAGCGTCAACGTCGACGAGAACTACATCCGCGAGTCGATCCTCGACCCGCAAGCGAAAATCGTACGGGGCTTCGGTCCTGTGATGCCGACCTTCAAGGGTAAGCTGAGCGACAAGAAGATTTCCGGCATCATCGCGTTCATCAAGGCTCAGAAGTAGGTCAAGTCATGGCGTCCACTACCACTACCGCCGACGTCGCCGTCCCCGCCAACAAAGGCGCCGACGACAACTACCTGACCCACGACAAGGGCATCGCGTCGTGGCTGCTGACGCTCGATCACAAGCGGATCAGCGTCATGTACTTCATCTGCGTCATCAGCGCGTTCGCCCTCGGCGGCACCTTCGCGCTCCTGATCCGGACGGAGCTCTTGACCCCCGGTCGCACGATCGTCGACGCCGACACGTACAACCAGCTCTTCACGTTGCACGGCGCGGTGATGGTCTTCTTGGTGATCATCCCCGGCATCCCCGCCGCGATCGGTAACTTCGTGTTGCCGCTCCACCTCGGAGCCAAGGACGTCGCGTTCCCGAAGCTCAACTTGATGAGCTGGTACATGTGGGTCGCCGGCGCGTGCTTCATGTTGACGTCGCTCATCGTGAGCGCCGCGGACACGGGCTGGACCTTCTACACGCCCTACAGCACGACCACCCTGACCGCGGTCATCCCCGCACTCACCGGCGCGTTCATCCTCGGGTTCAGCTCGATCTTCACGGGGCTGAACTTCATCGTGACGATCCACAAGATGCGCGCGCCCGGGCTCACCTGGTTCCGCCTGCCGCTCTTCGTGTGGGGCCTCTATTCGACGGCCATCATGCAGGTGCTCGCGACGCCGGTGCTCGGCATCACGCTCCTCATGCTCATCGTCGAGCGCGCGTTCGGCATCGGCATCTTCGATCCGGCGCTCGGCGGTGACCCGGTGCTCTTCCAGCACTTCTTCTGGTTTTACTCGCACCCGGCCGTCTACATCATGATCGTGCCGGCCTTCGGCGTGATCAGCGAGATCATCCCGGTGTTCTCGAGGAAGCGCCTCTTCGGATACAGCTTCATCGCGCTCTCGAGCGTGGCGATCGCCATCCTGAGCTTCCTCGTCTGGGGACATCACATGTTCGTGAGCGGCCAGTCGGTGCTCGCGGGCAGCATCTTCAGCGCCATCACGTTCCTCATCGCGATCCCGACGGCCATCAAGGTGCTGAACTGGATCAGCACGATGTACAAAGGCGCGATTCACCTCGACACGCCGATGCTCTACGCCCTGATGTTCCTCTGGGTGTTCACCATCGGCGGCGTGACCGGCCTCTTCCTGTCGACGATGGCGACGGACGTGCATCTGACCGACACGTACTTCGTCGTCGCCCACTTCCACTACGTGATGATGGGTGGCGCGATCACCGCGTTCTTCGGCGGTGTGCACTACTGGTGGCCGAAGATCTTCGGGCGCATGTACAACGAAAAGACGGGCCAACTCGGCTCCGTCCTCGTCTTCATCGGGCTGAACCTGACGTTCTTCCCGCAGTTCATCATGGGTTCGCGCGGTATGCCGCGCCGCTACTACAACTACATCCCCGAGTTTCAGCCGTTCCACGTCGCGTCGTCGATCGGGGCGTACATCCTCGGGTTCGGCTTCCTCATCACGACGGTGTCGCTCATCAAGACCCTCTTCAAGAAGGCAGATGCGCCGATGAATCCCTGGGGTTCGAACACGCTCGAGTGGACGATTTCCTCACCGCCGCCCTACTACAACTTCGACAAAGTTCCGCACGTTACCGAAGGTCCCTACGAGTACGAGGACTGGGAGTACAACGAGAAGATCGGCGGATATGAGCGCAAGTCGCTCAAGGCTGGAACATGACCGACACGACCGCCGACAGCGTCACCGGGCACGGGCACGGAGATCACGGGGACGCCGCGCATGCGCACAACCCGTTCCTCGCGCATCACTTCGACACGCCGCTCCAGCAGTTCGAGGCCGGTAAGTTCGGCATCTGGCTGTTCTTGGTCACGGAAATCCTGTTTTTCAGCGGGCTCTTTTGCGCGTACACCGTTTACCGCACCCTCGACCCCGACGTGTTCGAGTGGGGGCACTATTTCCTCGACACGAAGCTCGGCGCGCTGAACACGAGCGTGCTCATCTTCAGCAGTCTCACGGCAGCCTGGGCGGTCCGGAACGCGCAGCTGAGCCAGCACCGCGCGCTGTGCGTCAACATCGTCCTGACCTTGCTGTGCGCCGCGACGTTCATGTGCGTGAAGTACGAGGAGTACAGCCACAAGTTCCACGCTGGCCTGCTCCCCGGAAAGCACTTCCAGCCGAACGAGGACGTGTGGGAGCAACCCGCGTACTGGAAGAAGAACGGTCCGCCGCCGGACGGCTTGCTCGACGATCCGCCGAAGAAAGAGGCGATCGAGAAGGCCGACAAGATCATCACGCGCGGCCATCCGTATCGGTTCCAGCCGCCGCCGAATGCGGCGCGGTTCTTCGGAATCTACTTCTGCATGACCGGTCTCCACGGCATCCACGTGCTCGCGGGGATGATCATCTGGATCTGGATGCTGACGAAGGCCGCGAGAAAGCAGTTCGGGCCTACATATTATGGTCCCGTCGACTACGCCGCGCTCTACTGGCACTTGGTCGACTTGATCTGGATTTACCTGTTCCCCCTCCTTTATCTGATTGATTGAGGCAGCGATGGCTCAAGAAACGAAGCAAGACGCGCACGGCGCACACGGCGCGGCCCACGACGGCGCCATCGGTCACGCGCTCTCGCCCGCGCTCCTCATCGGAATCTGGCTCGGGCTCATGGTGTTCACCGGCCTCACGGTGTTCATGTCCCAGCAGGGCCTCGGCCCGCAGGCGAGCTTCATCGTCGCGATGGTCATCGCGACCATCAAAGCCGGCCTCGTCATGAGCGTGTTCATGCATCTCTGGTGGGACAAGCGCATGAACCTGTTCGTGTTCCTCGGCTCGTTCCTGTTCGTCATGCTCTTCATCGGCATGCTCCTCACCGACAAGAGCGAATACAAGCCGGACATCGATCGTAAAACGGCCGATGATCTAGCCAAGTCGACGGCGCCTTAGGACAAGGCCCGCTTGGCTCGAGCACGCGGCCATCTGCGTGCTCTCGGTGCTCGACGTACTATTCGTACGTCTGCGCGCCTCACCCACGCATCTGACCACGCGGTCTTCGCCAATCGAGCCATGTCCTGGTCGAATCGTGGCGGCGACCGGGGCCCTACCCGGTCGCGGGGCGTCCGGTGAGCTCGGGAGCCGAACCCGTTCCATACGGTCGCGGGGTGCCTCTTGCGCGAAGGTTCGAGGTACTTCGATGCATCGAAGTATTTTTCGATCCCCACGCCGAGGCCCCTCGCGCGGTGGTTCGAGATACTTCAATGCATTGAAGTATTCTCCGATCGCGGCGGCGAGCCTCTTCGCGCGCGAGCTCGCGTCGGACTGTTGCTGAGGCACTTCCGATCTCTGCGATCTCTGCGTCTCGCGGTTCAAATTCTGCGGTTGGGGTGCCGCCGTGGCTTCGAGAGAGTGCGCTGCGCGCCGCTATTTTCCCCAGAGGTTCGCGGCGATGGATTCTACGCAGGCGTCCATTTTGTCGCGGACCTCGGTGTGGCGGCCGGCGACGCCGTCCGCCAGGAACGAGAAGGCGATGGGGGATTGTCCAGGCGGCGATAGGACGTAGCCGCTGAGTGCGATCACTCGATCGAGGGTGCCGGTCTTGGCTCGGACGACGCGGCGATCGGCTTCCTTCTTGAAGCGCGAATGCAAGGTGCCGTCGACGCCTCCGACGGCGAGCTGCGCGGCGAAGTCGGGACCGATGCGCGGGCTCGAGTAGGCGACGCGGAGCGCGGTGGCGAGGCTCATCGCGGTCACCAGGTTGGCGTCGAAGAGGCCCGAGCCGTTGGTCAGGCGCGTGCCCGGCTCGAACGCGCCGACGCCTTTCATCCATTCGAGCACGGCTTCGGCACCGTCCTCCGATCGCAGCGGCGCGCTCTTCCGAAACGCGCCGAGCGCCTTGAAGAGCGTCTCGGCGTAGAAATTGTCGCTGTCCTTGCCGAGCTTGCGCACCAGCACCGCCAGCGGCTCCGATTCGACGTAAGCGAGGCGCGCGTGCGCGGATTCGCCGCCGAGGTCGACGCCGCCGGTGACCTCGACGCCACTCAGCCGCAAGATCTCGGCGAGGGCATAGCCGCCGAAGAGTCGCGGATCCTCCACTCGCTTCGAAAAGCGGACGCGCGGCGTCCCTTCGCCGATGCTGCCGCCGAGCTCGGCGCGGAGTCGCGCGCGATCCGGGAAGAGCGAGAGTCGCACCGCGTCGTTCGGCGCGTTCGCGCGCGTGGTGACGGCGCCGTGCACGTCGACGAACCCCGGCGGATCGAACCACGCCGCTGCGGGTTCGCCGGCGCGGCCTGGAACGACGGTGAGCGTCACGCTGTTTTCGTCGAGCGACACGGCGCTCACCGGCGCGCGAAACGGCGCCCACTCGTTCGGCTGCGACGCGAACGCCGGCGGGACGAAGTTCGCGTCGAAATAGCTCTGATCGACGAGCACGTGCACGACTCGATGCGCTCCGAGCGCCTTCAGCGCGCGCGCGAGCTCCCAGAGATTGTCCATCGAGAGGGACGGGTCGCCGTTTCCTCGGAGCACGAGGGGCGCGACGACGCCGTCGGTGATCTTGCCGTAAATTCCGGTCGAGAAGCGGTAGTCGGGGCCGAATCGATCCAGGGCTGCCGCGGCGGTGAGGATCTTCGTGTTCGACGCGGGGTTCATCGGCCGATGCTCGTCGTAGGCGGCGAGGGTCTTGCCCGTCGCGACATCGACGATCGCGGCGCCGAGATGCCCTTTGCCCGCGGTGACCCACGCGCCGAGCTCCTCGAGCTGCGCCGATAGAGAGTTGGGGGGCACGGTGCTCGTCGCGGGCGGCAGAGAGGATGCCGCAGACGGTGGCGGTGACGGCGCGGCTTGGGCGATCGCTCGCGCCGCGAACGCGAGCACGGTCGTCAATGCGGCGAGCGATGCTCTCGCCAGCACCCGGTTCGAACAAGTCATGCGCGCGAGCCTACTCCGAGAGGTATATTTCCGACCACGTGTCTCACCTTCGCTCGCGCCCCGCTCGGTGGCTTTGGTCGAGCTCGGTCGTCGCGGCGTTCTCTGGGTCGTGTTCGCCGCACGCCGCTCGGACCGACGCGAACCGGCCGCTCGAAGTCGTCGTATCGACTGAGGCTGCGACGCTCGACCCCCGCTTCGCGACCCGGAGCCTCGACGTCAAGATCACACGGCTCGTGCACGCGGGTCTCGCGGGGCTCGACCCGGATTCGCTCGAACCGGTTCCGCTCGTCGCCGAGTCATGGCGCTTCGTCGACGAGCGCACGCTCGACGTGACGTTGCGTCCGGGCGTCACCTTTCACAGCGGGCGTCCGTTACGTCCAGAAGACGTCTGCGCGACGCTCGCTGCCGTGAAAAACCCCGCGCTCGGCAGTCCGCACCGCGCGGTCGTCGAGGCGATCGGCTCGTGCACGCCGCTCGGCGAGCGCACCTTGTCGATCTCGCTCGCTCACGCGCGCGCGACGCTCCTCTCGGATCTCGAAATCCCGATATTGCGCGCCGACGAAGCCGCCGCTTCGCCGCGCCCCGACGGAGCGCTCGACGGGCTCGGTCCGTTCACGATCGCTCGCGCGCTTCCCGGTGAGGTCGAGCTCGAGCCGGCGTCGACGGGATTGATGGCGCGACCTCGTCACGCCGTGGTCGTCCGCACCGTGCGCGACGAGAACGCGCGGGTCGAACGACTCCTCGCGGGACGAAGCGATATCGCGCCGAATTCCGTATCGCCGACGTTGCTCCCCGAGCTCGACGGTCACGAGGGACTCGCCGTCGTGGCGCGGCCGGGAGCCAACGTAACGTACTTGCTCTTTCAAAATGATCGAGCGCCCTTCACGAACGTCGCGGTACGGCGCGCCGTCGCGGAAGCGCTCGACCGTGAGCTCCTCACGAAGTGGCTCCTCGCGGGGCGCGCGACCGTCGCGGCGACGCTCCTTCCCCCGGGGCATTGGGCGCACGGCGATGTTCCGCCCCTCGCGTTCTCGCCGTCGGAGGCGCGAAGGGTGCTGTCGGGTGTGGCGCCGATCACGTTGCTCACCGCCGCGGATCGCTCGCGAGTCACGCTGGCGCGCGCGATGGCGCAAATGCTCGGCGACGTCGGTTTGACGACGAACGTCGTGCCGCTCGACGTCGGGGTTTTGTTTTCGCGGCTGGACGCCGGCGACTTCGACCTGGCCGTGCTCCAGATCCCGGAGCTCACCGAGCCGAACGTGCTCCGTTGGTTTTTTCACCCACGCGGCGTTCCCGGCGAAGGCGGCGAAGGAAAAAACCGCGCGCGCTATCGTGACGCCAAAGCGGGCGCGCTCCTCGATGACGCGGCGCTCGTGTCCGATCGCCCGACGCGTGCCGCCGACTACCGCGCGTTCGCGACGCTGTTCGCCGAAGACCTGCCCGTCGTTCCGCTGTTTCACGAAGATCAAGTCGCGGTCGTGTCGAGTCGCGCCCACGGATTCGTCCCGAGCGCTGAAGGACGCTGGTTGTCACTCGCACGGCTCGAATGATGCGGCTCGGTGACGCCGCTTGCGTTCTGCCGCCAGCGTTGCAAGAAGCTCCCGCCATGCGAACCCGGACGCGTTTCTCGGAATGGTCCGGGAAGGGCCTCGTTTTTGCCGCGATTTCGGCAGCGATGCTCGTCGCGCCGAAAGCGCACGCGGACGAGCCCACCGCGCCGGAAATCGACGTGAATCCGACGTTGCTCCCCCCACCGTCGACCCGGCCGAACCTGGTGCTCATCGGCGCCGCGGTCACGGCCGGCTGGTACGGCGCTTCCGTCGCGACGTCGTACGGGTGGCGTCAGTCGAACGAAGCGACTTGGCTCAGGATTCCCGTCATCGGGCCCTACGTGGCGCTCGGGAAAACGCGCTGCGATTCTCGCGAGACGGATTGCAAGGCCGTCGCCGTCGTCATTCGCACCATCCTCACGAGCTTCTGCACGATCGGGCAGACCGGCGGCGTCCTCGCGATGCTCGAAGGTGCGTTCTTGCGGACCGAGAGCGCGCGACCCAACTTGTCGGGCGTAGAACCACAAGAACCAGAAGAAGAGCGCGCTCCTCGACGCTCGCGTGTGGCCGTAGTTCCCGTTCCCGTCGGCGAGAGCATGAGCGGGCTCGGCGTCGGCGTGTTCGGAGATTTCTAAAGGATTCTCGCGCGGCTCAGTTCATGAGCTGAAGCGCGGTCTGAAGTGCTGAACGGACGTCACTGAATAGCTGATGCAGGACAAGATGAAGCGTGATAGGACGAGTCATTATGGAGGCTCTCCGGTGAATCGACGAACGAAGTTCGTCTTGGTCACCGGCGGGGTCGTCTCCTCGATCGGCAAGGGTCTCGCGTCCGCGTCAATCGGCGCGCTCATGGAGGCTCGCGGGCTTCGAGTCACTCACATGAAACTCGACCCGTACATCAATGTCGATCCGGGAACGATGTCGCCGTATCAACACGGCGAGGTTTTCGTCACGGACGACGGTGCCGAGACGGACCTCGACCTCGGACACTACGAACGTTTCACATCGTCGCGCCTGAAGAGGACGGCCAACATCACGACCGGCCGGATCTACGAGGCCGTGATCTCCAAGGAGCGCCGCGGGGAGTACCTCGGCGCGACAGTTCAGGTGATTCCGCACATCACCGACGAGATCAAGTCGCGCATCAAGGAAGCCACCGAGGACGCCGACATTGCGATCATCGAGATCGGCGGCACGGTCGGTGACATCGAGTCCTTGCCGTTTCTCGAAGCGATCCGGCAGCTCAAGGTCGAGGTCGGGCCGCAGAACGCGGTCAGCGTGTTCGTCACCTTGGTGCCGTACATCGCGTCGGCGGGCGAGCTGAAGACCAAGCCGACGCAGCACTCCGTGCGCGAAATGCGCGAGATCGGCATTCAGCCGGACATCTTGCTCTGTCGCTGCGACCGGCCGATTCCGCGCGGTCTGAAAGAGAAGATCGCCCTGTTCTCGAACGTCGACGTCGACAGCGTCATCTCCGCCGTGGACGTCTCGTGCATTTACGAGCTGCCGCTGGTGCTCCACGCCGAAGGCCTCGACGACGAGATCGCGGAACGACTCAACATTTGGTCGCGCCAGCCCGACTTGGGGGTCTGGAAGCGGGTCGTCGAGCGATTCAAGAAGCCGAGCAACGGCTCGGTAAAAATCGGCGTGGTCGGCAAGTACGTCCATTTGCAGGACAGCTACAAGTCGCTCCACGAAGCCCTGGTGCACGGCGGGCTCGAAAACGACGTCAAGGTCGACCTCTCGTACATCGATTCCGAACAGATCGAACGCACGTCGGCCGAAGCGATGCTCACCGGGCTCGATGCGGTGCTCGTACCGGGCGGCTTCGGCGACCGCGGCGTCGAGGGAAAAATCGAAGCGATTCGGTTCGCCCGCGAACACGACATTCCGTATTTCGGGATCTGCCTCGGCATGCAGCTCGCCGTGATCGAGTTCGCGCGCGACGTGTGCGGTTTGAAGGGCGCGAACTCGACGGAATTCGCGAAGGACACGCCGCATCCGATCATCGATCTCATGCCCGATCAGCGTCGCGTGCAGGAAAAGGGCGGCACGATGCGCCTCGGCGCGTACCCGTGCGTCCTGAAGAGCGGCAGCGCCGCGGCGCAGTTCTACGGCACGCACGAGATCAGCGAACGTCACCGTCACCGCTACGAGTTCAACAACGCCTATCGTGACCAGCTCACGAAGGCAGGGTTGATTCAAAGCGGAACGAGCCCCGACGGGCGCCTCGTCGAGGTCGTCGAGCTCGAAGGCCATCCGCACTTCGTCGGCTGCCAATTCCACCCGGAGTTCAAGAGCCGCCCGATGGCGCCGCATCCGCTCTTCTCGCGATTCGTCGCGACGGCGATCGAGCGTCGCGATCTCATCGCGCGTTCGGCCGGCGAAGTCGTTCAGGAACAGAAGACCAGCAATCTGAACTGAAGCGTCGGGGCGCGACTCGGAGCTTCCGAGCTCGGCCGTGGCGCCTTCACCGCGCGATCGGGATCATCGGGCCTGCCGTGACGGTGACCTGGGTCGCGCGGAACGCGTCGCCGTCGAGAATGTAGCGGCCCGGGGCGTCGCCGAAATCGACGGTGAACGCGCCGACGAGGCCGTCGAAGTTGCCACGGCCTCTCAGGGGTTTGCCTAGCGCGACCCTCGGCCACTGGGGACCGAGTTGGCTCGGCGAAAGCGGCGACGCGACGAGGTGCGGCCGGCGCGGATCTTCGCCGCCTCGGTGAGTCACCAGCATGTGTAGACCGACGTCGCGGAGCACCGACGACACGACGAGGCTGTACGCACCCGGCGCGAGCGCCGTGCCGTCGGTGGCGATCGTGCAGGGCAGCGGCGCGAGGATCCGCTTCGAGTACGCGCCGCCGGTGAGCGACGCGACGAACGTGCGGAGCACGATGCCGAGCGCGGTTCGGTTTCCGTTCGCACCGAGCCGTTCGTACTCCTCGAAGAACCGCGCGACGAGCCCGGTGCCGAACGTGAACCCGATGCGCGTCGCGCCGTCGCGTTCGCGAGCGTCGTCGACCACCGCGAGCGTCGGACGCGGCGTGACCCGGAGCGAGTCGGGGCGCGTCGTGACTCGACGCGCGGTGTCGAGGAGCGACTCGCGTCCTCCCCAGTTCCGGGCCACGATGGACACGGTGCCCCCCCTCCCGAGCACGAGTGGCGGAAGCGGTTTCCCTTCGGCGGCGCGAACCAGCGCGGTGACGACGGACAAATAAGTCCCGTCGCCGCCGCAGAGGACGACCGCGCGTCTGGGAACGTCGAGCGCGACGTGTGCCGCGCGGGCAAGGTCGCCGTCGTTTTGCGTGATGAGCATGTCGCCCGAGTCGCCGACCTCGGCTCTGAGGCGGCCGATGAGGCTCGCGTCGCGACGGAACCCTCCGGCGTGGGGGTTCACGATGAAGCAGGCGCGGTCTCGGGGTGTGCTAAAACCCGCTGTCATGGGCCGATCTGCGTCCCTCTTGCTCGCGGGTGTCGTCGCCGCCGGCTGCGCAATGCAGCCGTACGTGAAGACGGCGTATTACGGAGACCTCGCGTCGCTCAAGCGGGAAATCCAGTCCGCGGCGGCGAAGGGACGGCTCGACCGCTCCGCGGTCGTCGATCTGGCGTCGGCGGTGGCGCGGCGCGAGGTGCGCTCGGCGCAAGGCGACGAGGCCGTGCAGCGCATTCGCGCGTCGGGCAGCTGCGCTCGGGTCGTGGAACCGGAGCTCCGCGAGCGCGTGGACGCGGGCGACGACGTCGGTGCCGAGGCGATGCTCGTCTTGATCGACGCGGGACGCGTCGGCAAGGGCTCGCTCGTCGACAAGTACGCCGCATCGCCGGAAGGGGCGTGGCGCGCCGTCGCGGCCCGAGCCTCGGTGCGGCACGACGACGGTGTGCGCCGCCGCGCGTTCTTCGTCGATGCCGACGAACGGGTTCGTCGCGGGGCGCTGCACGCCGCGTTCGAAGCCGCCGATCCCGCCGACCTCGAGCCGCTCCTCGAAACGGCGCGTCTCGATCCGGACGACGCCGATCGCGCGCTCGCCGTGCGCGCCGCGGCCACCATCGGCGGCGAACGCGCGTCGATGGCGTTCGTCGATCTGTGGCCGTCGCAAGAATCGGAGGGGCGCCTCGCGCTCGTCGAAGGGTGGGCGATGCCGCGCGTATACGATCAGGGTGGCGCGGTCGAGCTCGTGAAGCTCGCGGAGTCGGGCGACGCGATCGCGTCCGTGGCCGCGGCGGGTGCGCTCGCGAGGATCGGCAAGGCCGACGCGAACGTCGGGCGCGCGGCGCTCGTGCGTGCGATCGACAACGGGACGACCGACGAACGCATCCTCGCCGTCGAAGAGTGTCCGCTCTCCGATCCCGACGCGGTCGCCGCGCTCGCGCGAGCCGCGCATTCCGGCGATCCCGTCGTCCGCGTCGTGGCCCTCGCTCGACAGCTCGAGCTGCCGGCGGAGCGACGGACGGCCCAGACGGCGCTCGAGCAGATCGCGAAAAGCGACGACGCCGCGGCGCGTCAAGCTCGCCTTGCGCTTTCGGTCGCAGGCGACAGCAGTGCCATCCCGCTCCTCGAACAGGACCTGGCGGCCGCGGGTCCGGACGGTCGAGCACGCGCGGCGCTCGGCCTCTTCCGGCTAGGAAGACCTGCTTTTACGGCGTTCTCGCTCGCCGATGGTGACCCGTCGGTGAGAATGTCCGTCGCGTGCGCCGTGGTCGCTGCTGACGCCTCGGGCTAGGGCGCTCTCCGAAACACGGAGGGCCTATTTCTACCGCCGGATCGCGTCGTCGCACGTGCGTTGAATTCTGCTTCGATCGTCGGTACATACGCGCACCATGAGTTTGCGAGGGATAGCCGGTCTGCTTGGGGCCGCGGTGCTCAGCACGTGCCTGACGGGGTGCCTCAAAAAAGTTCTGATCGATGGTCAGATCGGGGGAACGCGTGAGGGCGCCGATGCGGTGAACACGCTGCACGACTTCGAAGTCGCGCGCGCCGTCGCGCGCTCGGGACTCGGGCAGCTCGAGGGCTTGTACAAGCTCGCGCCCTACAACGAAGACGGGCTGCTTCTTCTCGCTCGTGGGTGGGCGGGGGCGACCTTTGCGTTCACCGAGGACGAGTACGAAGAGTCGATGGAGAAGAAGGACGATCAGCTGACGGAATACAATCGTCAGCGAACGATCGCCGGCTTCGAGCGCGCGAAGTTCTTCGCGATCCAGCTTCTGAAGCAAAAAGCGAACGGGTTCGACGACGCGACTCGAAACGCCGACACGATGAAGGCGTGGATGGACGACAACTTCAAGAGCCCGAAAGAGGCGAGCGACCTGGTGTGGATCGCCTACGCCTGGATCGGACACGTCGGTGCCGCCAAGGACGACCCCTCCGTCGTCGCGGATCTCTACATCGGTGTGGCCGTCGCGGAGCGCGCGATGGAGCTCGACGAAACCGTTGAGTACGGCACCGGTCATATCTTGCTCGGCGCGTATCACGCACGCACCGCGATGTCGGAGCTCGACGAGTCGAAGAAGCATTTCGACCGCGCGATGGAGCTCAACGGCGGAAAGTTTCTTCCGACCCAACTCTCGTTCGCGAAGTACTACTACTGTGCGAAGAGTGACCGGGCCGACTACGAGAAGATGTTGAACTCGGTTCTGGCCGCCGGGGACCCCATCCCCGAGGCGCGGCTCCAGAACCTGATCGCCAAGCGGCGAGCCCGGCGGTACCTGGACAGCAAGGTGTTCCAGGAGGATTGCGGGTTCACCGGCTGAGCCCGGTACGTGAACACGGTTTCAGTGTTTTTGCTCGACTGATTGTTTTGCTCTGTTCTGCCCCTTCAAACGTCTGACGAGTGTGAAGGTTTTCCCGGTCGCCGATGTGGTCGTCGCGGCCTACTGAGTAGGAAGGAAGTAAGTATGATTCGGAAACTTGCCGTAGCCGTGATTGCCGCGTCGTTCGCGACGGCTGGCATTGCGCAGGCGAAAGCCACCATTCGCATCGGGACGCAGGCCCCGAAGCAGAGCCCCTGGGGCAAGGTCTTCTCGACGTGGTCCAAGGCCGTCGATCAGAAGACGAACGGTGAGGTCGAAGTGACCTGGCTCTGGAACGGCACTGCCGGCCCCGAATCGAACATGGTCGGCAAGATCAAGTCGGGCCAGATCACCGGCGCTGCCATCACGGCGGTCGGTCTCTCGGCGATCTACAAGCCCATCGTCGCGCTGCAGATGCCCGGCGCCTTCAAGACCTGGGAGCAGCTCGACAAAGCCCGCGATTCGCTCAAGGACCAGTTCGACAAGGCCATGAACGACGAGGGTTTTTACGTCGGTGGCTGGGGTGACGTCGGCATCGGCCGCGTCATGTCGCACGGTTTCGACGTGAAGGTACCCGAGGATCTCCGCGGCAAGACTCCGGGATACATCACGGCGGATCTCATTCAGCCGAAGATCTTCGAGGTCATCGGCGGAGTGACTCCCAAGCCCGCGGACATCACCGAGTTCTTGCCGCTCCTCACGGCGGGCTCGATCAACGTCCTCGCGCCGCCGGCGCTCGCGGCCGAACAGCTCCAGTGGACGTCGCGTCTCGACCACATGAACACCGGCGCCGCCGGCTTCGGCGTGGGCGCGACGGTGCTCAGCGACGCGGAAATGAAGAAGCTCCCCGACGACCAGCGCGACGTGCTCGAGAAGACCGGCGCTGCCGCGTCGAACGCGCTCACGAAGATCATCCGCAAGGAAGACAATGAGGCGTTCGAGCGCCTGAAGAAGAAGATGGTCGTCCACGAGCAGACGGACGCGGAAGCCGCCGAGTGGGACAAGGTCTTCAAGAAGGCGTGCGTGCGCGTCAAATCGGCGCTGCCGGGCGACGTGCTCTCGAAGATTGGTTACTGCTGAGCGACTAGTCGACGCGATGCGCTAGCGGCCGTTCGTGTTTCACGAGCGGCCGTTTAGCTTTTGTTTATTGACGCGCGGTCGTCGTGTCGCAGCGATGTGGGGACGGTCGGCGTTTCTCGGCGCGACGTTACGGTTCTCGACGTCACGGTGTCGGTGCGCACCATCACGGATCCCCGGGCGCGTCGCCGCGCCGGTTGCAGCGCGTTGCGCGATTCGTGTCAGAACGACTTATGTCGTACGTGCGAGCTCGGTTTCGCCGAACGCGGTTTGGTAACGGCCGCTCTCGTTTCCTCGAAAACGAAGTGACGACCACGCTCGCTTGTGCCTAACTTCCGCGCGAATGGTCGAAGTACAAGGGGCTTCCAAAAGCCCGGGCGGTCCAAGCGGACCTGGTCATGGCGGGCCTAAAAAAGGCGCGCGCTGGGCCGATCCGATCATGGCCGCGGACATCCATTGGACGCGCTTCGAGACGTGGCTCGCCATCGCCGCTCTCACGCTCGAAATCTTTTCGATGTCGCTCTGGGTTTTCTTGAAGGGCTTTTCGACGCCCACCGAAGGCGACAGCATCGGTGGCGTCGTCTTCCGCGGGATCGTCGGCGCAGTCGCACTCGGGTGCGCCGGCTGGTTCGGGTTGAAGAGCCAAAAGCTCAGCACGCGACGAGCCGTGACTCTCGCGGGCGTCTTCATCGGACTCGTGATCGCAAAGGCCTGGGCGAAGGTCGGCGTCGACTACTCGTCGAATCTCTTGAACTGGTACCAGCAAGCGTGCGTGCTCACGCTGCTCGGCGGTCTGCGCGGAGTCGGCACGCGGCTCACGATGCTCCTCGCACTGGTCGGCGGCTCGCTCGCCACCGCGCGCGGCAAGCACATCGTCATCGATATCGTCACCCGATTCGTGAGCTACCGGCCCCGAATGGTCATGGTCATCATCGGCTGGCTGGTCTCGGCGCTGGTTTGTTTCTCCGCGTCGTGGGGCTTCTTCGACCACATCTCGATCGAGAACTTCGGTGCGCGCGCCGACGCCAGCGCCGGCGAGAAGTTCGACGCCGTCGTCAGCCACGTCGGAGAAGATTTCTTCATCGCGAGGAAGCAACTCGCGCTCGACTTGAAGTCCACGCCGCACATCTTGCTCAGGGGTCAGTCGTACGCCGACTGGCTCACCGGCAAGGAGTGGAACGAGTGGGTCGAGACCTCGGGCTTCACCGAGCGCTACGGCAAGGAGGCCGTCGAGGGCCTGAAGATTCCGGACGGCGACACTCGAGCGCCGCTCGTGGTCATCCCGGGTCGTGGCGAACCTCGCGGTGAGCTCATCAACGCGGCCTACCTGATGTTCCCGATCGGGCTCTTCATCATCGGGCTTCGCTTCATCGTCCGAACGCTTCTCGCTCTGAGTGGCCACGTCAGCGTGGACCCCGACGAGTCCGAGGAGTTCGAGCACGCGGCCCACGCGGTGGAAAAGGTTTAACCGAGATGGTCGGCCTGCTCATATTCATCCTCGTCATCATCGGCACGCCGGTGTTCGCCGTCATGGGCGGATTCACCGAGCTTCAGTGGCTCACGCACGTGAACCCGGCCATGCGCGTTCTGCGGTTCCTCGCGCCGGACGTCCTCGACGACCGGTTCGCGGGTTCACCGGTGCTGGTCACCGTGCCGCTCTTCACGTTCATCGGCTACATGATGGCCGAGTCGAAGACGCCCGAGCGCATCGTGCGCGCGGCGCAAGCGTTCCTCGGCTGGGTCCCGGGCGGCCTCGCGATCGTCTGCATCATGGCGAGCGCGTTCTTCACGACGTTCACCGGCGGCAGCGCGATCACGATCGTCGCGATCGGCGCTCTCCTTTACCCGACCATGGTGGCCAGCGGCTACCCGGAGCGGTTTGCGCTCGGCGTGGTGACCACCAGCGGCTCGGTCGGGTTACTCCTGCCGCCCTCTCTCCCGATCCTCGTCTATTCGCTCATCGCCGGAATCGACTTCAACAAGGCGTTCAAGTCCGGCATCGCGCCCGGGCTCCTCATCATCGCCCTCCTCAGCCTGTACGCGGTGTTCGTCGCGATGAAGAAGAACATCCCGCGGCAGAAGTTCGTGCCGTCGGAAGCCGGCGCGGCGCTCTGGGCGCTGAAGTGGGAGATGGGCGTCCCGTTCTTGATCCTCGCCGGGCTCGCGACGGGCCTCACGCAGATCGACGAAGCGGCCGCGCTCGCCGGGTTCTACGCGGTGATCATCGAGGTCTATATCTACAAGGACCTCGACTACAAAGACTTCGCGCGCATCACCCGTAACTCGATGGGTCTCGCAGGCGGCCTGCTCCTCATCATGGCCTTTGCCATGTCGCTGACGAACTACATGATCAGCGAGCAGATCCCCGATCGCATCTACGACTGGATGTCGACGGCGGGAATCAATCAGCGCTGGGAGTTCCTCTTCGCGCTGAACCTGTTTCTCTACTTCATGGTGATGGACGGCATCAGCATGATCCTCGTGAGCGTGCCGCTGATCACCCCGTTCGCGGCGCGGTTCGGCATCCAACCGTTCCACATGTGCATCATGTTCCTCCTGAACATGGAGGTCTGTAACCTCACGCCGCCGTTCGGGCAGAACGTGTTCGTCGCGAGCTACCGGTTCAACAAATCGATGGTGGACCTCTACAAGTTCACCTTTCCGTTCCTCGTGATCATGGCCGGCGGCCTCATCATCGTGGACGCCGTTCCATCGATCTCGACGTTCGCCGTCGCCAAGGACATCGCGCTCGCGAAGGAAAAGGCCGCGAAGTACAACGAGGCGCCCCGCGAAGCGTGGCTCATGGAGTGCGTGCAGGAAGATCGGAACAACCCGCTTCCGTGTACGCCCGAAGACAAGAAGAAGTGGGGCAACACCACCGAAGAAGCTCCGGAAGCTGCGCCTGCCGGGTCAGCCGGAGCTGCGCCTGCCGGGTCAGCCGGAGCCGCCCCGCCGGGAGACAACACCGACGACGATCTCCTGAAAGAGATGATGGACGACGGCAAAGCAAAGGGCGCGGCCTCTGCCGGCGCTCCCGCTGCGCCGGCCCCCTCCGGCAGCACGAGCTCCGCCGATGACGATCTCAAAGAGATCGAAAAAGAAATGCTCAAATAGAGCTATCTCATAAAGCTACTACGCGCCCCGCTGCGTCGGTCGGCCTCCTCGAAATACCAGCGTATGCCTCCGTCGGCCTTCCTAGCATCGGGGCGCTCGCTACGCTTTCTGAGATAGCTCTCCCCCCAAGGGCCGCTGGCTTCGTTTGGGCTGCGCTCCGGTGCTCAAATACCTGTGTATGTTCCGCTCCGGTGCTCGCCCAAGCCTCGCCAGCGACGGGGCTTGACGGGCGGGCTAGCCCAAGAGGTTTTTCCGGCAGTCTCTGCGCCCTCGGTGTCTCTGCGGTAAAAATTCCGAGTCGCTTCGCGACCTCGCTAGCCCCCACAAAGACGCCGCGCGCCGTGAAGGGTGCCCCCAAAAATCTGCTCTGCTCGCCTGGCGTCTTGGCGGTTCTTCTTTTCTCTAGATCTTGATGTGCTTCCAGTCCCCGCGGGCGAATTTCACGGTCATCGCGGTGGCCAGGAGCACGATGTACGTGATTGCGGCGCTCCAGATGCCGACGAGGCCGTAGCCTAGGGTGAGGCCGAGCGACCACGCGAGGGGGACGAGACACGTGAAGTGGAGGATCAACTCCACGACCATGACGAAGAGCGTGTTGCCTGCTCCGAAGAGGGCCTGCGAGAGGATCATCCCGATGGCGATGATCGGCGTGCAGATCCCCATGAGCTGCAGCGGCGTCATCGCGGCGTGCGCGACCGCGTCGCTCGACGTGAACACTATGAGGAGCTGCCGCGGGAACACGACGCCTTCGAGCAAGCCGACGACGCCGAAGATGAAGACGCCGAGTCGCACCGATGCCCAGCCGAAGCGCGCCGCGCGGTCGCCGTCTTGCTCGCCGAGGCTCTGGCTCACGAGGGTCGCCGTGCTCGTGCCGAACGCGAGGCACGCGGTGAACGTGAGCTTCAAGATGCCGACGATGACCGTCGTGGCCGCGCTGTTGACGGCTTCGGCGTGACCGCCGGGACACGCGCTGTTCACCAGCGTCGCGCCGGTCATCGTATCGAGGCGGCTCACGATCATCGAAAAGAGGGCGAATCCCGTCATCACCGCGATCGTCGCGACGCCGCTCGGAATCGAGAGCCGCAAGATTTTCCAGGTGAGCTGCCGATCCAACCTGGCGAGGCGAAAGGGACGATAGGTCTCGCGGTACTTCGAGCGAAAGGCCCAGCCGACCATGACGGCAAGCCCGACCCACGTGGACAGGAAACCCGCGAACCCGGCGCCTCCGATGCCCATGCGCGGCGCGCCGGCATTGCCGAAGATGAACGCCCAGCACAACGCGACGTTGAGCGCGTTCATCACGATCGCGCTCACCATGTGGACGTGCGTCTTGCCCACGCCGTCGAAGAACGACTTGAACGAGAACGTGATGGCCATGCTCGCGATGCCGAGGAGCCGCCAGCGCATGTAGGCATGGGCCGCCTCGCGCACGTCGGGAACCCGGATCAGAAACCGGAGCACGAGCGGTAGGCAGAGGTAGCCGAAGGCCGTGAACACCGCGCCGGCGGTCAGCGCGAAGAACCACGAATTGACGAGCACCGCGCCGGATTCTTCCGGTTTCCCTTCGGCGAGGCGGCGTGCCGCGAGGGCCTGAGTGCCGACCGAAATGGCGCTCAGCGAGCCTCCGAACATCCACAAGAGGATGAGCGACGGCAGGAGCGCGGCCTGGGCGTTCGACGACTCGGGGCAGGGCAGGTGCGAAAAGAAGACGATGTCGACTTCGTTGACGATGCTCTGCGTCAACATCGCGAGCACGGTCGGAGCCGCCAGCTTCAGGATCACCGCATAGGGCGAGCCGTTAGTGACGACGCGAGCGAGCGAGCGGTCGGGGAGGGAGGCCATCTCAGACTCGGGCGAACAGACTTCCGAGCGCGGTAGGCCATCGGGTTGCCGAGCGCCACCGTTATTTACGGCGGAAGGTGTGCGAACGTTACCGCGAAGCGAGCTTTCGATCCGCGTAATGATCGAGCATGTCTTGCGCTTGCTGATCGCCGGGGTGATCGGCAAGGAGACGTGTCAGTGTTGCGACGGCTCCGTAACGCTGCCCTGCGGCATGCTGGACGCGCGCAAGGTAGAGCTGCGCGTCCGGGCTCGAATCGAGGGCGGCCCAGCGAATCGCGACGCGGAGCGCCTCGCCCCAGCCCTTCGTCTTGATGGCGGCCTCCGCCCAGGCGTGGAGCAAGTGCGCGTCGTCGCCGTGATTCTTTCCGAGCCCGCGGTAGACGTTCAGCGCGCGCACGTACTCGTTGTGCCCGACGTAGCGCTCGGCGCGAGCGAGCTCGCTCGCGAGGTCGTCCGTCGTTGCCGTCGTGGCCGGCACCGTGGTCGACGGCGCGGGCACGTCGTCGTCGGCATCGTCGTTCGCGTCGTCCGATTTGGTGCCGGCGTTCTTCGCCGGTTCGGCGTGCGGCGCGGCGTTGGGATCGGCGACCTCGTCGGATTCGTCGTCTGGAGACGTGCCGATCGCTCCCGTCGCTGCGCCCGTCTTCGACTTCGGCGCGTCGTAGAGCACCGCGACCGGTGCGTCGGGCGCGGCGGCGACGGCCGCGGGGGTCGCTCCGGTCGTCGCGAGCGCTCCGTCCTCGTGCGCTTTCGACGGATCGACGAGCGCGAGCGCGCGAGCGCGGACGGCCGGGTCGTGTGCACTCTTTGCGGCGATCGCGCCGAGGCAGATGGCGCCGGAGAGGAGCGCGACCATCGCCGTTCGACGACGCACTTTGCGCGCGCGCTCCGGAGCGGCGAGCGCGACTTCGAGCGCTTGTCGCATCTCGACGGCGTTCTTGAAGCGCTGCAGCGGGAAGCGGGCGAGCGCGCGCATGATCACGCGATCGAGCGCGACGGGAATGCCGCGCCCCGGCGCTCGCTCACGCGGCGATTCGGGTTCGATGCGGAGCTTCCGATCGATCAGCGCGACCGTGCTCGGCGCGACGTGCGGGAGGCGTCCCGTGACGAGCTCGTAGAGCACCGCACCGAGCGCGTAGAGGTCCGCCCGTTCGTCGACCGGTTGCCCCGAGGCTTGCTCGGGTGCCATGTACTCCGCGGTGCCGAGGAGCCGGAGATCTTCGGGATCTGGCAAGGCTTCGCTCTCGGACGCGGTCTGCACGATGCCGAAGTCGAGGAGCTTCACCTTGCCGTCGCGGGTCAAGAACAGATTGCCCGGCTTGATGTCGCGATGCACGAGGCCCGCGGCGTGCGCGGCGTCGAGGGCGAGGAGCGTCTCCGCGCCGACGCGCGCGGCTTCGCGCCAATCCATGCCGCGTTCGCGTTCGAGGTAGCGCTCGAGCGTCTCCCCTTCGAGGAGCTCCATCGCGTAGTAGGGCCGTCCGTCCGAGGACACCCCGAAGTCGTGCAAACCAACCAGGTTTGGATGGCGCACCTTCGCGATCGCGCGGGCTTCCGAGCGAAAGCGTGACTCGAGCTCCGGGCTGTCGCAGCGCTCTTTCGGAAGCACCTTGAGCGCCACCATGCGTCCGAGGTCGATGTGGTGCGCCTCGTAGACGACGCCCATCGCGCCGCGTCCGAGTTCCTTCAAGATGCGATAGCGCGTGCCGGGGAACACCGCTTCGTCGGCGGCGGCGGGCTCCGGGCTCGGGAGCGGCGCGAGCGCTTCGCGCGGGGGCTCGACGTTGCGCGAGACGGCGATGAGACGCGCCAGATCGGCGCGCGAACGCGCGGGCTCGGCCGGATAGAGTCGGCTCATCAGCTGCTGAATGCGCGGGCGAACGCCGCGCTCGCCGTTCGCGAGGCTCGGCGCCTTCTTCAAGATCCGCACGAGATCGGTGACCGCGTCGCGCGCCGACGCATAGCGATCCTCGATCTTCGGCGCCGTGAACCGCGCGAAGATCGTGTCGAGGTCTTCCGGCGCTTTCACGAGCTCGGCGATCGGCGGCAGGGCGCGCTTGCCGGCGGCGACCGCGGCGACGTGTGCGCTCGCGTCACCGGTCAAGAAGCGACGGCCCGCGACGAGCTCCCACAAGATGATGCCCAGCGCGTAGATGTCGGCGGGGATACCGCCCGGTTGATTGTTCGCGACCTCGGGAGCGACGTAGCCCGGCTTCGCGAGCACGATGCCGCTCACCGTGTGGCAGCGTCGGTTTTCGCCGCGCGCGGTGCCGAAGTCGATGACCTTCACGTCGCCGCCGTAGCCGATCATCACGTTCTGCGGACTCAGATCGCGGTGCACGATGTCGAGCGGCGCTCCGTTCGAGTCGGTGCGCTCGTGAACGTGCGCGAGCCCTTCGCAAAGCGCGACGCCGATCGCCACGGCTTCGGTCCACCCGATGCAGGCGTTGAGCTGCGAGCCGCGGTTGCGCACCTCGGCGAGGTTCCTGCCCTCGACGTACTCGACGACCACGAAGGGCGCGCCGCTCGGATCGGTCGCCGCTTCGAGCACCTGCACGACGCCGGGATGATCGAATTGCGCCTGGATGCGCGCCTCGTCGAGGAAGCGCGCGAGGAACGACGGATCCTTCGCGTGCTCGCGCCGGATGATCTTCACGACGCAGGGTCGCTCGGCGCCCTCGATGCCGCCGAACGTCGCGAGGAACACCTCGCCCATGCCGCCCCGTGCGATCGGACGAAGGAGCGTCATCCGACCGAACTTGCGTGGAAGCGCGGCCTCCTCTTCCAACAGAGGAGTTGCCCCACCCGGCTTGGGGGGTGCAATTTTCTTCAGCGAATCTGACGCCTTGTCCGGGTTGCCCGAGTCCGACATGGGGCCATGGTGCCAATGTAGGCTAATGTGGCCAACTAATCGGTCAGGCGTTTAGGGGGAATGTTCACGCGAGCACGTCGGTTCGCGCCGAATCGGCTCTCCGGAATTGCGGAGGGTGCGCGAAACTGGGCTAAGCTCCCAGCGCTTTTCGGGACGCGATGACCTTCACTGAGCGCTTTTTCCGTCACGCGACGACGGCCCGACGGGCTCATCGTCTCGCGGTGTTGTGCGCGCTCGCGATCGTGATTCTGAGCCCGCGAGCCCGCGCGGTCGCACCCATGTGCGATCCGAGCGGTGCATCGGTAGCCGCGCCGCCGCCGGCGCTCCCCAACGCGACCGGCGAGCTCGCGGCCCCGGCCAATTGCGATGATGGCGAAGCCGCCCTGGACTTTGGCGACGCGGCGAAGCCGACCCGCGACGCGCCGCCTCCGGTTCGCGCCTCGAGCACGCTCGAACGCGCGATGCCCGCCGCATTCGTGTGGCCCGACCCGCGCGGCGAGCTCGTTCCCCAGCCCGCGACGGAAGTCGCCGAGCCGCGTTTCGAATTTTCCGATCCGGTGTACCGACCCCCACGGCGGTGACCGCGTCGCGCCGCGGGCTCTTTCGTGAGCCCGCGGACGGATCCGAGATTCGCGAGTCGTCACCGACGAGCTCGCGCGCTGACAGGCGCTTCGGTGTCTGTCGGCGCCTACCGATTCTTACGTTTTGAAAACAGGAGAGGGTCCTCGAAAGGGACCGCATAAAAGGTCTTCGGCTCGCGAGGCGCGCCGGGGCCCGACTTCCGAGTGCCGAGAGCACTCGAGGGTCGAGCTACCGGTTCACCGAGTGACCGAGGGCCTCATCAGGAGACCAGGAAAATGAACAAAGGAACCGCAATCGTCGGCTTCTTTCTCTGCTTTTTAGCGGGGATGGGGCTGATGTACGGAGTGGATCGAAGCTCCGGAGTCCAGATCGCGGGCGAACCGTCCGCGGCCGGCACCGCAGCCGATCAGAGCGACTCGCCCATCCCGGTGACGAGCAAAGACCCGCAGTGGGGCAAGCAGACTGCGCCGGTGACCGTCGTGGCCATCAGCGATTTCCAGTGCCCCTTCTGCTCGCGCGTCGAACCGACGTTGAAGCAGGTCCGTGACACCTACGGTCCCGACAAGGTCCGCATGGTGTGGAAGAACGAGCCGCTTCCCTTCCACAACCGAGCGCGTCCGACGGCGGACGCGGCGATGACCGTGTTCGGCCTCGGTGGCAGCGACGCGTTCTGGAAGTTCCACGACCTCGCATTCACCAATCAGCAGAGCCTCACCGACGACAACTACGAGAAGTGGGCCCAGCAATCGGGCGTCGACACGGCGAAGTTCAAGGCCGCCCTCGCCTCGAAGAAGTACACGGCGAAGGTCGACGAGGACATGGCGCTCGCGTCCAAGGTCGGCGCGAACGGCACGCCCGCGTTCCGCATCAACGGCGTGACGGTCAGCGGCGCTCAGCCGTTCGACGCGTTCAAGAAGGTCATCGACCAGCAGCTCATCGAAGCCGACAAGCTCGCGAAGTCGGGGACCAAGCCGGCCGATCTCTACGTCGCGCTCTCGAAGAAGTTCTACGAGAAGCCCGAGCAGCCCGCGGACAACAAGCCCGCTGCGCAGCCCGAAGAAGACGACAAGACCGTCTGGAAGGTGCCGGTCACCAAGGACGATCCGGTGCGCGGCCCCGCCGACGCGCTCGTCACCATGGTCGAGTGGTCCGACTTCCAGTGCCCGTTCTGCAAGCGCGTCGAACCGACGATCAAGCAGATCACCGACACGTACGGCGCGGACGTTCGCGTCGTGTGGAAGGACAACCCTTTGCCCTTCCATCAGCGCGCGAAGCCGGCGGCGACGCTCGCTCGCATGGCGTACGACTCCAAGGGCGACAAGGGATTCTGGGCGGCGCATGACGCGCTCTACGAGGGACAAGCGAACCTCGAAGACGACGGCCTCCAGAAGATCGCGACGTCGGTCGGGCTCTCGTGGACCGCGGTGAAGAGCGCCATCGACAGCGACAAGTACAAGGACTTGTTCGGTGCCAGCGGCGATCTCGCGTCCGACCTCAACGCCCGCGGCACGCCGCACTTCTTCATCAACGGCCGTCGCTTGAGCGGCGCGCAGCCGTTCGAGAACTTCAAGAAGATCATCGACGACGAGGTCGCCAAGGGCAAAGCCCTGGTCGCCAAGGGCGTTCCTCGCGCGAAGATCTACGACGAGATCATGAAGGACGCGAAAGGTCCGCCGCCCCCCGAGAAGAAGGACGTCCCCGCGCCCGGCAAGGAAAACCCCGTCAAGGGCGCCCCCGGAGCGAAGGTCGTCATTCAGCAGTTCTCGGATTTCCAGTGCCCGTTCTGCAAGCGCGTGGAACCGACCATCGCGCAGGTCATGCAAGAGTACGGCGGCAAAGTGAAGGTCGTGTGGCGTAACCTGCCGCTCGAGTTCCACGCCGACGCACCCCTCGCGGCCGAAGCGGCGTACGAAGCCTTCGTCGAGAAGGGCAGTGACGGATTCTGGAAGTTCCACGACAAGCTCTTCGACAAGCAGCCCGACATCAAGCGGCCGCAGCTCGAGGAAATCGCGCAAGAGGTCGGCCTCGACATGACCAAGTTCAAGGCCGCACTCGACAACCACACCAACAAAGCCGCCGTCGACAAGGACAAGGAAATCGGCGACAAGGCCGGCATCCGCGGCACCCCCGGCTTCACGATCAACGGCTACTTCGTGAGCGGCGCGCAGCCGTTCCAGCAGTTCGACAAGATGATCAAGTTGGCTTTGAAGGAAGCCAAGTAGATCTAGTTTCGAACTAGAGAGAGCGCGGCGTCGTCACTGGCGTCGCGCTTTTTCTTTTTGTTTGGGGGCACGCGACGCGGGGCATTGCGTCGAAGTGGGGACGCGCGGCGTGCGGCCACCAGATGCCTCACGAAGCCTTCGGATCTCTTCGATCAGGTCGTCGAAGGTGCCTTGCAACTCCACGGCTCCTCGTAGGGCCGATAAGACGGACGTTGCGCGGCATGCGCGGCTCATTGCGATGCTCTATCGGCGCGGAGCGCCTTCTTGGCTTTCTCTTTGACGGCGGGGCGCACGCCGGCGGTCGTCGCGAGATCGTGCAAGATCGACGCGCCGCGATCGCCCATGGGGCCTTCGAGGAGCGCGAAGGCGTCGTCGGAGGTCGCCTTGTTCTGCGACGCGATCCAGAGAGCGCTGGCGATCTGGGAGTCGCCTTTGAGGTTCGGATCGAGCGCGAGCGCGGAGCGGATCCGGGTGAGCGCCTTCGCGACGTCTTTTTGTTTGAACGACGCGTTCGCGAGCGCGAGCTCGACCCGTGCGTCTTCGGGGTACTTCGCGGCGAGCGATTCGAGCGCCGTGTCGCCGGAAGCGGTGGCCGTCGCGAGCTCCTGATCGCTCGCACGCGTCGCGTTCGTGTTCGAGGGCGCCGACGTCGCCGGCGTCGCGTTCGATGCGCGGGGAGCCGCGCTGTCCGTCGCGAGCACGCGATCCGCCGATTTCTCCTTTTCGGGGCGAGTCATCGCGCCGAAGACGGAAAATCCGACGACCATGCCGCACACTGCGAACGGCATGCTGAAGAGCACCGGTCCCGGAAGACCGCGGAGCAGGCGCGGCAAGCGGTGGCGGTGCGCGTCGAGCCACTCCGTGAGCTGCGCGAGCGCGTCGGGCGCACCGGTGTCGGTGTCGGAGCTGTGCTTCGACGCCGACCTGTTCAGGTAGCTCTGGATCAACGCCGGATCGCGCAAGGTCGACGGCGGCACCGAGCTCACGAAGCTACCGTCGTTGAGCGTCGGCACGCGCAGGCGTCCCGGCAAGTAGCCGAGATGCCGATCGATCGCGTCGAGGACCGCGTCCGCGGTCGGATAGCGATTCTCCGCGTCGCGCTCGAGCAGCTTGTGGACGAACCGTTCGACGATGCCCGGCACCGTGACTCCGGGCGCGCGCTCCACGATGCGCGGCGCCGGTTGCGCGAGCTGCTGCCCCAGCACGCCGACCTGCGACGTCGCGGTGAACGGGCGACACCCCGCGAGCATCTCGTAGAGCATGACGCCGAGCGCGTAGAGATCCGCGCGCTCGTCGACGTCCTGGCCGAGGGCTTGCTCGGGCGGCATGTATTCCGGCGTGCCGAACACCATGCCGACCTTGGTGATCGGCTTGCTCGACGGCGCGTCGTCGGTGCGTTCGCCGATGGGCACCTTGGCGATGCCGAAGTCGAGGACCTTCACGAAATCCGGGTCGCCCGATTTTTCGACGAGCATGACGTTCTCGGGCTTCAGATCGCGGTGCACGATGCCGAGCGCGTGCGCGCTCCGGAGCGCGTAGGCGATCTGCCGGGCGATGTGCAGCGCGCGGACCAGCGGCATCGGTCCCGGCGACATCTCGTCGCGGAGGTTTTTGCCCTCGACGTACTCGAGCACCAGGAACACCGCGCCGTCCGAGAACGTGCCGAAGTCCGTCGCGGCCACGACGTGTTCGTTGTCGATGTTCGCCGCGGCCATCGCTTCGCGTTCGAAGCGCGCGATGAACGCCGGCACCGCGCTGAGCTCGGGATGCAGCACCTTGATCGCGACGCGTTTCCGCATCAGCACGTGCTCGCCCACGTAGACCTGGCCCATCGCACCGCGATCGACGAGCGCGTCGATGCGATAGCGCTCCGCGACCACCTTGCCGACGCGAGCGTCGGGAGAGATGCGCTGATCCTTGGGCTTGGTCATGCTCGCGGTTCTATTTTCCGCAAACCTCGCGCCGCCGCACGCCCGACCGAATTCGACGCTGGCCGTCAGTACGGATTGTCGCTGTCGTCGGACTTTTTCGGGGTGGTTTTCGGGGGCGCCGGTTGGGGCGCCGGGGTCGGTTTCGCCACCGTCACGGGCGCCGCCGGTTTCTCCGCAGGAGCCGAAGTGGGTGCAGCGGCGACGGGCGGTGTGTCCGGCGGGGCCGAAGTGGGTGCGGCCGGTGCTTCCGTCGGCGCGGGGGCGGCCTGCATCGGTGCAGGCTTCGGCGCCGCGGGCCTCGGTGCCGGATGCGCGGCGGCGGCGAGCGCAGCTTGGCGGCGCGCCTCGTCGGCAGCGGCCTTCTTCGCATCGGCGGCCGCTTTGCGTTCTTCGTCCGCGGCTTTCTTGGCCTCGTCGGCAGCGGCCTTCTTCGCATCGGCGGCCGCTTTCTTCGCGTCTGCTGCGGCCTGCTTCTCGGCGTCGGCTTCCGCCTTCAAACGTGCGGCTTTTTGCGCCGGTGTTTCGTCCGGCGCGGCGCTCGCGGACGGCGCGGCGCTCATCGCCGGCTCCGCGCTCGCCGAGGCCGAGACCGCGGGCGTCTCGTCCGTCGCGGACGGGGCGGCGCTCGCCGCGACGGGCGTCGCGCTCGCCGTGGCTGCGGGCGTCTCGTCCGCGGGTTTGCCCCGCTGTGCGAAGTAGAAGATCAATCCTCCGACGGCGGCGACGCCGAGCACCATGCCCACCGCCGAGCCTCCCGATTTCTTCGCGGGTGGCGGCGCCGAACTGTACGGCGGTCGCGACACCGGCGCGCGCACGGACGCTCTCGGTGCGGGCGAGCGCGAGCTCGGCGGCGGCGCCATCGGACTCGGTCGTCGCGCTCCGGCAGGCGACTCCGTCGCTTGCACCGGCGAATTGCTCGTCGGCGCCGGCTTCGTCGACACGGGTTTTTCCGACGGGGGCGCGGCGGCCGCAGTCGTCGGCGCGGGCCCCATCACTTCGTCGATCGAACCGCCCGCTTCGCGGAGTGCGTCGCGGAGGAGCTCCGCGGCTTGCCGCATCACCGTCTGATCTTCGGGAGCCGGCTGCACGACGGGCGGCCCTTCGGGGAAGAACGGCGCGGCGTCGCCTGGAGACGGCGTTTCCGCAGCCTTCATCGTCCCGAGCCCGATCATCGTGCCCTTGCGAATCGGGATCTGCCGTTGCTCCGGCGCGGCGCCCGCAGACTGCGGGTTCGCGGCCACCGGGGGTCGATCGCCGTGATCGAAGGCGCCTTCGCGTTCACCGCGCGACGTCACGAGCTGATCGATCACCTTCTTCGACTCGTCGTCGAGCTTGATGAACTTCACGCCCATTCCCGCCGGCGTCTCCGGCCCCGACGCGACCGTCTCGCGTTTCCAGACGACGCGCCCGACCCCCTGCATCACGCGTTGCTCGTCGGCGATGCGCACCTCGAACTTCAGGAGCGTCCCCGGCGGGAACGGTGAAGGGGTCTTGATGTACATCCCCCCGCGGCTCACGTCGTGCGAGTGATGCTCGATGAACTCGTCGAGCGTCGCGCTCTTGTAGCGGACGGTCATCGACAGCACTTTCGCGCGCGGGTCTTTTCGAGTGTCTTGGATCATGCTCGGCTCGAGAGCGTCTTCACCGGTGCAAAGCGGTGAAAAAAAGCCCAACTACGCATCGTAGCCGCGTCCCCGGGAGATCCCCAAGTACCTTCGCGGCCCCCGGGTCCGCCCGGCCCGTCGCTTATCGAAACACCTGGCACGCTTCCCCGTTTTTCGTCGTGGTAGCGTGAGCGATGTGCCGTCCGAGCGCCACTTCCGAGCCTTTGCGCGCCGGGCCATCCAGCTCCCCGCGACCGTCTCCACCCCCGCCGACGGCCCGAAGCCCGCTCGCCTCGTCAATCTAGGCCTCGGCGGCGCCTGCGTTTCCGTCTCGGCCGGCCTCGACGTCGGCAGTGTCGTCACCCTCCAGGTCAACGCACCGAACCTCTGGGACCCCCTCGTCGTCCCCGCCACCGTCGCATGGATCCGCTGGGAAGGCCGCGCCTCAGCCCACGCCGGCCTCGCCTTCAACCACGCCCTCTTGTCCGGCCTCCCAGCACTGGTCGAACTGCTCGTCGCGTATCGATACGACTGAGGGACGATTCGGGCGGGCGCGCTTCAAAAGCGCTGCAGGACGACGGAGAGCGGGGGGCGCCCTTCAAAACCCTCCGCATCGTGGTATGACCCGGTCCCGTTTTTCGGGACGCGCCAGTAGCTCAGCTGGATAGAGCGACGGCCTCCGGAGCCGTAGGTCGCAGGTTCGACTCCTGCCTGGCGCGCCAACCCGGGACGTCCGTATGAACGGCGTTCCTCTACGGATACGGGCTCGAGTCGCTTACCGGCTCCAGACTGGGCGGCGAGGCCTGTCGAGCCTGGTCCGGCCATCATCGCGATGACCTCCGCCGCCTTCGCCTCGACGACGATCTCCTCGGGCCCGACGACGATCCGCTCGACGAGCTGGCGGAGATATACGCGAGCCACGCCGCGGTCACCGTTCGTGAACGTCTCACGGAGCTTCGACCGGAACCGCTCGATTGTGTCCCGCGTGTAGAGGTACGGCGGGACGACGCACGGGGCAGACGCCTTCTTCAGGGAGTTCACTAGCTCAGTCTGGCGGGCCTTCAGTTCGCGGATCCGGTCAGCCGCCGCGTCCTCGAGCCCGTCGTCGCTTTCGATGCGTTCGTACCAGCGTGCGAGCCGTCGCTCGACGTCGTCACGGACGGGGCAGCAGGAAGATAGGGCCACCCTCCGTGCCGAGCTCGTCGACCAAGAGCAGTACTCGACGCGCGGCATCGATCACGATCATGCGGAGGTCGGAGAATAGCCTTGGTATGGGCGAGCGCTGAGACGCGAGCACCACCACCAGCGATTCCGGCGTGGTCATCAGGATCTCGGCCGGCTCGTTGCGAAGTTCCGCTTGTCCTCGTCGGACGCATAAACCGACGGAGGCGACCGTTCGGCATAGGTGCCGACGCGTTGCTCCTGGCTGTCCACCACCGGTGCGCCCAAGAAAGCTATTCAGTTGCAGAGGCGCGGATGATATTCTTCAGAACTTCGACCATTTCACCGATAACGTTTTGTATATGGTCAGTATCGTCAAGAATTCCCATTTGTCTAAGAGCCCAACCTGCGATCGCGATCGCGTCAACATCGGCGCGCATCCGTTTTATCTGGTCGAGAGCTTCCTTTACCTGCGTTTCGCCGGTCCACCCGAGTTCCCTCGCAATTCGGACGGTAGCGGGGATCCATTTCTCCACCTTGCTGAGCTGGTCCGCCCATCCGAACACCTTCAAGTCCACCCCTTCGTTCAGCAGTCTTTGAGCGTGCATGAGGAGTCTCTGCGTGACGATATCATCGTTCGACATGACTCAGTCTCCCTTCTCTTTTCAGATAGCCGACCGGATTCACGAGGGCAACAGAGCGCATCGCAGCGCAGCTCGGCGACGCCGATCATTCGCCGCTCAGCGACGCCGCTGTCAACGGGGAACGTCCAAGAGTTGTGGAGTTACGGACGACGAATCCGCTCAGTGAGCGTTCTCGCCCGGCTTCGTCAGCGCGCTGTGCCCCTCGGCCGAATACTGTGAGCGCGGCGCGAGAAGTTGCAAGTTCGCATGCTTGCTCTGGGAGGGACGATTCGGGGAACTGTGTCTTGCCGAGATCCTTATCGCTTGACGGGCACCGAGACCCACCTCTCCACGAGCGATGCGCTGGCGTACAGCCCCACACCCATGACGGCTGCGATGATGAGAGCAGCGAATAGAAGAGGAACCCGGAACGAGGCGCTCGCCTCAAGCACTAGGTGGCCCAGCCCGGCGTTCGCACCGACCGTTTCGGAGACGATCGAGCCGACGAGCGCCAACGTCAGCGCCACCTTGAGCGAGGCGAATAGATAGGGCACCGATCGCGGGAGTCCGACCTTGCGCACGATGTCGAGCTTGGTGGCGCGCAGGGAACGAAGGAGATCCATCAACTCTGGCTCTATCGTGCCGATGCCCACCGAAACATTCACGACGATAGGGAAAAAGGACAACAGGAATGCCATGAGGATCGCAGGGACCGTACCGATGCCGAACCACAGGACCAATAGGGGTGCGAGGGCTACCTTCGGCACTGAGTTGAATCCTATCAGTAGCGGATTGAGGGCTCGCGCCGCGATGCGGGAGCTTCCGATTGCGGCCCCGAGCCCGACGCCTCCGAGCAGCGCGATGCCGAACCCCGCCAGCGTCGTGGACAGTGTTTGAACGGCGTTCAAAAACAGCGGCTGGCGATACTCGATCGCGGCGGCGAGCGTAGCCGCTGGGGATGGTAGGATGAAGCTATCGACCTGGAAGAGGAGCGGTATCGCGCCCCAGACTGCGATGCAGAGTAGAACCGCCGTCGCTGGCGGAAGCAGACTCAAAAGCCAGACTGAGCCCGTGCTACGCATTGTGGGCCCTATCGACGTCTGCGCGGAGCACGCGCACAGCGTCGTTCAGACGACCGTCATACGTATCCTGGAGCCGCCGCGGACGGGCTACGTCGATCTCGTGACGAGCAATGATGGTACCCGGGCGCGCAGACATCACGTACACGGTGTCGGCGAGGTACACCGCCTCGCGGAGGTCATGCGTGACCAGGACGGCGGTGAAGTTTTCCTTTGTCGCGAGCCCCTGCATCACGTTCCAGAGCTCCTCTCGCGTGAAGGGATCGAGTGCCCCGAACGGCTCGTCGAGCAAGACGACCTTGGGGTGGTGGATGAGCGCTCGGCAAAGCGACACCCTCTGCAACATGCCACCCGACAATTCCGACGGATAGCGATTTTCGGAGCCGCCGAGCCCGACCGCCCCAAGCAGTTCGCGCGCTCGGGCTTCGTGCCGCCCCCTTCGCTGTGCGAAGTCTCTCCGATAAGGCTCGACGATTTCGAGCGGAAGCAAGACGTTGTCGAGGACCGAACGCCAGGGCAAGGTAACAGCGTTCTGGAACGCCATGCCGACGCCGGCTATCGGCCCCCGTACAGCACTTCCGGAGACGACGATGTTTCCCGCCGTGGGTGCCAGGATTCCGGCGAGCAGTTTGAGAAGGGACGACTTTCCGCAGCCGGAGGGACCGACCAAGCTGAGAAATTCGCGCTCTTCGACGTGCAGTGTTAGGCAGCGCAGCGCTTCGACGTGCCCGCCGCCGTTGCCTTCGTAGCGCAAATCGACGTGGTCCACCTCGATGACTCGCGGCGACGATCGCTTAAAGATCATTTGAGCGCTCGAGCATCTTTCGGCGGCAAAAACTCGGCCCTGAAAAGCTGTGTGGCCGATGGAGGGTGCGTGATCCCATAGGCTTCAGCGACCGTGCCTATCGAGCGGGAAAGACGATCCATATCGACGTCGCCAAGGCCGTGGATGCGCGTGTACGTTGTAACGATGTTGGAAGCGATCGCAAGCTGCAAGCGCTGGAGTTCAAGCCGCTCGTCAAGCAAAGGGTCGAGCACTTTGACAGCTGCGATGGCGTCTCCAGGATTGGCGATCGTGGCCTTGAGCCCGCGCAGCGTCGCCCGGAGGAAGCCGGCGAGCTCGGTGGCGCCTGGTTTGACGAGCCGAGCAGACGCGATGACTGCGTTGCCATATATATCGAGGCCGTAATCGGCATAGCGCATGATGACGAGTTCATCTAGGCCGACGCCCTTCGACTGAAGGTCCAGTAGCGACGAGAAATAGTTTCCGCACGTGAACTCGACGTCTTTTCGCACCAACATCGTCTCGCGCAACGCGGGATCCATGTTCTTTCTTTGGATCTTGCTCGTACTGACACCGTTGGCTTTTGCGAAGGCCGTGAAGAGCCGGTAGGAAGCGTCGAAGATCGCGCCGCCAAGAACTCGCCCCTCGAGATCTTTCGGTACCTTGATGCCACTTGATCTGAGGGCAAAAACCGAGAACGGCGGGGTATCGTAGACCATCATGACCGCCGAGATGGGCTCGTCACGAGTGTTGGCGTCGTACTCGATGAGCGCGTTGATGTCGGCGAACCCAATCTCGTAGCTGCCGCTCGCGACGCGCGCGACAGCTTCCGCGGACCCCCCTGATGGGTCGATCGTCACAGCGAGACCCTCCTGCGTGTAATAGCCCTTTCGTAGGGCCAGCGCGAAGAAGGCAGTCGGCCCTTGATATTTCCAATCCAACGTAACCCGAACGGGACGTAGTTGCGCCTCGCTGTCACTCCCGGATCGAGACGGGGTGTGAACTCTCGTCGAGTGAAACACCAGCCACAGGGCGACCGTGCTACCGATAAGAAGCACGCCAAGAGGCGCCAATCGTCTGGTCAAACGATTTGGTTCGATCGCGGGAGGCTTCACGGCACAACGATATCACGCGTATCGCGTCCTCGAAGGGGAAGTAGTGACGCCAGCGCCGCTTCGGCATGTGGTCCCAACTTGATAGGAGCGGGCCCGAGGATCCCGGCGGCGCCGATGAGGAACGGCCAAGTGAGGTATCTGGCGTGCTCGGGGTGAAAACCGCACACGAAGTGAACTTGGCCGCGGCCGCTCAGGATTGTCTCTATCAGCTCCGCCAACAAGAAGCCGCTTGCCAGGTTGCGCGGCTTGCCAGCCTTGTCCTTAATGGCGCCCAGATAATTTCGCACCGCGTGAGCGACCGCGTCGTAGTCCGCTTCCGACGGGTAAACTGGAATAGCCCGCGGACCGTGCTCGCCGACGATCATCGCATCGCGCGAATCGATACCCCGCGCGCGGAGCACCGCGATCAGTCGATTTCGGTCGAGGTCACCGCCGAAGCCAATGACCTGAGATCGCGGCAGCGAGGTAATGCGTTGAGCCAGCGGCGTCACATCGTCGACCGGGGAAGATACCATGATTACTACCGCCGTCCTCTTGAGCGGGTACTGGCCAAGGGAGGTTACGGCGATCTGCTCGTTGATGGCGAGCATCTCCGGGATCCCACCCGCCGCCCCTAGAAGGACGCCGGATGTCAGGACTACAATGTCGGCGTCGGCGACGCGCTCGGGCGCGCCCACGACAAGCTTCCGACCGTGGTCCGGAAGCGCGCTCATGACGTCCATCGCCGTCGCTTCGCCAACGACCGATGAACGACCGATGAGCGCGATGCGCTCGATGCGCGGATTGAGGGCCGCATAGGTGACGAGTGCCGAACCGACGTTGCCCAGGCCAATGATGGCAAGCTCCATGGATGTCCTCCCTATACTCAGGGACTTGCGCAGAAAAGGACGCGCTCAGAAACGACCTTCAGACTTAGATTCGGTGCGGTCGCCGCGAGCTCGCGTTCGAGCGCTCGTGCGGTGTTCGCTGTCTGCACCAACGCCTCACGCTGCGTGTCGTAAAAGCTTGTCAATATGACCTTGTTCACGCCCTTGACCTGGAGCGCCTGGTCCGCCGGGAGATCAATTTTGCGGACGAGCTCGACCACCAGGTCGAGCGAGAAATCC
>Ga0265320_10000194_pt1 | contig 50070 bp, 47 predicted proteins | sample 4827metaG_FD_202087 | JGI IMG/M metagenome (GOLD analysis project Ga0265320, IMG submission 202087) | Rhizosphere microbial communities from Carex aquatilis grown in University of Washington, Seatle, WA, United States - 4-8-27 metaG | ecosystem: Host-associated > Plants > Roots > Rhizosphere >... | reverse complement strand
ACCCATCCCCCACCCCTTGTATTCCCCTCCCCCAAAAAAGCAACTTCCTATCAGTAATGCAGTTCCAGTTCCTCGAGCGGAACCGGTGTCTCAATCCCTGCCGCCAGCATTTTCTGCCGCCAGTCGGCGATAGCTTGTTCGAGGTTAAACATGGGAAAGGGTAATCTGAGGGCGAGCCCGCAAGCCCAAAAATATTTTCGCCATGAACCAAATCATCAAAACATTCACGGCGAAATCACTTGAAAGAAACACAAACCAGGCGAAATCTTCTGGCGACCGGGCGAACCATTGAGGAAAAAAGCGGAGGAACTGCAGCACGTCCATCGCATGCGCACACTGCCAGAAACTAAAAATGAGCAGGGCCATTAGCGACATGACCTGCAAGGGAAGCGCGAGCAGCCTGCTGTAAAAACTGGTACTTTGATCTGTAATTGGTGTCATCACGAAGGCAAATAATCTGCCCAGCCATGATTTCGGATTCGTGCCACCCGCCTCAAACTCATCACACCACAAGCCATAGAGGCCAATCAGCAGACCCAAGGGCAGTACCGGCAGGAGCGCCCAATTAAGGCGGCGGCTCAGCTGGACGACAAACTTTGGTTGGGAGCGGCGGGCGAGAACCATCGTCGCGCTGGCAGCGACGTAGCCGCAGTCAATCAGGAGTGAAGCATAATCGCACCAAACCGGCAGGTCGATTGGCCTCCCTACTAACGCACAAATTCCTTCATACCAAAACCCAACGGCTTGGCTGCCGAATATTTGGCCGTCCAGGTACGCTGCCGCATCCACGAAGACAACGTAAAGTGCGAACGCCGCCAGTGCTTGGTCATAGATTCGTTTACGATTGAAACTCAGGCCGCCAACTTTTCTGAATTCCACTTCCAAAGGCCTGCCATCGCCAATGCTTTGCGCCGCCACGGCAAACGCTTTTTCGGCCTCCCATCCTACGCGCAGTTGCCTTTCCATCTCCTCGCGCAAATGCAACTCCAGTTCCTCCAGCGGAACCGGCGTCTCAATCCCGGCGGCCAGCATCTTCTGCCGCCATTCGGCGATGGCTTGTTCGAGGTTAAACATAGTTCTCCTTGCGCAATCCGGCCAGCACCGCGCTGACCAGTGACCATTGCTCCTGGTGTTTCGCCAGTGCCTCGTGGCCGTTTTTTTTCAAGGAGTAATATTTCCGCTTGCGCCCGGTTTCGCTTTCGCCCCAGCGCGCCTTGATCAGTCCCCGGTGCTCCAGCCGGTGCAGCACCGGGTAGAGCATCCCGTCCGTCCACTGCATTTGATTGTCCGAGCGCGTCTTGATGTCCTGGATAATCGCGTACCCATAGCTTTCGCCCCGGGCGAGGAGGGACAATATCAATGGTTCCGCCGAAGCCGCCACCAATTCTCGTTTTAGCATAGGCCCACTATACATTGCCGACCTACGTATGTCAAGGGCTGATAGAGTATCAATTTGGTGTCAGGCCGTTCTTTTTTTGTGTTTTTTGCGTATTCTGCGGTGGATTTTTGCCACAAAAAACGCAAACGACGCAAAAGATTGGCCTAAAGCCCAACAAATAAATGCGAAATTGATACGCTAACTTCCTATCAGTAGTAGTAGTATCATTCGTTCACACCCTCAGCCAGCAGCGGAAGCCGCGGCCACTGTAGTAGGAATCCGCGCCGTTGTGATAGATGAACACGCGATCAAAGCGCCGGTCGCCGAAGAGCGCGCCGCCGAGCTTCCGGACTTCCGCCGGAGTCTTCAGCCAGCCCGACCGCTTCGTGTCGAACTCCCCGAGCTTCTGCAGCGCATGATATTGCTCCTCGTCGATCAGCTCGACGCCCATGGCCGCGGCCAGCTCCGTGGCGCAGCCTTTCGGCGGAAATTTTTTCCGGCCGTCCAACGCCTCCCGGTCGTAACAAAGATTGGCGCGCGCCTCCGGACTTTGCGCCGAGCAATCCATGAAGAGACACTCGCCCGTCTTCGGGTCCTGGCCGACGACATCCGGCTCGCCCCCGGTGCGTTCCATTTCACCGAGCGACCACAGTTTTTCGGGATTAGCCTTGAGCCGCGCCTGCACCTTGGCCCAGTTAAGCCCGGGATGGCGGTGCAGGTTTTTCTCGAAGCGGGCCTGCAACGTCGCGAGCAGTTCTTCGCCTTGTTTGGGTGACAATTCCTTTTTGGTTTTGGCGGCTTTCATCGGACTTACCTTTGCTCGCGGGTTGGAGCCAGGTCAATCCTATCGAAACCCGCCGCCGCAGGGTTGGCCTGCGCGACCAAGAGAGATTTGAGGCGGAAGGGCAACGCCGCCCTGACTCAGCCACGCATGCCTCCCGTCCTCGTACTCGGCAACGTACCGCGGTTAGGAGATGCATTTTGTCGCAACTCTTTTATAGTCATCATCTTAAGGTGTAAAAATACCGCTGATAACTGTCCCATTTCCCACTAACAGATTGACGGGAGAGGCCGGAAAGTGAGATAATTGCCGATTAAGCGTATACGAGTCGGGGGCGGCGCACTGAACGGTGGGCCGCATCCGGCGTCTAATGGTCAAGGAAAGCGGCGCAGATGTCCTTTTTTTCACAAACCAAGTCCAAAAAGGAACAGATTGTGGAGCAGCGCCGACGCCGGCGCGGCGAGGGTCCGTTGCCGGCGGCCCAGCGGTTCAATGGCTGGCAGGTGCTCCTCGTGGGATTGTTCCTGGCGGTGGCCGGCGTGGTCACCTTCCTTTGCTTTGTGGGCGCAAGCTCACGGAAGCAGGAACTGGCAGTCGGCGAGCGGGTACGGGTGCGGGTGGTGAACGACAAGGATTTTTCCTATGTCAGCCAGTTGCAGACCGGTCATGCCCGGGCCGTGGCCCAAGACCAGGTGGCGCCGTCCTACAAGCTCGACACCAGCCCGGAAGACCGCCTCCGCAAGGCGGTGCTGGCCCTGGAAACGGGCTTGGAACAATATAAGCTCGAGGCGCCAACGCTTTCGGCGGAAGAATTGAAGACCGCCCGGGATGACCTTGTTCACGGCCTTTCGGAAGACCAGCAATTGGCGCTCGACCCGCGGGATATCGTGAGTCTGACGGAAAATGTCACCACCGCGCAACGCAACGAAGCTTTTAAGGAGGGCCTGATGGCCGTTTCCGGCTTGTTGAAACGGGGAATTTTTGACTCCAACCAGCCCGGGTTTCAAGCCAGCGGCAGCAATGGGGTGCTCTACAACCTGGACATCCCCGGCCGGCTGAGCGCCTTCGCCCTGGTTTCGCAGGAGGAAGCCCTGCGCGAATTGAACATCGAGCTTTCCCCCTTGGAAGTGAGCGGTGAGGTCAAGGCCGCCATTTACCGGGTTTTAAAGCAGGCGCTGACCCCCAACATCCACAAGGACGACGAGCGTTCCAAGCGCGACCGGGACGCGGCGGCCAACCGCGTCAAACCGGTCCTTGTCCAAATGCATGCCGGAGACGTAATCGTGGATCCGGATATGCCGGTGACCGGGGAACAGAAAGAACGATTCGAGGCTTACCAGCAGGTTATGGCGCAAAGCGGCGACTTAAACAACGACCCGGCAGCCGGACTGGTGCAGCGGTTTTTGTTTGTGACGCTGCTGCTGGCGGCGGCGGTGATTTTCGTCAAAAGCGGTCTTAAGCAATTGGAGCAATCGCCCAAACTTTATGCGCTGGCGACCGTGCTGGTGCTGCTCAACCTCGGCCTGCTGCGGCTCGTGCTGATGTTCGGCGAATCCAACCTGGTCTCCCAGCGGCCAGGGCTGGTGAACGTGCTGGACTGGATTGCGCCGACGATGCTGGCGCCCCTGATGATCGCGGTGATGATTGGCGCCGCCCCCGCCGCGCTCGCGGCCCTGCTCATCAGCGTGTTGTTCTCGATGATGACGGGCGACACGCTCGAGGTCTTCATCGTCAACTTTCTCGCGTCGCTGGTGGCCATCCATTTCTGCCGCGACGTGCGCGTGCGCGCGCGCCTGGTGCGCGCGGGCTTGCTGGGCGGACTGGCGGCGGCGGTGTGCGCGGCGTATCTCGGCTTCCTGGACCTGACGCCGGCCATAACGGTGAGCCGCCAGATGTTTGCGGCGGCATTTACGGGTTTGCTTACGGCGGTGGCGGCACTGGGCCTCCTGCCGCTGTTTGAGAATCTCTTCAAAATTACGACGGACATCACGCTGCTGGAGCTGACCGATTTCAACCACCCGCTGCTGCGCAAATTGCAAATGGCGGCGCCAGGCAGTTACCACCACAGCTTGATGGTGGCGAACCTGGCCGAGCGCGCGGCCGCGGAAATCGGGGCCAATGCCCTGCTCTCGCGCGCGTGTTCGCTGTACCACGACATCGGCAAAATGGCGAAGCCGGAGTATTTTAATGAAAACCAGCGCGAGGGTTTTAACCCGCACGAGGAGATGAATCCCTCGATGAGCGCGCTGATCATCAAGAGCCACGTCAAGGAGGGCCTCGATCTCGCGCGGCAGTACAAGCTGCCCAAAGTAATTCAGGATGTGATTTCGCAACACCACGGCACGACGCTCATCAAATTCTTTTACCGCAAGGCGGCCCAACACCAGCGCCTCGTCACCCAGCACCCGTTTCCGAAAACACGCGCCAGCCGCCCCACCACGCCTTCGCCGATGCCCGAGGGACCCGCGCCGGGCCGCGATGAGCCGGGCCTGGATGAGTCCTTTTACCGTTACGACGGCCCGAAGCCGAATTTTAAGGAATCGGCCATCATTGCGCTGGCGGATTGCATCGAGGCCGCCTCGCGCTCGCTGCGCAAAGTGACGCCCCAGTCGGTCGAGGAATTAATTGAATCGCTGTTCAATGACCGCGTCGAGGACCACCAGTTCGATGAAAGCCCGATCACGATTCAAGAACTGACTCGCATCAAACAGAGCTTTAACATCACCCTGCTCAACATGCTGCACTCCCGCGTGCAATACCCGGGCAGCCAGAGTGAATCCACCGGGAATCCGGACTCCCCCAAAGCTTCGCCCGCCGCCCATGCCACGTCGCCCGCGCCCAGCCCCGCCCCGCTCCCCCCGGGCAAAACCGTCCCCGCCGCGCCGGAGCCGACGCGTTCCGCGACCGCCTGACCGCGCACCCATTGCGCCCGGCCCGCGGCCTTGGGCGGCGTGCCGTTTGCATCCGCGCCTGCGTTATACGCCGGCTAAATTGGAAAAGTTTTTTGCCGTGCTGGAAGTCCAGCCGGGCCCGCGCCCGCCTGCCGGGGAATTGTCCATCGCCTTTCTCACCGACGACGCGCTGGCTCGCCTCCATGATAAATTTCTCAACGACCCGGCGCCGACGGACGTGATCACTTTTCCCGGGGACGAGCAGGCGCTGGCAGGGGAAATCTGCGTTTCGGTGGATCGGGCGGCGATTGAGGCCGTCAGCCGGCGCGAACCCTTTGCGCGCGAATTGAGCCTGTATCTCGTGCACGGCTGGCTGCACCTGGCCGGGCTCGACGACCTCACCGCAACGGGCCGCCGGGCGATGCGCCGGGGGGAACGGCGGCTGCTGGCGGCCGTGGCGCGCGCGCGCGCGCAACCGGATTTTCGCCTCGCCTGAACGGTATTTTCTTTGCTTACCGCCGCTGCGTGCGGCAACCTCGCCCCATGCCCGCAGCGCCACCCGAACACGCCGACGACCAAGCGCGTCCGACTTTTTTGGTGGCGCTGCGCAACGCGTTTTTCACGGGACTGTTCCTGCTCGCGCCGCTGGGGGTGACGATTCTCGTCCTGAATTTTTTGCTGGATAACATCGGCGCGCCGGCGGGCAAGGTGTTTTTCGGCTGGCTGACGAACCGCTTGCCGGACGCCGCGAATTACTTGGTGAGCCTCATTTCGATGCTCATCGTCATGGCGCTGATTACATTGCTCGGTTTTGCGTCGCGGTATTTGTTTGGACGGTGGCTGTTCGTGCATGCGGAGGGGTTGATCTTGCGCGTGCCCGGCCTCAGCCTGGTTTATCGCGGCACGAAGCAAATCGTGGATACGTTTCGCAGCCAGAAAAAGGCGGTGTTTCAAAAAGTCGTGCTGGTGGAATTTCCGCGCCCGGGTGCGTATGCCCTGGGCTTTTTGACCTCCACTGCCGCCGGGGAAGTGCGCGCGCGCCTGGGTGCCGGCATGGTCAATGTGTTCGTCCCCACGACGCCCAACCCCACCAGCGGTTTTTTGGTCATCTGCCCGGCGCAGGACGTGATTGAACTCGAAATGTCGGTCGGCGACGGTATGAAGATGATCATTTCCGGCGGCGCGGTGGTTCCCACTCCTCACGCCGCGGCGGTCGCCGCCAAAGAACTTTTGCCCTCATGAAAATCACCCATGTCGAAGGAATCCTGCTCTCCAGCGCACTGCCGGAGCCGTTGCGCCTGCCGTTTCACGGCGGCGAACGCACCATTCTCAAACGCGATGCCATGCTCATCCGCGTGCGGGCCGACAACGGCCTCACTGGCTATGCGCCCGGCCCGGCCCATGAGCGCGCCGCGCGGGAGATTGAGCACGACATTTTGCCCTTTCTGAAGGGCCGCGACCCGCGCCAGTGGAAGGATTTTAATTTTGTCGGCGAACTCGAATTGACAAAGACGTACCGGGCCGTGGAAATCGCGGTCATGGACCTCGCCGCGCGGCAGGAGGGCTGCGCGCTTTCGGAAATCATCGGTGGACGCAAGCGTGAGCGCGTGAAACTTTACGGCAGCGCCGGAATGTATATGGCGCCCGCGGCCTATGCAGCCGAGGCGGCGGCCATCGCCGGCATGGGCTTTACGGCGTACAAAATGCGCCCGGCGCTCGGGCCGGAACGCGACATCGAGACGGTGAAGCTGATGCGCGCGGCCGTCGGACCCAACGTTGGCCTGATGATTGACGCGCACTCTTGGTGGCGCATGGGCGATTTGAGCTATTCGCGGGAGACGGTGAATGAAGTCGCTGCGGCCATGGGGAAATATAAACCCACCTGGCTCGAAGAGCCGTTGCCGCCGGAAGATCACGACGGCTACCGCAAACTTCGCGCGGCCCGCCACCTGCCCATCGCCACCGGCGAACACGAACATGACGAGGCCGGCTTCCGCGACCTTATCGAAACGGGGGCCGCCGATTACATTCAGATGGACGTATGCTGCCAGGGCGGGTTTGCCCTGGGCCAGCGGATTTTTGCGGGAGTCCAGAAACACAAGCTGCGCTTTGCGTTCCACAGTTGGGGCACTGCGCTCGAAGTTCTCGCCGCCGCGCAACTGGCGGTGTGCTGGCCGGCCGAGGTCGTCGAATGGCTCGAGTATCCCTGCTACGCCAACTCCGGCCGGCCGGGCATGTACCCGTTCCCGCTGGCGGATGAAATTTTGCGCACGCCGATGAAGATTGAAAACGGAGACCTCATCGTGCCCAAGGGGCCGGGCCTCGGCATCGAGATCGATGAACGGGTGATTGAAAAATATCCGTTCATTCCCGGGCCGTGGTCATTCTTCCGGCTCGATTCGCCCGCAGAAACCGTGGCAGTCACCGGCGACCACAGCGTCAAATGGGTCGCTGCGGAAACGCAATAAATCCCGCCCACGCTCAGGCCGTTTTATCGCGGCGGCCCAGGCCCAGGCTGAGGATGATGACGATGAAAATCGCCAGCGAGCCGCACAGCAGATAAAGCCCGTTGACGTAGGAGCCGGTCAGCTCCTTGACGTTGCCGAGCATGGCCTGTCCGTAAAAGCCGCCGAGGTTGCCGAAGGAATTAATCAAGCCGATGGCGCCCGCGGCGGCGGATTCGGTCAGGACCATGTGCGGCAGGGACCAAAAGGCCGGCTGGTACGCCTTCAGCCCGGCCGCCGCGAGCATGAAGCAAATCATGGTCAGGTACAGATTGAGGGCGCCGGTTCCCTGCGTCCGCGGCGCCAGGGCCAACGCCACGAGGCTGATGGCCACCGGCAAAATCACATGCAGGCGGCGCTCCTTCGTGCGGTCGGAATTCCAGCCGACAAAGAGCATCCCCGCCAGGCCCAGCGCGGGCGGAAGCATCACCAGCCAGGTGACATTGTTGATGTCGAGTTTGTACCAGTCCTTCAAAATGCTCGGCATGAACAGCTCGAGACCGAGACTGGCGGACACCGAGCAAAAATAGGCCAGCGTCAGCAGGATGATTTTGGGATTCTTGAAGGCCGTCAGCAAATTGCGATTCTTGGGCTGGGAATGCAGGTTTTTTTCGCGGAGCAATTCCGTCTCGAGGGCTGACTTTTCCTCCACCGTCAGCCACTTCGCGTCCCGTGGCCAATCCGTGAGGGTGAACCACACCACCACGCCCAGGATGACGGCGGGCACGCCCCAAAAGATGTAGACCCATTGCCAGCCCTCGAGGCCGAAGAGTTTGGCATGGTGCACCAGGGCGCCGTTGATCTTCTCGGTCGTGCCGATTTTGATGATGGCGTTGGTGATTTTGAGGCTGACGATTTGCGACACCGGCTGCGCGATGACGAAAAAGGCCAGCGCCCGGGCGCGGTCCCGGCGGGGAAACCAGTGCGTCAAATACACAATGACGCCGGGGAAAAATCCGGCCTCGGCCAGCCCGAGGAAAAAGCGCACGATGTAGAACTGCTCGGGGGTGCGCACCGCCGAGGTCAGCGCCGCGATGATGCCCCAGGTGATCATGATGCGGCAAATCCACTGGCGCGCGCTCCAGCGCTCGACGAACACGGCGCCGGGAATTTCCAGCAGCCCGTAACCAAAATAAAAGATGCCCGAGCCGATGCCGATGACCGCCTCATTGAACTCCGGCAGCGAAACACTCATGGTGAGTTTCGCGATGGAAACGTTCGAGCGGTCGATGTACGCGATGAGGTAACAGACGAACACCAGCGGGAGCAGGCGCCAGTAGGCTTTGTGCCGCGCGCGGTCCAACGCGGCGGCGGGGTGAAGGGCGTCGTTCAAGCGAAAAGGGGCAAGCGGGGGTGACTGCGGGCGACTCTGGCGCAGGCACGGGCCGTTGGTCAAACCTTGAGCGCGCCGGGCTGGAGATTTCTCCGGGTCGATGCGCACTTGCCTAGCGCACCGGGAATTGCTACCAGCAATTCGCCGGTCTCCCGCCGGTATTTCCTCCACCATGACTCCCGATACCCTGCGCGGAAAACTTCAGGGCGTGATTGCGTTTCCCGTCACGCCGTTTCATACCGACCTTTCGCTTGACCTCGAAGGCTTGCGGCGAAATTTGCGGGCGCTGTTGCGTCATCCCGTGTGCGCGGTGGTGGCCGCGGCTGGTACCGGCGAATTTCATTCGCTGTCGCCCGCCGAACATCTGGCAGTCGTCACGACGGTGGTCGAAGAAGTCAAGGGCAGCCGCCCCGTGCTCGCCGCCGCCGGCTTCAATCCTCCCCTCGCCGCTGGACAGGCCCGGCAGGCCGCCGCGGCCGGCGCCAACGGCATCCTCGCTTTTCCGCCCTATTATCCCAATGCCGACGACGACGGCCTGCTCGCCTACTATCGCGGCATCGCGGATGCCACCCCGCTAGGCATGATTATTTATTCGCGCGATTGGTTCAACCCCGGCCCCGCACTGGTCGAACGGCTGGCGAAGATGCCGACGCTCATCGCCTGGAAAGACGGCCAGGGCGACGCGCGCCGGCTGCAAATCCTCAAGCAGCGCGTGGGCGACCGCCTGCATTGGATTGGCGGCGTGGGCGACGATGCCGTGCCTGCGTATTACTCGCTCGGCCTTCGCACTTACACGTCGAGCATCGCCAATGTGGCGCCCAAACTTTCGCTCCGCCTGCACGAGCTGGCCTCGGCCGGTTCGTCGCCGGAACTGACGGCGCTGATGAACGACCTGGTGATTCCGCTGTACGAGCTGCGCGGACGCCGGAAGGGTTATGAAGTTTCCGTGATGAAGGTAATGATGGACCTGCTCGGGCAAACCGGCGGTCCAGTGCGTCCGCCGTTGGCGGCCATCGCCGAGGCCGACCGCGAATTGATTAAAAAACGGCTCGAACTCTGGCGGCCCTGGGTTTAAGCGGCGCCCATGACACCCGTGCTTGAGGCGGAGGCGCTCGTGCTCGACCGCGTGGACGCGGGCGAACATCATGTGCGATTGACGCTGCTCACGCCGGCGCCGGGCCTGGTGGTGGCGATGTTTCGTCCGGCCCGAGGAGGAAAATCCGGCGCGCGCGCGAAAGGCCAAACCGCCGGGTCGGCCCGCCCCGATGTGTTTGACCACGCGGCGGTTTTGCTCCACTCACCGAAAGCGGGTGCGGCCCACGGCTCGGTGTATTTCATCCAGGAGTATAAAGTTCTCCAGCGGCACGCGGGGCTCGCGCGCAGTTATGAAGCTCTTGAAGCCGCCGCCGGACTCGCGAAGCTCATCATGCGCAATTCGGTGCATTTTGAATCCTGCCAGGAAGTGTTCAAACTGTGCCGCCAGGCCCTCGGCGCGCTCGAAGCCGGCGCGCCGCCCGAAGTTGTGCGCTTCAAGGCCCTCTTCCTGCTGGCGCGGGCCGAGGGATACCCGGCCCGCGAACAATGGCTGCCCACGCTCGCCGCGGAGGACCGCGAATTGGCGCAAAGTCTTTTGCGCCGGCCAGTGGCGGAAACCGTGGACTTGCCGGCGGAAAGCCTGGCCCGCGTGTCGCGCCTGCGTGTGGGCTGCGAGCGCTGGCTGGCCGAGCATACCGACTTGGAACTTGGCCGCAAATGAGCCATAGTCGGACATGCGTCGCATCTCCCCTTGGCTGATTTTGTCCGGTTTAGCGCTGGCGCTTGTCCTCGCGCCCCCGTCAATCTTCGCGGCGGCAAGCCCCGCGGCAACCCCGGCCGCCACTCCCGCGCCGCCCGCCGGCCCGGCCGCGTCCGGGCCGGAGGACGCCTCCAATTCCGACTTGGAAAACCCACCCAAGGCCACGGACGACATCGCGAAGAAAATTTTGCAAAACTTCATCACCGTGGAAGGCGGCGCCGAGGCGTTGAAAAAAATCGTGCTGCTCAAGGCCACCGGCAACGAAACGCCACTGGCGAAAAACGGCTCTTATCTGCAATTCACGCTCTGGGTCGCGCCCGGCTATGCGCGCTACGACACCGTGGAACAATTACAGTACGGGAAGTTTCGCGAAATTCACCAAGTCGTCGAGGGCAAGGACGGCTGGAGCGTCGATGCCTCGGCCAATCCGCCCACGTTGCGGGACATTGCGCCGCCGGTGCTGGCGGGCCTGACGCAACTCGCCAATTTCATCACCGACTTTGTTGATTATGAGGCGAAGGGGTACCGCTACCAATATGCCGGCAAGGAAAAATACGGCACGACGGAGGCGCTGGTGCTAAAGTTTTGGCCGGGATCCGCGCCGGGGGTGCCGGAATTTTACTACTTCAATCCGGAGAATTTCCTGCTGCTGCGCATCCGCCGCCAAAGCGCCATCGGCAATCAGAAGACCTGGATCAACACCTATTTCACCGGGTACAAAAACATCGAAAAAATCTGGCTGCCCTCCGGCTGGGAATATGCGCTGAGCAATGCGGTCGTCGCGCGCGATGAAATCACCGACGTGAAATTCTTCCCCCAGCCGAACTCGGCGATTTTTGCCAAACCGGTCGGCGCGCGCTCCTTGGTCCTGACCGTGCCGCCAACGGCAGCGGTCCCGAGTCCGCCCGCGGCCACGCCGGCGGCGTCCTCCACTGCCGGTACGACGAAATAGGAAAACTCCATGCGCTTCGTGACTGGTCAGCGCGCCGTCGTGATGAACGTCGGGGAATTCGCGACGTTTCGACCCGGCCCGGCGGACATCGGCGGCGGGCGCAGCGGGGCCTGGCGGGCCGCCGTGGGCACTGCCTGGCATCAAACCTTGCGGGAGCAAACAGCCGCCGCCGCACCCGACGCGAATTTTGAAATTCCAATTTCCGGACGCCTGCTGCATCGCGCCTGGACAGTGGAATTGCAGGGCCGCATCGACCAGGCCGTGGTGCGCGACGGAAGTTTGGTGCTACGTGAGATCAAGACGGTTTCCACCACATTACCGAAAAGTGAAGAGGAATTGTGCCGTGAATATCCCGAATATTTTAGGCAGCTCGCGGCTTACTTGCGGCTGGCGGAATTGGACCCGGCGTTTGGCATGCTCGCGGCGGGCCGGCCAGTGGCGGCGGAATTGGTGTTTGTCGATTACTCCGCCGGCGTCACCCAAACCGTGGCGCTGGAGGCCACGGCGGCGGGCCTTTGGGTGGAACGCCAGCTCGACACGCTGCTGCCCTATTTGGAATTTCGCTGGTCGAGCCGCCAGCGACTCGCGGCCTTGACCGAGCGGCGGGCCTTTGCCGAACTGCGACCCGGCCAGGCGGAGGCGCGCGCAGCGCTCGCCGACAGCCGCGGCCAGGCAGGCGTGGTGATTTTCGAAGCACCCACCGGGTTTGGGAAAACGGGACTGCTGCTCGAATACGCGCTCGAACGGTTGCGCGAAGGCCATTGTCAGCGGTTGCTCTACCTGACCGGCAAGGGCACGGGCCAGGCGCCGGTGACACGGCAGTTGCGCACCTTGCTCGGCGAGGAACCGGAATTGCGCCACATTCAATTGCGCAGCCGCCGCGAGCACGCCATTTCGACCGACAAACACATCTGCGAGCCGGGCGGCGATTGCCGCGCGAACATCGCGGAACGCTGGGAAGCGTCGGGCTTGAGCGTCCTGGATCTTTTTGAGGATGGCGTGCTGCCGCTCGAGAAATCGCGCCGGCTTGGGGGCGAAACTGGCGTGTGCCCGTACGAAATCACACGGGCCGCCCTGCCCTACGCCGAGGTCTGGGTGTGCGATTACAATTACATTTTTTCGCCGGCGCACCGGAGCGTGCTGTTCAACCAGGCGGGCTTCGACCCGGCGCTGACCCTGCTCGTGCTTGACGAGGCGCACAACCTCCCCGCCCGCGCCGCCGCCGCGCGTTCGCATGTTCTCACGGCCGAAGAAGCCAGCGTCGCGTACGATTCTTGCGTGCAATACCAGGCGCGTGGCGCGCTCACTCGCGCCGTCGGGCATTTGGCCGATTTCCTCGCGCCGTTACGGCCGGCGGCGCAACTCGACTTGACGAACACCTACAGCCTGGTGGATTTGCTGGAAAATATTTTGGCGGAATTGCGCGCGGCACCGCTGCCGGAAACCATGCCGGAACCCGCCCGTGATTTTCTCTGGAGCACGACTGACATTCTCGCCACGCTGCGGGATGAATCGCTGGAACTTTTGCCGTGGTCGCCCGCGCCGGGAATGCTGAACTTGACCTGCCTCGATGCCGCGCCCGCCATTGCCACAGCCCTGGAGGAATTTGGCCAAAGCGTGCTGACTTCGGCCACCTTTGGTCCGCCGGAATTGTATCTGCCGAGTTGCGGATTGACCGCGGAGCAGGTGCGCTGGATTTCGGCCGCTGCGCCCTGGCGCGACGGCGCTTACACAGTGGCCGTGGATGCCCGCGTGGACACGCGCCTGCGCGCACGCCCGCGCTTTTATGCCATGACTGCGGAAACCATCCAACACTTCGCCGCCGGGCAAGGCCGGCCGATTGCCATCTTTTTCCCCTCGTATGATTATGCCGAGGCCGTGCGCGCCTACCTGGGCACGATTGACCCGATGACGCGCGTGGCGATGCAACCGCGTGGCGCCACCCTCGCCGAGCAGGGAACGTTTATTGACGAGGCCTTGCTCACCGCCCATGCCATTTTCTTCGTACTGGGCGGCAGTTTTGCGGAAGGAGTCGACCAACTCGGCGGGGCGGTTGAACGCGCGATGATTGTCGGCCCGGCGCTACCGGAGCCCAATGCGGTGAACGAGGCGCGCCGCGCCCGCCTGGAGGAAAAGCTGGGCGCGGAGGAATCTTTTCGCCGGGTGTATCTCGCGCCCGGGATGCTGAAAATCGCGCAGGCGCTGGGGCGGCTCGTGCGCGCGCCCGGCCACCGGGCGAAGGTGCTGCTGCACTGCCGCCGTTTCGCTGAGCCGGCCACCCAAGCCTTGCTCGCCCCCGAATATCGCACCACGCGCATCCTGCGCACGGACCAGGACCTCGCAGGATGGATTGAGTAATTTTTAAACTTCGCTCAAAATAGTCTGACCCTTGACCATGACCGCGCAACGCCGCGACTTCTTCCGCATCGTAGTTGGCACCGGGCTGCTGGTGGCAGGGTACAGTATCGCGAACGACCAATGGGTCGCGGCGATTGCGCCGCAGCATTTCTTCATGTTTCACCCGGCGTATTTTCCGTGGGCGCAGGCCTGGGAACAAGCCCTGTCTTTCAGTCTATTGGCCGGAGCCTTCGGTGTGGCGTGGGGAATTTTGCTGTATGGCGCAGGGCGCGTGGGCCCCGGTCCGGTGCTGACGCCACGCGCCACCCTGCGGGGCGTGCTGGTCGTCATCGCCGGCACCGCCGCCCTCGCCTGGGGCCTGGGTTGGCGCGCGGCGGCCACCGGCCATTTTCCCTACCCGCGCTATTTGTGCCCGAGCGACAGTCTGGCCATTTTTGTGACCCAGACGGTGCAGTTGACCAATGATTTGGCCGGGCTCGTCGGCGCGCTGTTGTGGCTGGTGTTGATTATATTATACCGCTGGTCAACGCCCGAGACGCCACCCGACTTGGATTAGCGATTGCGTCCGGGAAAAAACCTTTCCAGCATCGCCTCTCGGCATGCGCGAAGTCTCCAACATCGGCCACGAACGGGTGGCCGCGGCCTTGGAAACGATGGTCGAGCAAATCGTGGCACGGCATCGCGAAACGGCGCACCTCGCGGTGGTCGGCATCGCCAACGGTGGCATCGTTTTCGCCCGCAAATTGGCACAAGCGCTGACGTTGCGGATTTACCGCGACCTCCCGCTCGGCACCGTGAACGTGGCCTTTCACCGCGACGACATCGGCCTCAAGCCCATTCCGCTGCTAACGGCCGCGACGGACCTGCCCTTTGCGATGGATGAGGCCACGGTGATTCTCGCCGACGACGTGTTTCACACCGGTCGCACCGTGCGGGCGGCGTTGAACGAGCTTTTCGACCAAGGCCGCCCGGCCCGCGTGGAACTGGCGGTTTTGTGTGACCGCGGCGGACGCAAACTGCCCATCGTGCCGGACTACGTGGGTCTCGCACTTGAGACTGAACCCAGCCACCGCGTGGAAGTGAGCCTCGATTTCGACCAACCCCTGCGCAACAACGTGCGCGTGCTTGCACCCTGAACACTCCTCGCCCATTTTTGTCATCATGAACGCCGCCCTTTCTCCCGTCGCGCATTGGACGCGCAAGGACCTCGTCGGCATCGAGGAATTGTCGCGCGAGGAAATCGAGTGCGTGTTTACCACGGCCGAGCAGTTCAAGGCCACGCTGGGGCGGACGGTGAAGAAGCTGCCGTCGTTGCGCGGGCGGACGATCGTCAACCTTTTCCTCGAGCCCAGCACGCGCACGCGGGTGGCCTTTGAAATCGCCGCCTCGCGCCTGAGTGCTGACGTGATCACTATCGCCGGTACGTCATCAAGCATCGTCAAGGGCGAGACGCTGCGCGACACCGCGCTGAACATCCAGGCCCTCAATGCTGACATGCTGGTCTTGCGCCATAGTGCCGCGGGCTCGGCCAACTATCTGGCGAAGATGATCAACATCCCGGTCATTAACGCCGGGGACGGGGCGCATGAACATCCGACGCAAGCCTTGCTGGACGCATTTACCCTGCGCGAAAAATTTGGCCGCGATTTGAAGGGCCTGAAGGTCACCATCCTCGGCGACATTCTCTTCAGCCGTGTGGCGCGCTCCAACATCTGGTGCCTGCAAAAGCTCGGCGCGGAAGTGACGCTGGCCGGCCCGGCGACCCTGGTGCCGCCGTTGTTTGCCCGGTTCGGCGTGCGCATTTCGCATGATTTAAAGGAAGCGTTGCACGAGGCCGACGCCGTCATGCTCCTGCGCATCCAGCACGAACGCCAGACCTCCACGCACTTTCCCTCGCTCGGAGAATACACGAGCATGTTCGGCCTCAATCGCCTGCGCGCGACCTGGCTCAAGCCCAACGCCATCATCATGCACCCCGGGCCCATCAACCGCGGGGTGGAAATTGACAGCGAACTCGCGGACTCGGGCCGCAGCGTGATTCTCGAGCAGGTGACCAACGGCATCGCCGTGCGCATGGCGGTCTTGTACCTCTGCGCCGCCGCCGCGCCCGCAGCGCCCAACCCCACCTTTTCCACCGCACCATGAGCGACACCCTCGTCATCCAAGGCGGGCGCATCATCGATCCGGCCAACGGCCGCGATGAAGTGGCCGACCTTTTCGTCGCCGACCAGAAAATCGCCGGCTCGCTCACCGCCGCGCAGCGGAAGAATGCCCGCGTGGTGGACGCCCGCGGGTTGGTGGTTGCGCCCGGGTTGGTGGACGTGCACGTGCATTTGCGCGAGCCGGGCCAGACGCATAAGGAAAATATTGAAACCGGTTCGTGGGCGGCGGCGGCGGGCGGCATCACGACCATGGTGTGCATGCCGAATACAGTTCCGGCGTGCGACAACGCCGGCACGATCCAGCTCATCAACGATGTGATTCAGCAAAAGGCGGTGGTCAATATTCACCCGACCGGTTGCATCACGATTGGCCGCGCCGGGGAAAAGCTCGCGCCCATCGGCTCGCTCGCGCGCGCGGGCGTGAAAGCCATCACCGACGACGGCACCTGCGTGCAGAACAACGAAATCATGCGCCGCGCGGTGGAATACGCCGCGATGTTCAATCTCGTGGTGATGGACCATTGCCAGGACGACCATTTGACGGACGGCGCGGTCATGCACGAAGGCGAATGGTCGTTGCGGCTGGGCTTGCGCGGCTGGCCGAGCGCGGCGGAAGACATCATCGTGGCGCGCAACGTCATCCTCTCGGCGCACACCGGCGCGCACATTCACTTGCAGCATATTTCGTCGGCTTATTCCGTGGATGTGATTCGGCGGGCCCGCCCGCGCGGCATCAAGATAACCTCCGAAGTCACCCCGCATCATCTGGCGCTCACCGATGTGTGCCTGCGCGACTACAATACCAATTTCAAAATGAATCCGCCGTTGCGCGCGGAAGAAGACCGGCAGGCGCTCATCGAAGGCCTGTTGGACGGCACCATCGACATCATCGCCACCGACCACGCCCCGCACACCGATTACGAAAAAGATGTGGAATTCGACTATGCGCCGTTTGGCATCATCGGTTTGGAAACCTCGCTGGCGGTGTGCCTCGAGGCCTTGTACCATAGCGGCCGGTGCGATTTGTCCTTCCTGCTCGCGCGCATGACGCATAAGCCCGCCGCCATCGTCCGACTGGACAAAGGCACGCTGTCCGAAGGCGCCGATGCCGACATTTGCATCTTCGACCCGGACGAACGTTGGGTGCCCGAGGCTGCCAACAGTTTCAGCCGTTCGCGCAATTCGCCGTGGCACGGTCAGCCGCTGCGCGGGCGCGTGAAGCACACCTTTGTCGCCGGCCACCAAGTCTTCGATGGCGAAAAAATCACCTCGCCCAAGGCTCCCGGGCAGGAAATTCGCCCCTCGGGCATGAGCAAGGCGCCGTTCCGTGAATCCCGTTGATTTCACCGGCGGGCCGGTCCTGGAAATTCTGGGAGCGGCCCTGTTTGTGGTTGCGCTGTGGCTGGCACTCCGGCCCGAGCGAAACGTGCCGCCACTGCTGCCCCTTTTGCCGCCGTGGCGGACTTCGTGGATCAATTTCGGCTTGTGGGCGTGGGTGATTGTGTTCGTCACCTCGCTGACGCAACTCGAGTTCTCCGGTTGGGCACACCAATTTCCCCAGGATTCGCTGCCGCAACAAGTGGTGACGATGCTGGCCTTTGAAGTTCCCCTCGTGTTGACGCAGCTGGGTCTCTTGCGTTTCGGGCGCGGGAGTTCGCCCGCGCCGCTGGACACGGATTACATGCGGACGGGGCCGGCGGTGTGGGCGGGCTTTACCGATTTTTTGCGCGGCCTGCCGTTGATTTACCTGACCGTCCTGCTGTGGCAGGGCTTTCTGGAGTGGCTGAAAATCTCCGACCCCACTTTTGAAACTCCGATTCAGGCGCCCGTGCAGGCGCTGGCAGTGGGTGGCAATCCGTGGCTCGTCACCGTCTTCGCGCTCATGGCGGTGACGCTGGTGCCGCTGAATGAGGAATTGTTATTTCGCGGCGCGCTCTACCGCTTTGTCAAAGGCTTCCTCGGGCGGCGGGGTGCGCTGGTGGTGGTCAGTTTTCTCTTTGCGCTGGTGCATGGGAGTGTGCTGCAATTTTTGCCCTTGCTGCTGGTGGGCGCGTTTTTGATTCGTACTTACGAACGCACCGGGCGTATCATCGCACCGATGATTTTCCACGCTTGTTTCAACGGCTTGAACGTCGCCATCCTGCTCCTCTGGCCTACTTAGCGTAATTCGGCACCTCTCCATGAATCCTTTCACGCCTGAGCCCGCCGCCAGCGTCGCCGCCCTCGGTGAACGCCGATTGTTGCTGGCCATCCGCGCGTGGCTGGGGGATGTCGCGCCGCCCCCGCCCTGGGGCATGGGCGACGATTGCGCCGTGCTGGAGACGGGCCTGGCCGAGACGTTACTCGCGACCACGGATGGCGTCGTTTACGGGCGACATTTTGACGATGACGCCGCACCGGCCGCCGTGGGCGCAAAGCTGGTGAAGCGCAATCTCAGCGACATTGCCGCCATGGGCGGGATGCCGGGGCCGGCGCTGATCAATCTCCTGCTCGCGCGCAACACGTCTATGGCGTGGTTGCAGGAATTTTATGCCGGCGTGGCCCAATGCTGCCGGCAACACGGGGTGAATCTCGTTGGTGGTGATGTCGCACAAGGGCCGGACGGCGTTTTCGCCGCGCACCTCACGCTGTTGGGAATACCCGGGCCCAGCGTGCTCAAGCGCACGGGTGCGCAAATCGGCGACACACTTTTCGTCACGGGTGAACTGGGTGGAAGTATTTTGGGGCGACACCTGACGTTTACGCCGCGCCTCGCCGAGGGCCAATGGCTGGCCCGGCAAAAAGGCGTGCGCGGGGTGATTGATGTCACCGACGGCCTCGCCAAAGATTTGCCGGATATCCTTCCCCCCGGGGCGAACGCCAGCCTGGATACCGCCGCCCTACCCGTTTCAGCCGAGGCCCGCCACCTGGCCGAGCGCGACGGAGGCTCCGCCCTGGTCCACGCGCTGACAGACGGCGAAGATTACGAATTGCTGTTTGCGCTAAACAGTCAGAGCGCACCCGACGTTTTTGAAAACCTATGGCGCAAGGATTGGCCAACCCCGCTGACACGCATCGGCAAAATAATCGCTGCCACCGATGCGACACATGCCACCGGCCAGGCCCCTGACGGTGACCGGCAACTCCGCGACGCCCTAACGGGCGCCCTGCTCCTGGCACCCGGTGCGCATGGGTATGAGCATTTGCACTAATTTGGCCTTGCACCTACTACGCCTCTGGCGTAGGGTCAGGCCATGGTTCTCATTGAGACACCAACCTTCACCAGGCGGGTGCTGGCCCTGCTCGACGACGACCATTATCGTGAACTGCAAAACCATCTGGTCAGGCATCCGTCCGCCGGGAAAATCATTCCTGGCACAGGAGGTTTGCGCAAGATTCGCTGGGCCGCCGCCGGTCGCGGCAAACGGGGCGGACTGCGCATTATTTACTACTGGTGGGTTCCCCATGACCGAATTTCGCTTTTGTTAATCTACGCCAAAAACGAGCAAGATAACCTTACGCCGGCCCAAGCCAAACAACTCAAACGAATCCTGGAACTCTAATCCATGAAAAAGCAACTCTTTGACGAACTGCTCCAGAGCGTGCACGAGGCTTCTGCCATTGAACGCGGAATCAGCCCGCCCTCTCGTCGTTTTGAAATCAAGTCCGGCCAGGACGTCACCCGGGTGCGCGCCAAATTAGGGCTTTCCCAGTCCAAGTTTGCCTTGTTGATGGGTATAAGCGAGGACACGCTACAAAATTGGGAGCAAGGCCGGCGCAAACCCACGGGTCCGGCCAAAGTACTGTTGCGCGTCGCCGCGTTTCGTCCGGAATCAGTTCTGGCCGTAGCCAACTATTAGGAAAACGAACCCCCTCCGCTATTGCAAGGGACGCTATTATGAATCTCGCTGATTATCGCCGCGACTATACCCAGGCGGGCCTGGAGTTGACGAACCTGGCCGCCGCGCCCATCGAGCAATTTCGGCGTTGGTTCCAAGAGGCGGAGACGGCGGGCTTGATCGAGCCCAATGCCATGTCGCTCGCGACCGTGGGCGGGGATGGACGGCCGAGCGTGCGCACGGTGTTGCTGAAGGCGTTTGATGAAAAGGGCCTGGTCTTTTACACGAATTACGAGAGCCGCAAGGCCCGCGATCTTGCCGGCAATTCCGCTGCGGCATTGCTCTTTCCTTGGCTGGGGTTGGAACGCCAGGTTTCCGTGGAGGGGCCGGTGGAGCGAGTCTCGCTGGCGGAGTCCGTGCGCTATTTTGCGAGCCGCCCCCATGGCAGCCAGTTGGGCGCGTGGGTGTCGAGCCAGAGCAGTGTCATCACCACGCGCACGTTGCTGGAGGAAATGCTGGCCCAGATGAAGCAGAAATTTGCCGACGGCAAAGTGCCGCTGCCGCCGTTTTGGGGCGGCTTTCGGGTCGTGCCGCAGACCTGGGAATTCTGGCAGGGCCGGCCCAACCGTTTGCACGATCGTTTTCGCTACCGCCAACAAGACGGCGGCGCATGGAAAATCGAGCGTCTGGCCCCGTGAGCGCTCGAGTTCCCGTCAAGTTCGCGTGAGACGCAACATGGACTTTGCTCCCTTCAGGAACTCATAGCGCACTGGCAGAATTTCCGCCCGCAATCTTGATCCCGCCAGTTGTTGCAGATGCTCCGGCTCTTGGGCGTAGTCCCGTCCGTCCAAATCGACCAGGGGAAACACGCGCACCTCATGGGCAACGCGGGCGAGTTCACGCAGGGCTTGGGCCAGAAAGGTTTCCCCCAAGCGCGTGGCATAGAGGAAAAGAAAATGGCTGTTCAAGGCCAGATCAAAAGTATCGTCCGCGAAGGGCAGCGCAGGCAGCTCCGCGCGCACATAACGGCCCGCGGCAAAGCCGCCCGCGTAGTCGCACAGAAAACCCGTCAGCGCCGTGCGCCGGCAATTTTCGGCGTCGTCAAAATCGCGGAAGGTGGTGAACGCGAATTTATCCGCGTGGGTGCGCGCGGTGCGCATGACTTGCGTTATCTCGGCCGCGCCCAAGGCGGCGAGCGCCTCAGTCGTGCGGCCATACATGGGGTCGGCCGCGATTACGTCTGCCCCGTAGGCGCGGGCTTCGACGGCAAAGGAAGCGAAGCCGGCACCACAATCCAGAATCCGGCGGCCGGCCAGGATGCGGCCAGGATCCAGATTAAAAAAGGCGGCGTACTCGGCGAATGTGCGGCAAAAAAAGGCCACGCTGGGAAACGCCTCGCTGTATAGAGGCGGGCGGGCGGAAGAATCTGCAAACGAAAGCAAAGTGTTCATTATCGGAAAAATTGAAGGTGCATGAATGGCGGAGCCGAAAAACGCGCGAGCCGGCTTCAGGGATGAAGCCGGCTCGCGGGTGCAGGAAGGGGAATGGGGCGTTTAGCGAAACGCTCAACTCATTCGCCATCGCTCAAGGCGGGCCGGAGTGCCGTGCCACCAACCCATCTGTCCCATCGCCGACGCAACGGGTCCACGACCGCTGCGCAGGGGAGCGCAAGCACGGCGGAGACGGGCGAGGGAAAGGGTGTCCTTCATTATTTTGCATGTTACGCTGCCGAACGAGCCGGCTCAATCTCTAAACATCCGGACCATATGCACGTCGCAAAGACTGAATTTCGCTTGCGACAAGGCGCGCCTTCGAGGAGACTCCCCGGCATCATGTTGGAAAGCTACCGCAACACTCCTCTTTACACCGTCGCCCGGGCTGACGCGCTCGAGCGCGCCACCTTCATTCGCCGGACGTATGCTCATCTGGCCGGCGCGCTGCTGGTCTTTGCCGCGCTGGAGTATGTGCTGCTGCAATTGCCGATCGCGCCGGAAATGATTTCCCTGATGACCGGCGGCTACGGCTGGCTGGTGGTCATGGGCTTGTTCATGGTGGTATCGATGGTGGCCAACACCTGGGCGGTCTCGGCCAAATCGCTCGGCCTCCAATATGCCGGGCTGGCCCTCTATGTGGTGGCGGAAGCGGTTATATTTCTGCCGTTGCTCTACGTTGCCCAACGGATTGCGGGGCCCCAAGTCATCGGCGCCGCGGGCGTGGCGACCCTCGCGTTGTTTGCGGGTTTGACGGCCACCGTCTTTATCACCCGCAAGGATTTTTCCTTCATGGGGCCGGTGCTCGCAGTGGCCGGCATGATCGCGATGGGAGTGATTGTTTGCGCGATTCTTTTCGGCTTTAATCTTGGGACACTTTTCGCCGGCGCGATGGCCCTCTTTGCCGGCGGGGCGATTCTTTATTCGACCTCGAATGTGCTGCTCCGGTACCGCACCGACCAATATGTGGCCGCTTCGCTCTCGCTGTTTGCGGCGGTCGCGCTCCTCTTCTGGTATATCCTGCGCATCTTCCTTTCGCGGAATAATTAGGTTGGTCAAAATGCCTGCTTGAAAAGCCCGCTGGGTTCGCCTCAACTGCCGGGAATATTTGCGGCATGAAATCTGTTCGTCTCGGCATCATCGGCATGGGCAACATGGGGGCCGTCCACGCCAAAAACATTTTGGAGGGCAAGGAGGCGCGCGTCGAACTCGCGGCCGTGTGCGATCCGCGCGCCGATAAACTGACGGCCTTTCCCACCGCCCAGCCCTTCACCGACCCGGCGGCGCTGCTCAATTCCGGCCGGGTGGACGCCGTGCTGGTGGCCACGCCGCATTTCGACCACACGCCCCTCGGCATCGCCGCGCTTCGGGCGGGCCTGCATGTGATGATGGAAAAGCCGATTTCCGTCCACAAGGCAGATGCGGAAGGCCTGCTTGCCGCCCACCGCCAGACCAACCAGGTCTTTGCGGTGATGTTCAACCAGCGCACCGACCCGCGCTACAAAAAACTCCGGCACCTCATCCAGTCCGGCGAACTCGGCGAAGTCCGGCGCATCACATGGATTATCACGGATTGGTTTCGCACTCAGGCCTACTACAATTCGGGGGGCTGGCGGGCGACGTGGGGCGGCGAAGGCGGCGGCGTTTTGCTCAATCAGAGTCCGCACCAACTGGACTTGTGGTGGTGGCTGTTTGGCGCGCCCGCGACGATTCGCGCCTCCTGCCAATTCGGCCGATTTCACGACATCGAAGTGGAGGACAGCGTGACCGCATTTTTTGAATACGCCAACGGCACGCAGGGGGTTTTCATCACCACCACGGGCGAGGCGCCGGGGACCAATCGCCTCGAAGTGGCCGCCGAGCGCGGCAAGCTCGTCGTCGAGGGTTTGAACCTGAAATGGACGCGCACAGCGGTGCCGGTGTCGGAATGGAGCGCGACCCATCCAGAAGGCTTCGAGGCGCCGCCGATGACGCAGGTGGACGAGACCTTTCCCGGCACCGGAGGCCAACATGCCGAGATTTTGCAAAACTTTGCCGACGCGATTCTGGACGGTGCGCCCCTCATCGCGCCGGCGGCGGAGGGCCTGCACTCCATCGAGTTCGCGAATGCGATGCTGTACTCGACCTTCACGAACAGCACAGTAAAGTTGCCGCTCGATGGCGCCGCCTACGCCGCCGCCTTGCAAACCAAAATCGCCCAAAGCAAATTTACCCGATGAGCACCCAAGAAGGATTCAACTTTGCGCCCGCAGGGCTGCCCCGCCCCGTCGTCCGGCCCGGTGAATTTATTTTCGCCGCGGCTTACTTCGATCACGGCCACATTTACGGGCAAATCAACGGCCTCGCCGAAGCCGGTGGTACGCTGAAATATGTTTACGATCCGCAGCCGGAACGCTGCGCGCAAACCCTGCAAAAATTTCCCGGGGCGATTCGCGTGGACGCCTTCGAGCGCATTCTCGAAGATCCCGCGGTGCATTTGGTCACCGCTGCGGCGGTGCCGTGTGACCGCTGGGCCATCGGCGCGCGGGTGCTTGACGCCGGCAAGGATTACTTCACCGACAAGTGCCCCTTCACCACGCTCGAGCAACTCGCCGCCGCGCGCGCGGCCACCCGCCGCACCGGCCGCAAGTACATGGTGTATTACAGTGAACGATTGCATGTGGAATCGGCCTGGCGCGCGGGCGAATTGATTGCACAGGGCGCCCTCGGCCGCGTGCTGCAGGTGCTTTTGCTCGCGCCGCACCGCCTGTCGAAAGCCAGCCGTCCGGCCTGGTTTTTCGACAAGCAAAAATACGGCGGCATCATCACGGACATCGGCTCGCACCAGTTCGAGCAGTTTCTCGCCTACTCTGGCGCCCGCGCGGCGACGGTGAATTTTGCGCGCGTGGACAATTTTGCCAATCCCGACCAGCCGGGCCTGGAGGATTTCGGCGAGGCTTCGCTCACCACCGATACCGGCGCCTCGTGCTACTGCCGGCTCGACTGGTTCACGCCCACCGGCTCCCATGCCTGGGGTGACGGCCGACTGTTTGTCCTGGGCGACAAAGGCATGCTCGAAGTCCGCAAATATATGGAAATCGGCCAGCCAGACCGGCAGGACACGATTTACCTCGTCAATGAGAGCGGCGAGCAGGTTCTGGACTGCCGCGGGAAAGTCGGTTTTCCCTTCTTCGGACAATTTATCCTCGATGTACTTAACCGCACGGAGCGCGCGATGACGCAGGAGCACGCGTTTCTCGCCGCCGAGCTTTCGCTGCAAGCGCAGAAGATGGCGGACGCAGCGCGCCACAAATAGTGGCACCGACGATTCCGTGCCGTATCGGCTTTAGCCAGTCGTATCCGGCGGGCACGACCAAGCACTGAACCGTAATTCTGAATGTCCCTGGCGGCCCCTGGGCCGGGCCGTCTAACCCCACAAGCGCTTCTTGTGGCGATTAGCCTTCGAGCGCTTGCGGCGCTTGTGCTTGTTCATCTTCAGCCGGCGCTTCTTCTTGAGATTGCCCATGTTGCTAAATAAATAAGGGGTGAGTCGCCACCATTGTGCAAGCCCTGCGGCTTGTAAAGCCCGTATTTCACCCGCGCGGGGTGGTGACACCCCGCGCGGGCAAACACAAGCGCCCGCCGCTTGACGCAGCGGGCGCTAACCACCCAGCGGTGGCGGCCACCAAAGGCGCAGTCTACTTGACGTGGTTCGAGACCAGCTTGGTCATCTCGAACATGCTGACGGTCGCCTTGCCATTGAACACGGCCTTGAGAGCCGCGTCGGCGTTGATGTTGCGCTTGTTCTTCTTGTCTTGAAGACCATTTTTCTTAATATAAGCCCACAATTTCTTGGTGAGCTCGGTACGCGGAAGCGGGGTCGAGCCCACTACTGCGGCAAGTTTCTCGTCCGGGGTAACTGGCTTCATAAAAGCCGAGTTTGCTTTGGAAGTTTTTTTGGCCATAACGAGGGGCATTAGATAGGCATCCTCCTCGCGGAAGCAACAACTTTTTCGAGGGAATTTGCGCAAATTATTTTTCCCGGTGCTTGCTTTGCGCTTGACAGTCCGAGAGGCCGCCGCCGTCCGCCCGCTCTAGGGACGCCCGGTCCGCCCGCCACCGCGTACCCGGTTTGGTCAATAAATCCTTTAAAATCACAAGCGGTTTAGGCGGACTTTTTCGCGCCGCAGCGTTCCGGGGCGCAGGCCCCAACTCCTCGAGAGTGGTGCCAGAGGGCGGAATTGAACCGCCGACCAAAGGCTTATGAGTCCTCTGCTCTACCGCTGAGCTACTCTGGCGTCTTGCACCCCACGACGCGGGTTTGCGCGCGGGCCAAGCGGTTTTTCTACGGCGAACGGGCCCCGCCCGGCAAGCAAAAAGACCCGTTGGCGGCAGACGGGCCTCCCTGCCGTCCGCTTGCTTTTGCGCAAGGATTGAGTACGTTTCCGCCATGATCACCCTTTGGCCGGGCCGCGAACGCGGGCGTTTTCAAATCGACTGGCTCGACTCGCGCCACACTTTTTCCTTCGGCGAATTTTATGATCCGGCCAAGATGGGCTGGCGGCAGTTGCGGGTCATCAACGACGACAACATCGCGGGCGGCGGCGGCTTTCCGCCCCACCCGCACCGCGACATGGAGATTTTTTCGTACGTCACCGCGGGCGAACTGGAGCATCAGGACTCGCTGGGGCACAAGGCGCGGGTGGGAACAGGACGCGTGCAGTTGATGAGCGCCGGCACCGGCATCCGCCACAGTGAATACAATCCCTCGAAAACCGCGCCGATTCACCTGCTGCAAATCTGGATCACGCCGCGCACGCCTGGCGGCCCGCCGCATTATCAGGAACTGGATTTTAAGGAAACCGACCGCGCCAATCGCTTAAAGCTGCTGGCTGCGCCCCAAGCTACCGATGGCGCGCTGGAGATTCGCCAAGACGTCCGCATTTACACCTCCCGCCTGGCCGCTGGAAAAAATCTCCCGTTGCCTCTCACCGCCAAACAAGGCGGCTGGCTGCAAGTGGTCGACGGCACATTGAGCCTGGAACCGGGCGCCCAAAAACTTGCGCCCGGCGATGCCGCGGCCGTCGAGAGTGAATCCAAATTGGCCATTACTTCTATTACTGACGCAGAGCTGTTGTGGTTCGTGTTTGATTGAATCCAAAGCGTAGCCAACCATCATGGAGCCCGCATGACGGACTTCAACCTTTACCATCATTTAACGCGTCCAGCCGCCGTTTTGCGCGCCAGCGGAACTAACGCGCTTGAGTTTTTACAAAACCACTTCGCTTCCGACTTGGATAACCCTGGCGTGGAGAAGCCAGTTACCTATGGGCTCTGGTTGGATCAAAACGGAAAAATCCAAGGTGATAGTTTTGTCCTTCAACAATCGGTCGAGGATTTTTTACTGATCAGCTATGATTGCCTGCCCGCCCATTTGCTGGTGCATTTGCGGGCCCACGCCCAGGCGACTTCAGTGAACTTCCGCGATATATCGTCCGATTTTGGACTCCTCCATTTATGGTCGAATCTGCCTTCGGCTCCTCTGCATGAAATTGTGGAAGAAATCGCGCCAACAGCCCAGGTTGAATCATGGCTCGGGCGCCGGCCCGTACTATTTAATGCGTGGGATTTGTTGGGCACGTCTTCCTCCCTTGAGATGCTGGTCGATTACATGCGTGAAAATGGCGCTGAGGCCGTTGGTGCCGAGGAACTGCTGGCACTCCGCATTATCGCAGGAATAGCCGCAGTGCCTTTGGACGCCGGACCCGACGATTTCCCATCCGAAACCGGCCTCGACCACGAAGGGATATCATTTGAAAAAGACAACTATGTAGGGAAAGAAGCCGTCATGCGTTTGCGTGCGGAAGAAAAATCGAACCGTGCTTTGTGGCAAATCGCATGGGACATTTCCGCGACGCCAACCGCAGGTAATGAAAAGCTGCCGTTATTTCTGGGACAAACCAAAGTAGGAGAATTAAGGAGCCGAGCCAAAAGTCGTGAAAGAGCCTTGGGACTGGCCATGCTGGAGATTGACTCTTTATCCAACGAACAGTCACTTAGCTTTTCGCCCGGCGGCTCCAAGGTGGTGTCGTTAGTAAATGATTTGACGAATTCATGAAAGCCAAAGAAGCCATGATTTCTGATTGGTAAACTCCGCATGACCGCCTATTGTCTTGGCTAATTTATCCTCACATCTTTTTAATACTTGTCATGTCCAAACCCTACACGCCGCCGCCCTTTCTCGTTGCATTGCTCGAAGCCCGTTCGCCCACGGGCGCTGAATTCGAGGCGCAGGCCGTCCTGGACCGGCATGTGCAGCCCGTGGCCGATGTTTTCGAGCACGATGCCCTGGGCAATCGCCTGGCCACGCTAAATCCCAAAGGCGACCCCACCCTCCTGCTCGCGGGACACATGGACGAACTCGGGCTCATCATCAAGTATGTGGACAAGGATGGCTTTCTTTATTTCGACACTCTCGGTGGGCATGACCGCGGCGTGATTTCGGGCCGGCGGGTTTCCGTTCTTACTCAAGACGGCGTGGTCAAGGGCGTCACCGGCAAGCGCGCCATCCATTTGATGAATCAGAAGGAGCGCGACGCCCTGCCGGAAGTGCACCAGATTTGGATCGATATAGGTGCGCGGAACAAAAAGGAAGCGCTGGCCCGCGTGCGCCTCGGCGACCCGGTGGTGTACGACGTGGGTTTTGAATTGCTGCACGGCAGCATCGGCGCGGCGCGGGCGTTTGACAACAAAGTCGGCTGCTACGTCGTCTGCGAAACGTTGCTGCGCCTCGCGTCACAGCGTAAAAAGCTGGGGGCCAAAGTGGTGAGCGTGGCGACCACGCAGGAGGAAATCGGCACGCGCGGCGCCATCACTGCCAGTTATGCGGTCAACCCCGACGTCGCCATCGCCGTGGATGTGACCCACGCCACCGACGCCCCGGACAGCGACCACAAGCGCTTTGGCGAATTCAAACTCGGCGGCGGCCCCGTGCTCGCCCGCGGGCCGAACATCAACCCGCTCGTGTTCGACCGGCTGGTGGCGGTGGCCGACGCGCAAAAGATTCCGTATCAAATTGAGACCGAGCCGCTGCCCACCGGCACCGACGCCCGCGCGACCCAGATGGCCCGCGGCGGCGTCGCCACCGGCCTCATCGGCGTGCCCTTGCGTTACATGCACACCCCCGCGGAAGTCGTCGATCTCGAGGACATCGAGAAAACCGTCAAGCTGCTCGTCGCCTTTGCCCTCTCACTCAAGCCCGGCGAGAAGATGCATTTTTAGCGCGCGGTGGCGGGTGCGTCGTTTCTAAAAGGATTGAAAACTTTCAAGCCTGGTCGCTGAAAGTCCTTTTCGTTGCCAGTGACAAGGGTGAGGCCGTGGCGCCGCGCGGTCGCGGCGATATAACTATCTTCAACAGGCATGCGCTGGCCGGCCTTTTCGAAGGCGCATTCCTGTTCAGCCCAAACGTGGGCGACCGCGACATTAAATCCCAAAATTCGTCCGTGCATGGCCGCTATCAACCGGCTGAGCCACGCTTGCAGGGCTTCACGCTGCTTTCCCTCCTTGGTTCTCACCCAGTGGGCCAACTGCGCAATCACTACGGCACTCGTGTAGCAGTCGTTCTTATTCGCCTCGAGCCATGCTACCACGCGAGCATCCCCGCGGCGTTTGGCCGGCTGGCTAAGCACATCGGCGTCGAGCAACCAGCTCATAGCTTGCGCCGCCGGGGCAACTCCCGCCGGCGCGGCGGCAGATCGTCCATGGAAACGGGGCAGTCTTTGAGCACTTGCAGCCAATCCGGCTTGACCGCGATACGCCGAAAAATGAAGGCGTCTTCCTCGGCGTCAAAATCCACTTCAAAATGCTCTCCCGGCCGGGTTACCGCCAAGGCCATGGGCACCGTCAAACGGCGCTTGTCATCGATGGTCACCACCATGGTGGGACTATCCCACCACGCGGACATTTTGTCAACTCCGCTCGCCGCGGCGGAAAACTTCGCCGACCATTTCCTGCAGTTCCGGCCAGTCCTCAAATTTGCCCAGGCGCAGAAGGAGGAAATAAATCAACACCGCGACCGGGATGAGCAGCGCCACGGCCAGGTAGGAAGCGAGCTTGGTGACATCGCCCAGCGCGACTGTCAGGCCCCACCAACCGGCGGCAGTCACGAGGCCCATACCCACCCCGCCCATGGCAATCACGCCCAGCGCGCGCCCCACCTCCGGCCGGGCCAGCGGCGTGTCTTTGTGGAGCAGCAGGCGCTGCAAGGCCAGACTTTGAAAAATCGAGGAGACCAGATTCGCCAGCGCGAGACCCGGCGTGCCGAGCGGGCGCATTAACGCAATCGTCAGCGCCAGATTCACAATAAAAGTCCAGACGGCGACACGGACGGGCGTGCGCGTGTCTTTCATCGAGTGAAAACCACGGGTGGCCAGAGTCGCGAGGGAGAAAAACGGAATGCCCAGCGCGCCGAGCGCAATCACGGGCGTGGTTTCCCGCACCGCGGCGGCGTCGAATTTGCCGCCTTCAAACAGCACGCGCACCACCGGTTCGCGCAGGATGACGAGCCCGAGGGCAGCCGGCACCGTGATGGCAAAAATCAACCGCAGGCCCTGGGCATAAGATTGCGCCATGCCTTCGCGGTCGCCCTGCGCGGCCAAGAGCGCAATTTTCGGAAACAACACGGTGGCAAAGGCGATGGTGAACATGCCCAGCGGCAGTTCCATCAAGCGCGAGGAGGCATAGAGCACGGTGCGCGCGGATTCATTCAAGCTCAGGGCGAAACAGCCCGAGACGAGCACATTGATTTGGGTGATGGAGGCGCCGAAGACGCCGGGCGCGAGCAGGCCCAGCATTTGCCCCAGCCGCGGCGACCACGACCAGTCCCAGTGCGGCCGCCAACCCTCGCCATAGAGTTGCCGGGCCGGCAGCCCGACTTGCAACAGGCCGCCCACGAGCACACCCGCGCACTGCCAATACATCTGCTCCATTTCCGTGCGCCCGAAATACCAGCCAAACAGCCCTAGCGAAAAAATCATCGAAAGATTCAGCCACACCTGCGAGAGGGCCGACACCGTGTAGTGTCCCAGCACATTCAACGCCGCCAGCAACGCCGCCGCGAGGCACACCAGCAGCACATAGGGCATCAAAATAACTCCAAATTCAAAGCCCAGCCGCCATTGGTCCTCGAGGCCGGAAATTTTTTCCGCCCCCGCAAGGGCCGCCATGCTTACGATCACGACACCGACGAGCACCACGAAAAGCCGCGACAAAACCTGATTTAGAAATTTAAACGCCTCGGGCCGTCCGCCACGCTCCAGCGCCTCGCTCAAGATGGGAATGAACGAGGACGTGAGCGCGCCTTCGCCCAGCAACCGGCGAAACAAATTTGGCAGACCCCAGGCGAAGACGAAGGCCGAGTTGATCGCCTGCACGCCGAAAAACGCGTACGAAAGCTTGTCGCGCAGCAGCCCGAGCACGCGCGAGCCGAATGTCGAGGCGGAGACGACCAGAATGTTTTGCAGGTGCTTGGGCATGGATGCCGCGGTCTGGCCTGGGGTATGCTACCAAAGCAGGCGGCCGGCAACGCCGCAAGGCGTGGACGGCGAAACCAGGCGTCGGCCGGCCGAGGGCAAGAAATGCCCTTGCCCGTGGTGCGGGGTCTTCGTTATCGTACACGTTTTCGTCATTATGGACCTGATTGAAACACTCGCCGAGCGTTTGACCCGGCATCCGAAACGCGTGGTTTTCCCGGAAGGAGCCGACCCGCGCATCTTGCAGGCGGCCCGCCAGTTTGCCACGCGCCGGCTGGGCGTGCCCATCCTGCTGGGTGACCGCATCCGCATCAAGGAAAATGCCGCCCGTCTCGATTTGCGGCTGGACGGCGTGCGCATCATCGAGCCGGCACGGTCGGATGAATTCGATGAATTTTGCAAAAAATTCCAGGGCCTGCGCCGCTTCAAGGGCCTCAACGAGCTCGAAGTGCGCGACTACGTGGCCAACAATAATTATTTCGCCGCCATGCTGCTCGCCACCAGCGGCGCGGATGCCGTGGTGGCCGGCGCCACCAGCACCGCGGCCAGTGGCCTGCGCCCGCTCTTTCAAGTGCTGACCTTGCAGGAAAATGTCGGCACTGCCTCGTCGATGATCATCGTCGAGACGAGCCAGAAGCACCTCGGCATCAACGGCCACCTCTTTCTCGCGGACTGCGGCGTGCTGCCCAATCCCACGGAACACCAGTTGGCCGATATCGCCGTGACCACTGCGGCACTGGCGCACCATTTGACCGACCAGACCCCGCGTGTGGCGATGCTTGCCTACACGACCAAGACCGCGTCGACGAAAAATCCCGTGATTGTGAAAGTCAAGGCGGCGACGGAATTGGCCGTGCAAAAGGCCCGCGCTTGGGGTTTGCCCGCGGAAATCGACGGCGAATTGCAGCTCGACGCCGCGCTCGACCCGGCCACGGCCCAGCAAAAAGGCGTCGGCGGCCCGGTCGCCGGGCGCGCCAATGTCCTCGTGTTTCCGGATTTGAACAGCGGCAACATCACGCTCAAGGCGTTGCAAATTGTGACCGGCGCGCGGACCTACGGGCAAGTCATCACCGGCTTGTCCCGCCCGGCCGCGGAAATCAGCCGCAGCGCGAGCGCCCACGATATATTCGGCACCGCGGTGCTGGTGGCCGCCCAGGCGGTGGATCGCCGCTTCCTCTACGCCATCGAGCCGAAAAAAGAAGGATGAGGGCCAAGGGATGAAGGATGAAAAAGTTCGCCACACTAGCCGCGAAGCCAGAAACCAGAAGGCTACTCGTTTTCCCTAAACTTCGCCGATGCCCACTCTGAGAGTGGACGATCTTTCGTGGTCCGAACTTTGCTTTCTTTATTTTAACTTCTTCCTTTCATCCGGCCTCCGTCCGCCTTCCTCCTTTTCTCCCATGTCCGAAGACCTCAGTTTGCCGCTGCTCGCGCAGTCCACGTTCGCCGAAGACGGCGACACGGAATTGCTGGTCGCGCCGCGCAACGTCACCACAAAGCGCATCTTCGTGGCGGCCACGCGCATGAATGAGGGCAAGACGACCGTGTGTCTCGGGCTCTTCGCGGCGTTGCGCTCAATCTCGCCCAGCGTCGGTTACATCAAGCCCATCGGCCAGCGGTTCGTGGAAGTCCAAGGCTCGAAAATTGATGAAGACTCGCTGCTGCTGGACAGCATTTTTAACGTCGAAGTCCCCATCGAGGCCATGAGCCCGGTGGCGGTGGACTCTTCGTTCACCCGCCGCTATTTGCTGAATCCGGAAACCAATCTGCCGCTGCTGGCCGACCGCATGTGCCGGGCCTTTGACCGCGCCTCTTACCAAAAAGATTTCATCATCATCGAGGGCAGCGGCCACGCGGGCGTCGGCTCGACGTTCGACATGTCGAACGCCCACGCCGCGAAGTTGCTCAATGCGAAAGTAATCATCGTTTCCGAAGGCGGCATCGGCCGGCCCGTGGATGAAATCGCGTTGAACAAGGCGCTGTTCGACAAGGTGGGCGTCGAGGTCATCGGCGCGATTTTGAACAAGTGCATGCCGGATAAATTGGCGATTCTGCACGAGCACACGGGCAAGGCCCTCGCCCGCCTCGGCGTGCCGTTGCTCGGCACGATTCCGCTGCAAAAGCCGCTGACCGCGCCCAACCTTTCCCAAGTGGTGGATGAAATCAACGGTCGCTGGCTCAATGGCCGCGCCCACGGCATGAATGAGCGCGTGTCGCGCATTGTCATCGGCGCAATGACCGCCAAGGGCGTGATGGATTATCTCCAGCCCGGCACCCTCATCCTCACGCCCGGCGACCGCGACGACATCCTCCTCGCGGCCATCGCGCAGGCGGGCCTCACCGGAAAAAAAGTCGTTTCCGGCATCGTGCTCACGCGCAACATCATGCCGCACCACAAACTTTTGGAACTGCTCCATCAAACCAACATCCCGGTAGTCATCACGGACGATGAAAGCTACGCCGTCGCTTCGGAAATCTCGAACATGACCATCAAGACCCAGCCGCAGGACTCCGACAAAATCCCCATCATCAAACGGCTGATCCTGGACAACGTGGACTTGAAAAAAATCCTGGCAGCGTTCGAGGTTTCAAGCGTGCCCACCGCGCCGAATAAAGTTAAGCCTAGCCTTAGTTGATGCGGAGCTGTTCTCCTGCACGCTAAAATCGGACGCCGCAAAGAGCATTGCATCCACCTCGCTGAAGTCTCAGCGTGGCTGGGTCGGATCGACCCATTGCCATGCAGACGGCGTCAACCCTGTGCAGGCGTTTTCTTTGGTTGGGGCTGGGCATTCTCGTGATGGGTGCCTGTTGGGCGCAGTTTGGCCAGGGTTTTGGGCGCGGCCAGGGCGGAGGCAACGAGGGCCAGCTGGTGCGCACCGAAGGCGGCGATCTCGTGGACGAAAACACCGTTCGCACCGCCCGCGAAACCGCCGGCCACAGTGTGGACCTGCCGGAATGGACCAACCCCGACGCCTTCAAGGACGACACCTTCACTTTCGCCCGCATTATTTTTCACTCGCTCCCGGGCCGGCCCTCCTGGGCCGGTTGGGTCAATGACTACCCTGACGCGGATTTGAACCTTTCGTACCGGCTGCATCAACTCACCTCGCTCCACATCGATCCCGATGGCCGGGTGCTCAAGCTGACGGATCCGGCCTTGCCGAACTATCCGCTAATTTGGATGTCGAAACCCGGCGGCCTGCAATTCCGCGACGAGGAAATCGCCCCTCTGCGCAAGTATCTGCAAAATGGCGGCGTCTTGCTGGTCGATGATTTTTGGGGCGACCGGGAGTGGGAAAATTTTGCGTCCCAAATCCAACGGGTGCTGCCGGCAGGCCATTGGAAGGACCTCGCCATGGACCATCCGATTTTTCACTGCGTCTTCAACCTCAAGGGCCCGATGAACCAGTTGCAGGTGCCCTCCATTCATTTGTGGGAGCGCGGTTACGATCCCGCCAATCCGCGCTCCGCGGCCTCGGCCTACCGCGGCCCCGGCTCCGACGAGATGCATGTGCGCGCCTGGCTCGACGCGAAGCAGCGCATCATGGTCCTGGCGCTGTTCAACACCGACAACGGCGACGGCTTCGAACGCGAGGGGGAGAACCAGACTTACTTTGCGGAATTCTCCGAGCCCCGCGCCTACCCGCTCATCATCAATATCATTTATTATTTGATGACCAACTAGAACCTTTTAGATTTAAGCGTATCCTGGAGTGAAGCTGGCCGACTTGGTGGTAGGGACGCCTCTCCGAGGCGTCCGACATTAGGGGAGCGGACGGCTCGGAGAACTGTCCCTACCTCGGGCCAAGCCTTGGACCGGGCCACAGCTCTTTTGAAAATGCCCAAAAGGCCGCACCTGCCTAGAAGCTCACGAAAATTTGCAGGCCGAAATAGAGCGCCGTGTTGACGATCATCGCCGCCAGGGTGATGCCGGCCGCCGTGTGAAACTGTTTCACCTCGGTGAATTTCTGGATCAACACCAGCATCAGCACGCCGGCCAGAATCTGGTCCGCCTGGAGCATGTGCGCCAGCGCGAAAAATTCATTGCCGGCCAGCAAGGTGTTCAGCGTCTGGTAAAAAAGCGCCGTCAACACGGACACCATAAAAATGTCGCGCCAGATGATGGGAAAATCCTTTTTCATGAACGCGAGCTTGAGCACGCCCATCATGAATACGGTGCTGATGCCCCACCCGGCCGCGAAGCGAATCAGGATTTGCGTCATTGAAGCCGGCGGTTCAGGCACGGCCGGCTTGCTCGGCATCGTGGGCAGTCCGCTGCTGTTCACCTCCATTTGCCCGCCCGTCAATTTTGCGATGGCGGCCTTTGCCTCGGGCGACGAGGTGGGATCGCCGGCCTCCTTGACGAGTTCGTCGTCCCCTACGCCGGCTCCAGTGTCGGCGGCGGTGACCTTGCCGGAAGCGGCGGGAGCGGGCACATTCGCAACGGCGGGCTTAGGTGCGGTTGACGCCGCGGGGGCGGCCACGGGAGCAGCGGGCGGAGGGGTGGCTGGCGCCGCGGAAACAGGAGTGACGACCGGCGTAGACGCAACCGCTGGGGTTGTCGCCACGGAGGTGGCCGGTGCTGTTCCCCCACCCGGCTTCAGTGCATCGGGAATATGTCCGCTAATGTTGGAAACCTTGCCGCCCTGCAACTCGATCATCACGCCACCGTCATAAGTCATCATCTCCCGCGCGCCCACCTGCACGGTGGATTTCGGCGGACCCAACGCCGCGACCACGTCGGCCCGCGTGAGATTGTCGCGCCAGGGATTCGCCGCGGCCCACAAATTTGCCGCGAACAAAGAAACCAGCAAAACCACGGCACTCCCACGGCAAAACCGCCGAATCTGCGGCCCGCGTCCGAAATGCATGGTGTTAAGCGTTTCCACTTTCCACCACGGCAATGGCCCAGCGTCGACTTGTCAAGGTCGCTTGCGCGCGAATGGGGCCCAATTACTCCCAGCCAAACAGAGGCTTTTTCCTGAGCGAGTTTGCGTCGCCGCAGAATCCGCCAATTCCGATTGTCAAATTCTGAATGGAATTCTAGCCTCGCCCCTCATCTCGCGAAGCCATGCTCGCCTACCTTTTCCCCGAGGCTAAAATCACGGTTTCCCGCACCGGCGCGGTGGAGGTAACTGGAGTATTGGTTCCTTATCAGGGACGCATTACGGCGTTTGTCCGGGATCTCGGCTTGATGAACGCAACCATCCGCTACCGCGCCAAACGGTTCTATTTCCCCGGCGTCCTCGACGAAAAAGTACAACAACGTCTGCGCAATTTCTTCGCGGCGGAATGCCCGCTAACCCGGTGACCCACCTCTAAGCCGGCCTGCGCGGGCGCTGCTTCGCGGAAATGGATTTGATGATGAGTTTGCCTTGAGGGGACGATGCGAACGGGATTTTCGCGAGGTGGATGGCCTGCTTCATCAGCGCTTTCACCGCGGGCCGATCGAGGGCCGCCGCACTTTCCAGACGAATGTTTCGCACCCTTTTACCCGTGCCGCGCAAAAGCTTTTGCGGGTCGGGAAGCTTGGGGCCCGCCTGGAGAAAGCACAAGGTCGCGCCCCGTGCAAAGAGCGCGAGGGAGAAGATGGCTTCCGACGGTCGTTCCGTGGGCCCAAAGCCGATGACGAGGAAATTGTAATTGTCATAAACCATCTGGACCGCCGCGGGATAGCGCTTTCGCAGCTTGGCCAAAATCGCCTCCGCCAGCGCCGCCACCTCCGGCGTGAATTTGGCGATAAACCCGGCCAACTGTGTTTCGGCATCCATGGGTTTTGTGAGCGACAAGGAGTAAAGCTCATACGTCGCTTCCCCTTCTTTCAAGAACCTTATGACGCGATTAACAACCCATCGACCTCAACGCTCCACGCTGGCTTTCGCAGACGAGACCCCCTAGTCTCCACGATTCCTCATGCCCGAAGCTCCCCGAGTGCTCATCGCCGGTGGCGGCGCAGCCGGCTTTTTTGCCGCGCTGGCCTGCGCGGAGGCGCGTCCGGACGCCGACATCCATATCTACGAGCGCGGGCCCGAGGTGTTGACGAAGGTGCGCATCTCCGGCGGCGGGCGCTGCAACGTCACCCACGCGTGTTTCGAGCCGGAGGAGTTGGTCAAAAACTACCCGCGCGGTGCGCGCGAATTGCTCGGGCCTTTTCACCGCTTTCAACCGCGCGACACGGTGGCGTGGTTCGAGGCTCACGGCGTGAAATTGAAGACTGAAGAGGACGGGCGCATGTTTCCCGTGACGGATAATTCGCAGACGATTGTCGATTGCCTGATGGGTGAGGCCGCGCGTTTGGGAATCAAAGTTCGCACCGGTTGCGGCCTGACCGAAATTCGCAAAAAAGACGACGGCGGTTTTCGCGTGTGGCTCACGGAGGATGGCAATGTGGACTGCGACCGCCTGCTGCTCTGCACGGGGGGCACGCGCGGCTTGCGCGGACACGGACTCGCCGAAACCCTTGGCCACACGGTGGCGCCTCCGGTGCCGTCGCTGTTTACTTTTCACGTCGAAGACGCCCGGTTGCGCGGCTTGGCCGGAATTTCGGTGCCCATGGCGCGAGTGCGCGTCGGCGGCACGCCCCTGGATGAAGTCGGTCCGCTGCTCATCACGCATTGGGGGCTGAGCGGCCCGTGCATCTTGCGCACCTCCGCCTGGGGCGCGCGCTTGCTGGAGGAGCGCGGCTACAAATTCAATCTCCAGCTCCAATGGCTCGCCGACCACGACCACAAGCGGGTGGCCGCCGTTTTTCAGGAGGCGCGCATGCGTTTTGCGCGCAAACACGTCGCGTTGTGGTCGCCCCTCGGCCTGCCGCAGCGGTTATGGGAACGCCTCGTCGCTGCCGCGGACATTAACGCTGACATCACCTGGAACACATTGTCCAAACCGCAGGCGCTCGCGCTCGCGCGGGAATTGTGCGCCGGGGAATATCACGTTTCCGCCAAGAGCATGAACAAGGAGGAATTCGTGACGTGCGGTGGCGTGCACTTGAAGGAAATCGATTTTCGCACGATGGAAAGCCGCACCTGCCCCGGCCTGCATATCGCGGGCGAAGTGCTCGACCTCGATGCCATCACCGGCGGCTTCAACTTTCAGGCGGCGTGGACGACCGGCTGGCTTGCGGGCCGCGCAATGGCGGGGGCGTAAAATCCGGGAGACAACGTGGCGGGCTGTTATAATTGATAGTCAAAAACCGCTCTCCAGTTACAAAGACAGTTGGAAAGCAACCTTCCCATCCCCGCGCTTCTCTGCCAACTTTGGGGTCCACCCTTCTCTTTCTCCCATGAGAAACGTCAACTCTCCCTATTCCCTGCCGCAAGGCAACGCCATGAAAGCATTTCAATTCCTGATTGTCATTGTCATTCTCGGCGCCCTCGCGCTGCTCGCGCTGGGCTCCAGTTACCGCACCGTGCAGCCGGGCTACATGGGCGTAAAAATCTCCCTCGGCAAGGCCTCACCCGAGCCGCTCGAGCCGGGCTTTTATTTCCTCGCGCCGGGCGTCTCGCACATCGAGCGCGTCAACGTGCAGACGCAGTCGTACAACTTTCACACCGCGTGCTTTTCCTCCGACTTGCAGACGATCAACGCCAACTTGACGGTCATCTACCGCAACAAGCCCGAACAGGTCGTCGCCCTCTTCACGAAATACCAGGGCGACATTCTGGAGTCGCTGCTCAAGCCCAATGCGCAGGAAGCCCTGAAGCAGGTCACCGCGCTGGAAACCGCCGAGGCCATCGTGCAAAAGCGCGAGCAGGTCAAAAATCAGGCGCTGGAGATTTTGCGCAAGAAAATGGAGGCTTACAATATCGCCACGATTGACGACATGGTGATCGTCAACATCGACCTCTCGCCGGAACTCGAGCAGGCCATCGAAGCCAAAATGGTGCAGCAGCAGAAGGCCGCGCAGGCGCTTTACGCCCAGGACCAGGCCAAAATCGATGCCGCGACCACCTTGATTAGGGCCGAGGGGGAAGCCAAGGCGCTCGTCGTACGCGGCGAGGCGATTCGCCAGTCCCCCGAGACCATTTTGTTGAACCTGGTCGAAAAATGGGACGGCAAGGCGCCCACGACCTTGGTGCTCGGCGGCAATGCCTCGCTGCCTTCGATGCTGCTCAACGGCGCGGCGGAATCCGTGCCGGCCAAGAAATAATTTTTCGCCATGCTCCGCTCCGTCAATCCCGCGACGGGTGAAGTGCAGGCGGAGTTTACGCCGCACAGCATCCCGGAAATTTGCGCAACCATCGAAGCCGCGCACGCCGCCCATTTGCAATGGCGCCGGGTCCCGGTGGCCGAACGCGCCGGCAAGTTTCACACCCTCGCGGCCCTCCTCCGTGAAAGGCGCGACCACCTGGCGCGCCTCGCCGCCGAAGAGATGGGGAAACCCGTCACCGAAGGCCGTGCCGAGGCCGAGAAATGCGCGTGGGTGTGCGAGTATTTTGCCGAGCACGGCCCGGCGATGCTGGCCGACCAGCCGGTCAAAACCGAGGCGCGGGAAAGTTTTGTCACGCTGCAACCGCTCGGCGTGATTCTGGCGGTGATGCCGTGGAATTTTCCGTACTGGCAGTTATTTCGCGCCGGCACGCCCACCCTGCTGGCCGGCAACGCCCTCGTGCTCAAACACGCCTCCAATGTCCCGCGCTGCGCGCTGGCCTTGGAAACCCTTTTTCGCGAGGCCGGTTTTCCCGAGGATATTTTTCGCGTGCTGCTCACCGGGCCGGAAGGCGCGGCGGCCGCGCTCGCACACCCGCAGGTGGCCGGCGTCACCCTCACCGGCAGCGCGGCGGCGGGCGCGCAACTGGCCGCCCTCGCGGGCAAGGAGTTGAAAAAAGCCGTGATGGAACTGGGCGGCAGTGATCCGTACCTCGTGCTCGAAGACGCCGACCTGGATCTCGCCGCGCGCGTTTGTGCCACCGCCCGTTGCCTCAACGCCGGGCAGGTCTGCATCGCCGCGAAACGTTTTATTGTCATTGAAAGTGTACGCCCCGCCTTCGAAGAAAAGCTGTTGGTGGAAATGCGCCAGTGGATGCCGGGCGACCCGCTCGATCCGGCCACTAAACTCGGCCCGCTCGCTTCCGCCCGGGGTCGGAACGAGTTGCAGCGCCAGGTGGACGCGAGCATCGCCGCCGGCGCCAAATTGCTTCTCGGCGGCGCGCCGATGCCGGGCGTGGGCAATTTCTATCCGCCCACGGTGCTCACCGGCGTGCGGCCCGGCATGGCGGTGTTTGACGAAGAAACTTTCGGCCCGGTGGCGGCGGTGATTTCAGCGCGCGATGAGGCGGACGCCGTGGCCCTCGCCAACCAGCACCATTACGGCCTCGGCGCAGGCGTGTTCACGCGCGACCTCGCCCGCGGCCGGCGCATCGCACGCGATGAACTGGAGGCGGGCGCCTGCGTGGTCAACGATGCCGTGAAAAGCGACCCGCGCCTGCCCTTCGGCGGCGTCAAGCAGTCAGGCTTTGGCCGCGAGCTGGGCCTGTTTGGCATCAATGAATTTGTGAATATCAAAAGCGTCGTGGTCCGGTGAAGCGGCCACCCACCGTTGCGCACTCGTAACAACCTGACGGCGGCATTTCCTTGCGGCGCGGGCCGGTTCCGCCTAACTTGGCCGACTTTCCCACGCCGCCTCCATGACTCGCAAAGCGTCACGCCCCGCCGTCCCGACTCTTGAAAAGGTCGCCTATTTCAATCGCGAACTGAGCTGGCTCGCCTTCAACCGCCGCGTGCTCGAGCTCGCGCAAAATTCCCGCGTGCCGCTGCTGGAGCGCCTCCGCTTTCTGGCCATCGTCAGTTCGAATCTCGACGAGTTTTTTGAAATTCGCGTGGCCGGGCTGGCGCAGCAGGTGGATTCCGGCGTCGTCGAAGTGGGCATGGACGGACTCGGGCCGAAGGAGCTACTGCGCCGCATTCACTACATCGCGGGCGCGCTGGTGGCCGACCAGTATCAATGCTGGAAGGAGCAACTTCAGCCGGCCTTGCACGAAAACGGCATTTCCTTCAAGGACGAGGACGAGCTGGCCAAATCCGAGCAAAATTGGACCGAGAATTATTACCATGAGCACGTTTATCCGGTGCTCACGCCAATGGCGATTGACCCGTCGCATCCCTTTCCGCAACTGACGAACAAGGCGCTCTACATCCTGCTCTCGCTCGACAACCCGAACCCCGAGCGGAAGGAAAAAATGATGGCGATCGTCCCGGTGCCGCGGGTGCTGCCCCGGCTGGTGCGCGTGGACGCCGCCTCGGCCGACAAAAACACCTACGTTTTTCTCAGCGGCATCATCCGGAAATTTGCGCACGGCATGTTTCCCGGCTACAAGCTCAACGGCGCGTGGCCCTTCCGCATCACCCGCAACAGCGACTTGTACATCGACGAGGAGGAGGCCGAAAACCTCATCGTCAAAATCGAGGAGGAACTGCACCGCCTGCGCCGCGGCGCCGCCACCCGCCTCGAAATTCGCGGCGATGTGGACGATGCCGTGCTCGCGCAGTTGCTCAAGGCCATCAACCTGCCGGAGGAATATGTTTTTCGTGTCAACGGCCCGGTGAATCTCATGCGGTTTTTCGACGTGATCGACGATGTCGGCAAGGGCTGCCCGCACCTGCTCTTCACGCCCGCGCCACCGCGCATGCCGCCGGAATTTGCCGAGCCCGGCAAATTTTTCAGCGAAATTGCCAAGCACGATGTGCTGCTGCACCACCCCTACGAGTCTTTCAACCCGGTGGTGAATTTCATCCTCGAAGCCGGGCGCGATCCGCAGGTCTTTGCCATCAAGCAAACCTTGTACCGCACGAGCGGGGACTCGCCGGTCGTCGACGCGCTCATCCAAGCCTCGCGCAACGGCAAGCAAGTCACCGCGCTGGTGGAATTGAAGGCGCGGTTCGACGAGGCGAACAACATCCACTGGGCCCGCCAGCTCGAGGAGGAAGGCGTGCACGTGGTGTACGGCCTCGTCGGCCTCAAGACCCACTGCAAATGCTGCCTCATCGTGCGCCGGGAAAAAGGCAGCCTGCGCCGTTACGCCCACCTGGGCACGGGCAATTACAACCCGAAGACCGCGCGCGTTTACACCGACTTCAGCATGTTCACCACGGACCCGCGCCTCACCAAGGAAGTCGCGGACGTCTTTAACGCGCTCACCGGCTTTGCGCTAAAACCTAAATTCGAACAACTGCTGGTCGCGCCTTTCAATTTGCATTCGCAGTTGCAGGAAAAGATTTTGCGCGAGGCGAGCAACGCGCTCGCCGGCAAACCCGCGAAAATTGTCGCGAAAATCAACAGCGTGGTGGACCAGGAAACGATGGACAACCTGTATCGCGCGTCGCAGGCCGGGGTGAAAATCCACCTCGTGGTCCGCGGCATTTGCGGCCTGGTGCCGGGCCTGCGGGGGCTCTCGGAAAACATTCGCGTGACCAGCATTGTCGGCCGCTTTCTCGAGCACAGCCGCATCTACTATTTTGAAAATGCCGGCGGCCCGCAACCGGAACTTTTCCTCGGCAGCGCGGACTGGATGCCGCGCAATTTCTACCGCCGCATCGAGGTCGTTTATCCGGTTTACGATGTGCGCCTGCGCAAACGCCTGCTGGATGACGTGCTGCCCGCCTATTTGCGCGACAACGCCTTCGCCACAGAACTCCATTCCAACGGCGCGTACCTGCCCGTGGTCCGCGACGAAAAGGAACCACTGTTCTCGGTGCAGGAGTACTTTCTCGAGCAGGCCGCCGGCTGGGCCGCCGAGGACGCGAAGGAGGCAGCCAAGGCCCTGAAAAAGCCGGCTTTGCGGCCCGAGCCGGCACCCCTGCGGAAACGCAAGTAAACCCGGGCCGCGCCCGCGAGGTCATCGCCACTCAACGCTTGAGCGGCGTTGGCGCATCTGCTTAAAGCAGCGCATGTTTGTCCCCTTAATTGCTCGCCCCCGCGCGCTCGTTTCGCGCCGCGGGGCTTAATTCACCGTGAGCGACGACACCAAATTCGGTCCGCCCAAGGGCATGAGAGACTGGCTGCCCCGCGACGTGCGGTTGCGCCAAAAACTCATCCGCCTCATTGAACGCCACTACCAGCTCTATGGCTTCCAGCCGCTGGACACGCCGGTGCTCGAAAACATCGAAGTGCTGCAAGGCAAGGGCGGCGGAGAAAATGAGAAGCTGATGTTCCGCGTGCTCAAGCGCGGCGACGATCTCGCCCGCTCGTGGGAGTCCAAAAATGTCGCCGACCTCGGCCTGCGGTTCGACCTCACCGTGCCGCTCGCGCGCTACGCCGCCAATCATTGGAACGATTTGCCCAAACCTTTTCGCTGCTACCACATTGGCCCCGTCTGGCGCGCCGACCGCCCGCAACGCGGTCGTTTTCGGGAATTTTACCAGTGCGACATCGACATTGTCGGCGGCGCTGCCGGCGCGCATGAAGTGGAACTGCTCCTCGCCACCGACCGCGTGCTGCGCGAATTAAACGTCGGCAAATTCAAAATCCGCGTGAGCGACAAACGCCTGCTGCCCGCCTTGCTCGGCGGCCTGGGCGTAGAGGTGGAGAAAATCGCCGGGGTCGCGGTCGCCTTGGACAAGTTGGACAAACAACCCTTCGAGAGTGTGTGGCAGGAAATCGAACGCCTCGGCCATGCACCGGAAACCTTGACGCGCCTGCAAACTTTTCTCCGCGAGACCATCGCCGGAGAACGCGACCTCACTCGCCTCAATCTCCCTGAAGTCACGACCTTGCATGGCCAAATCACCGCCCTGTGCGAACGGGTGCGCGAAGTCAATTCCTCCGCCAGCGTCGCCGCCGATCCGTTGCTCGTGCGCGGCTTTGACTACTACACCGGGCCGGTTTTTGAAATCGCCGTCGAGGATGCAAACTTCGCCTTTTCCATCGGCGGCGGCGGTCGTTATGACGGCTTGATAGAAAAACTCGGCGGCCCGAAGAACACCCCCGCCGTGGGCATTTCGCTCGGTTTCGAACGCATCCTGACTATTTTGCAGGAAAAGGACCAGGCCGCCTCCGCCGGCACGTTCCCGCGCGTTTACCTGGCGAATTTCGGCCAATCCGAAAAGGACTTGCTGGCGTTGGCCGAAACCCTGCGCAGCCGCGGCATCCCCGTCGAGGCGGGGCTGGAAAAACGAGATTTCCCCAAGCAGATGATGGCCGCCCAGGCCGCCGGCATCGAACTCGCGGTAACCGGCTTCGGCCCTGCGGCGGGAACGCTCAAAGTCCGCCGCCTTTCCACCCGGCAGGATCAGGCGATGACAATTGATGAATTGGCGACGGTATTTGCAGGCACGCCTTAAAGCGGCCTGGTCACAATCACCGGCCGTTCACGGCCACGGACGGGGATGAATTCCGCGCGAAGGTGAAAGACGCGCTCAATGAGTTCCGGCGTGAGCACTTCCTGAATTGGCCCGGAGGCGACCAGTTGGCCGTGAGCCAGAATCCAGGCATCGTCCGCGTAAGTCAGCGCCAGATTCAAATCGTGCAGGACCGCGAGCACCGCCGCGCTGGCCCGGGCCCATTCGCGCGCGAGGCTCAGGGTGCTATGTTGGTGCGCGAGGTCGAGATTCGCCGTCGGTTCATCCAGCAACAAAATGCGGTCCGCGCCCTCCTGCGCTTCCCAGACTTGGGCGAGGATGCGCGCGAGTTGCACGCGTTGCTGCTCGCCGCCTGAAAGCGCGGGATAAAGTCGGTCGGCCAAATCGCCCGCGCCCGTCCGTGCCAACGCGAGGGTGCAAATTTCCTCGTCCCGCGGCGATTCGCTCCCGCGCGCGTGCGGCATCCGCCCCATCATCACCACTTCGCGCACGGGAAAGGCGAAGGCCAGCCGTGATTCCTGCGGGAGCACCGCGCGCCGCCGGGCCAAATCGCCCGGAGTCCAGCGCCCGAGCCGCCGCCCGTCCAGTTCGATCCCGCCCGCATCGGGCGTCAATTCACCCGCGAGCAATTTTAATAAAGTGGATTTGCCCGCGCCGTTGGGCCCGAGCAGGACGGTCAGCCGCCCCGGCGTCAACGTCACCCCCACCCCGCCCAGGACTTGGCGGGGGCCGCGATGAAAACCGACTTCGCGGGCGATGAGCATGGGTGTTTTAAAATCCGCCGGTGCGGCGGGCGCGCAGGAGCAGCGCGAGAAAAATCGGCGCGCCGGCCAGCGCGGTCACCACACCGATGGGCAATTCCTCGCCACCGGTCCCACCCAGGCGTGCCGCGATGTCCGCGGCGAGCAGCAGGGCCGCGCCGATGAGCGCCGACGCCGGCAAAAGCACGCGATGGTCCGGCCCGAACAACAGCCGCGCCAGATGGGGCGCCATCAGGCCGACAAACCCGATGGTGCCGCACACCGCCACGGTCGCCCCGACCATCAGCGCGGATAAAAAAATGAGCAGGCGTTTCACTTGCTGCACCGGCACACCGAGGTGAAAAGCCTCGGCCTCGCCCAGGAGCAAGGCATTCAAAGGCCGGGCGAGCCAGGGCAAAATCAGCATTCCCGGCAGGGCCAGCAACGCCGCCACGCCGATTTCCGGCCAGAGCGCCCGGAGTCGCAAACTGCCCAGCGACCAGAAAATCAATTCCCGCAATTGTTCATCCGTGGACCGAAAAATCATCAACCCGATGCCGGCCCCCGCCAGGGCGTTCAAGGCGAGGCCGGTCAGTAGCATCAACGTCAGGTGCGTGCGGCCCTCCACCTTGGCCAATTGATAAATAATGACAGTAATAATCAATCCACCGGCCAGCGCCGCGACAGGCAGCGCAAAGGCGGCCCAGCCCGCGGGCGCCTCGCTCACCGCCGCGCCACCCAGCACAATCATCGCGACCGCGCCAACCGCGGCGCCACTCGAGACGCCAATCAGCGCAGGGTCCGCCAGTGGATTGCGAAACAGCCCCTGCAAGGCCGCGCCGGCCATGGCCAAAGCCGCGCCGGCTAAAAGTCCCAAAGCCACCCGCGGCAGCCGCAATAGCAGCACGATGGTTTCATGGTCGGGATTGACCGGACCGCGGATCAATCCCAACTCCTGGCCGAGCACGCGGAGCACTTGCGGCGCGCGCAACGATTCGTTCGTGCCGAAGGAAGCCGAGAGCAGCGCCAGCCCCAGCACGAGCGCCGCCAAGAGGGGCAAGCCCCACGCGCGTTTTCGTTGATACGAGGCGACCATCAGGACGCAGGCCGGCGGCCCGCGGACCCGACGTTCAGGGAATCGGCACCCCGCCCGCAAGCCGAATCCCTCGCTCTCCGCATTTCCCCGCCGGCGACCCAGGCCTTAGCGCCCCACAGGAAACAACGGCGGCGTGTGACTCGGTGACTTAACGGCACGCGGCTCCTCCGCCATTCTGGGCATGGTCAGCCCTGCGGCCGGCGGAGGTGACGGCGCGAGAGCGGGACGAAATTCCTTAAGCACCGCCTTGGCCGGGGCCGCGGGCACGGGCACGCGTGACACCACCAGGGTGCGCAGCACGGAGACGGTGAAGATCGCCAGCGCCACGCCGACCGCCCAGGGCAATATCACACCGTATTGATCGAGGCCGAAATAAACCGCCGTCAACATGCCGCTCAGGCCCAGGGTCGGCGCAAACACCACCGCGCAGAGGATAAAAAACGGGTCGTCGCGCGCGCGCTTTTTCTCCTCCAGCTTGGGCCGCGCGGGCAGGTCGTGCAATTTGAGTAATTGCGTGCAAATAAAAAGTGAGACCACCAGCGCGCCCAGCCCGTGCAAGATATAACCAGGAAGGCCGATGGCAAAACCCATGAAAGTAAAATAAACCGCACCGGCGAGCACCGCCGGCACCAGCAGGAGTGCAGTCAGATTGATCGTCACCGCCTCATCCCGAAAAAGGTAGAGGCCCCGCTCTTCAATGTGGCGCACGCCCAAGTACAGCAAGCCCACGGTGAACACGGCCAGAAGGACAAACAACAAGCGGGCCAGCCAGTCGAAATCCGTGCCCCAATTTACCAGCACATGCCGCCACGAGAGCAGAGCCCATGGCACCGTGGCCGTCGAGGCCAGCGCCGCCGCGTAAGTCACCACATAGGCTAAACGACGTTTGGAAACAAATCGATTCAAAGTTAAACTCCTCGGATTGAGAGACTTAGGCAAGAAGCGGCGATCCTGGAAAATCAGCGCTGGACCCGAAAGGGGCCGGCGTGACCGACGCTGTGCCGCAAGAAAGTTGGATTGATCGGGAGCTTAGAACGGCGCACCCGTGAATGCAAGCCCGCGGGCATGATGAAAGTTTTACAAGTGGGTGAATAAAGCCACGTCGTTGTTCCATTCGAGCGCAAAAAACTTCCCGCCGCGGCGGCGGCTTTTGCGAAAAAAAACACCAGGCCGAAGGAATTCGGCTTCGCCAGTTTGGGCATGTTGAATATTGTTTAAAAAGCGTTGATGGCAGGCAGGATAGGAAACAGCTTTGCTTTAAGCAGGTTCCATACCACAGAGGTAATTTGCGCAAAATGAAGCACGTTTATTGGCCGCGGAAATTGTAAGGCGCCTGCTCGCTATTCCTGGGCGCTTTTCGCGCGGCGGTGAAGGGATTGGCGGGGCTCGGCCGGGATTTTCTCCTTGTAACTCATGGGCAATTTCGTATTTAGTCTACCCTTCCGCTCAACCTCATCTCCCATCCTAACAACCCAAACATGAACAAGTTCGCTCTCCTCTCCATTTGTGCATTCTCGCTGGCTGCCGGCCAGTTGGTCCATGCGGCCGACGCCCCGCCGCCTTTCCTGGTCGTTGACATCGGCGAAGTCCTCGCCGGCAGCAACGAAGCCAAGACTTATGATATGCTCTTCACCGAGCGCTATCAATCGGCCATCCAGAGTTATCAATCGCAACTGCAGGAACTGCAGTCCGCCTATACTCAGGCCAATCAGCTCAACGACGCGTTGAACAAGGCCACTGACGCGACCCCCAAGGATGAACGCGAACGGATGACCGCGGCCGTCAAGTCGGCGGTCGATGACTTCAATTCCAAGAAGGCGATGACCGACAACCTCAAGACCTCCATGGAAGGCGACTTGAACGCCAAGCGCCAGGATTACCTCGCCAAGCTCATCACCAAGATCAGCGACAAGGCCAAGGAAATCGCCCAGAAGCGCAAAGTCGGCGCCGTCGTCACCAAGAACAACTTCCTCTACTGGGATCCGTCCTGGGAAATCACCAAGGACGTCATCGCGGCCATCAATGTCGATGTCCCCGCTCCGCAGACGACCACCCCGGCTGCCGCAGCCACGCCTCCGTTGACCCTCCCTGGCGCCGGCTCGACCCCGGCCCGCCCGGCTGGCACGACTCCGGCGACCCGCGCTGGTGGCGCCGCCGCCCCGGCCGCGTCCACCTCCAAGTAAGCGCAACTGGATATTCCGGTTGCGGAAGCAGAAATAGTTTTTCCGAGCTTCCCTAAAGTGGTGGCGTTGTTTAGCGTCCCGGTCGCCTTTCGCCTTTGGCGAGACCGCGGCCCACGCCGATCAACGCCACCACTTCCTTTTTTTCCCGGCCCTGTCGTGCTTGACTGAATTGGCCGCTTTGGCCCCTTCCAAGCCGGCGTCTGTCCCCCAACCCTTCATCGAATCCTGTTGTCCTCTGGCGCATGAACCTTGGTTATCACTTCCGCCGCTCCCTTTGGATGGTGGCGCTGATTCTCGCCCTCATCTACCTGGTGGAAGACAGCCGGGTGCGCATGCGTGGCATCAACCTGGTCACGTCGTCGCGCATTGGCCAAGGCATCCCGCCGACGGTGGATCCCGCCTACCCTTCGGGCTGGTTTGGCAACCAGCATAACCTCGTGATGCCGGCCATCGGCACGGACGGTTATCACTGGATGATGCAGACGGATGAAATGCTCTATGAGCACGACTGGCGCGTGCGCCATGTGCCTTACGACAATCCGCCCGAAGGCCGCGACATCCATTGGAGCGGGTTTTTGCACTGGTGGCTGGTGGGCGTGGCCTGGATCAGCCAAGGCTTGGCGCACATTGGCGTGGACCATCCGTCCTTCGCGCACTTCCTCGGTGAATTGATTCCCGGTTTCGACTGTTCCGCCATCGCGAAACTGCCGTTTCCGCTGGTGATCGAGCAGGTTTCGCCCTGGGTGAACACGCTGTGCCTCGCGGTCGTGATGGTGACGCTGGTGCCGTTGATGGCGTGGCGCTTTGGCTCGCTGGCGGCGTCGCTGCTGGCCTTGGGCTTCGTCGCGATTTACCCGTATTACGAGTTTTCGATCACCGGTTATTACGACCACCACGGGCTCGCCGCCTCGAGCGGCTTGATGACTGTCCTATTTCTTTTGGCGGGTGGCGCAGGCTGGATCCGCACGCCGGGCGCTGAAGTCACCCAACTTAAAGCTGCGGAGGCCGCGCTCTTTGGCTGGCTGGGGGACAGGCGAACCGCGGGCCGCTGGTTCATCGTTTCGGCCTTTTTTGGCGGCGCCGGATTGTGGGTCAGTGCGGCCACCGAAATTCCCACGATGTTCGGCATCGGCCTCGCGGTGGTCCTGAACGGCCTCGTTTTTGCGAAAAGCAAATCGTCCAAGGATCCCTGGCGTTTCGAGCCAAAACTCTGGCGGCTCTGGGGCATCGCCGGTTGCGCCTCCAGCCTCTTCTTTTACCTGCTGGAATATTTCCCCTCGAATTTCACCTGGCGGCTGGAAATCAACCATCCCCTGTTCGCCCTCGCCTGGCTGGGCGCGGGCGATTTGCTCTGCCGGTTTTCGCAACTCGTGCTCGATGAAATCCCGGTGCCGGCGGCGGTCGCCGCCGAGGTGGCGACCCCGGCGAAAAAGAAAACCCGCGTGTCCTCCGGTCCCACGCCGGAGCAACGGGCCGCCCGCCAAAGCCAGTTGTACTGGATGGGCGCCGACCTGGCCGCCATCGCCCTGCTTCCCCTGGCCATCCTGATTTTTGGGCTGAAAGTGTTTGTCATTCCCGATTATTTCCTGTGGTCGCTGCACACCGATTACATCCTCGAGTTCCGCTCGCTGTTCCGGCAGATGAGTTATTTGTCGGTGACGGAAATCATCGGCGGCATCAGCATGCTGCCCATGGTGCTCGCGCCGGTGGCGACGCTCATTTTCATGAACAGCCTGTTGCGGCCGCTGCGCGGGTTGCTGGTGCTGGCGGTGTTTCCCGCCGCG